>Ga0306920_100001435_pt1 | contig 29576 bp, 25 predicted proteins | sample flu12Cox44000170_FD_204666 | JGI IMG/M metagenome (GOLD analysis project Ga0306920, IMG submission 204666) | Lab enrichment of tropical soil microbial communities from Luquillo Experimental Forest, Puerto Rico - flux4day.12C.oxic.44.000.170 (v2)... | ecosystem: Environmental > Terrestrial >... | reverse complement strand
GCGTGGAAACGCCTGTAGCTGCGGGTACGGTTGCTGGACCAAATGTCCTCGGGCGAACATGGAGCGTACCGGAATTTCCGTAATCATCTTTGGAACGGTTCAGCACTGGCACAGCTGAGGAATTCGCAATAATGAGTTGTGAGCTATTCGTCGGCCTGTCGCTCGTCGAGGCCCAATAGCTCTCGCTGTTTTCGCTGTTCTGGCCGGAGTTACGTAAGGAAACGCACCTAGCCGCTAACCCGCCCCGCAACCTCGCAAAAAAGCGTAACGGTAGAATGAGATCGCTCAATGTTCTCCTTAACACCTGCTTCTGCAGAAAAATTACAGGTGCCAATCTCGTCACCGTTCGCTTCGCGCGGCAGCAAACCGATGCGTATCTGGTCCGCGATGTCGTGGCCTTTCATTTTTATAGAATATAATATTTTTCATAATTTGTCAATTAACAAATGACGCCCGATGTGGGTGGAAGCTCGGGCGATCCCGCGAGGCAGTCAAACTCGCCAGCATCATCAGGGCACATGCTTGTATCATGGCGGCGTCGCTGTCTGGCGTTAATCTCGCAGGTGTGTTTGCTACATAATTCCGGTTCTGGCAGAGAATTATCAGCGAGCGGCATTGCGTTTTCCGCGAAGATTCTCGATGTCCGAAGATCTCCGGTCATGAAAAACAGCAAGAAAGCTCGCTGTTTTTCGCTGTTTCTGGCTGTTCTTTGTGCCAAATTCGGCACTCGCGAGGCGCCATTCCCGGCGCAAAGAGTTCAGCAGAAACAATATCAGAGGGCGTCGGTTTTGTCAATATGAAATGTAATTATCGCATTTCATATTGATTGGGGGGAGGGTTAATGGCGGAGCACAGTCTCGATCATAGTCTCGATGCGCGCCACGCCCGCCAAATCGGTTTGCCGGCGATCTTTGCGGCGTTCTTCTGGCTCGGCATCACGAGTTTTGGCGGCGGCACCGCGGGATGGCTGTACCGTGAAATCATCCAGCGCCGGCATTGGATTACCGATGAGGAGTTCCTCTCGGCCGCGGGACTGTCGCACATCATGCCGGGCTCCGGAGGGGTCAACCTCACCGTTCAGGTCGGCTTACGCCTGCGGGGCGGGCCCGGCGCGGTGGCGGCAGTGTTCGGACTACTGTCGGGGCCGCTGGTGATCGTGCTCGCGTTGGCGGTAGGCTACGCGCGGATCGGCAAGAGCGCGACGATTCATGCCGTCCTGGACGGGGTAGCGGCCGGCGCGATCGGTCTTACCTTTGCCACCGGCCTCAAACTCGTTCGCTTCAGCCGAGCAAACCCGGTTCCGCTCGCCGTAACGGTTGCGACCGTAGCGTGCGTGGGAGTGCTGCGCTGGCCGCTGATACCCGTCGTCCTCTGTCTTGCTCCGGTCAGCATCGGCCTGGGGCTACTGAAGCGGCGCGGCGGCAATGCCTGACGACATCAGAACTCTGCTGGCACTGACATTGGTCTTTGTTCCGCTCTCGCTGTTCTCGCTGGGCGGCGGAACTGCTCTTCTCGCCGAAATCGAGCACCAATCCGTCACGGTCCACGGCTGGACCACGCAACGTGAATTCGCCGATTTGTTTGCGATCTCACGTGCCGCACCCGGACCGGGAACGATGCTCTCGGCCCTGATCGGCTGGAAGGCGGCGGGCCTGCCGGGCGCTTTGACGGCGACACTCGCGCTCTATTTCCCATCTTCGCTGCTCGTTTATGGCGGCGTCCGGTTGTGGGGCAGGTGGCGCGGATCGCTGTGGTACACAGCGATCGAGCGCGGCCTTGCGCCGATCGCTGCCGGATTGATCCTTTCCGGCGGTGTCGCCGTATTGCGGGCGTCTCCCGGAGCACCGGCGATCTGGGTCGCGGTGATCGTGTCGACGGCGCTGATCATGTACTTCCCGCGCCTCCACCCGCTGATCCTGTTCACCGCCGGCGGCGCGCTATTCGGGCTCGCTGACGCGATCGGCTTGTGGTAAGCGCCGCGGCGCTCACCGTATCGCGACATCCGCAACCGGGCTCGTCCGCATCTGCACGACCGCGCAGATGACCGTTGAGGAGGTCGACCGCGCCCTCGAAAAGGCCGTCAACTATCGCGCGCCCGACAGACGAGAGCGGCGGGCGCAGTCGTCAGAAAGTCGCGCCCGATTGCAGCCAGTGGCGCACGATCTCCTCGCCGGTGGCGAACCATACGCCGGCGTGCGAGCGGATATAGGCGAGCGCCGAGTCGAGGCCGGCGATGCGGTGCGGCACGCCGATCAGGTACGGGTGCAGACAAATCGCCATGACCCGGCCGGAGGCAGCGCCCTCGGCGTAGAGCGTGTCGAACTGTCGACGGATCATCTTTTCGAACTCGTCGATCGTGCCGTTGCGGTACTGGAAGTGCGGCGCGTCGTTGATTTCATACGAGTACGGGATCGAGACCAGCCGCTTGCCGCCGACATTCATGAAATAGGGCTGATCGTCATTGACCCAGTCGGCGATGTAGAGACAGCCTTCGGCGGCGAGATAATCGAGCGTGTGCCAGGTCTCGGCGAGCCCGGCGCCGAGCCAGCCGGCCGGTTTCCTGCCGGTCATCTCGGCGATGCGCGAAAGCGTCTGCGCAATCGTCTGCCGCTCCTCCTCCGGGCCCAGCTGGTCGAGCCAGACGCTGTTGGTGCGGTTGTGTCCAAGGATCTCCCAGCCGAGCTCGATGGCCGCGCGCACGATCTGCGGGTGATGGTCGCAGATGTCGCTGTTGAGCGTCGGGCTGGCCCGGATGCCGTGCTTGCTCAAGACATCCATCAGCCGCCAGATGCCCACCCGGTTGCCGTAATCGCGCTGCGCCCAGGCGCGCACCGAGGGCGGATTGCCGACGGGTGCGCCGGGATAAGGGGCGATGCCGCGGCTGAGCGGGAAGAATTCGATATTGGGGATGACCCAGAGTGCGACGCGGGCGCCGCCGGGCCATTTGAGCTTTGGCCGGTCCTTGATCGGAACATAAGGAAACGGACCGTAGTCGCGCGGTTCCATGGCACTGCCTCCATTCGCGGATTAAGCTTTGCGGATGACCAGCATGCCAAAGATCACGATGGAATGGCAGCGCTTCGAAGAGCTGTCGGCGGCTGCGCTGTACGACATGCTGCGCTTCCGCCAGAGCATCTTCATCGTCGAGCAAGTATCACCCTATCCCGACCTCGACGGCCTCGACCAGAGCGCATGGCATCTGCTGGCGCGACTGGAGGGAGACCTTGTGGGTTACCTTCGACTAATCCCGCCGACCGGCTCACCGGCGCCGGTCAGGATCGGCCGAGTTGCAGTGTCGCAATCTCTAAGGCGGCACGGTCTGGGCCGAGAGCTGATGGAGAAAGCGCTGAACCTTTGCCGCGAGGGTTTTCCGGATCAGCCGATCGCTCTCGGTGCCCAGCTCCCCCTCGTGCCCTTTTATGAGAGCTTCGGCTTTAGGTCGGTCTCCGGCACATACGACGATTTCGGCGTGCCGCATGTCGACATGATGCTACTGCCGCGCAGCTAAACGACGTTGCTTGCGCGCTTACCAACGGGTCCCGAGGGCTATTCCCTGAAACGTCGACGGTATGCGGCGGCGAACCGGCCCATATGGCCGAACCCCCAGTTATCGGCGATCGATATGATGCTTTCCTCCGTGTGTGCGCTGCGCAGCGCCGCACGCACTTTGTCGAGCCGGGTATCACGCAGGTAGCGCATCGGCGTGGTGTCTCGGAAGCGGCGAAAGTGCTGCTATAGCGTGCGACCGGGGAATCCCTGACGCCGTCGCGATGTCGGCGAAACCGATCGGCTCGTCGAGATTGGCTTCGATATACTCGACTGCACATCTGACACCGCTTGGTGCAACCCCAACGGCGCGGCGGTGCAGCTTATCGGAATAATTGTGGGGATGCGCGAGCAACACCCGACCATGACGAATTCCTCGAAGAGGCTCGCGGTGATCGGGTTTAGCAGGGGAGCCGCCTGCTCGAGGTGCTGGGTGAGAGACGCTATCGGCATACGTGTCTCCACGTATTCAGCCGCAGCGGCGGGAAAAGTAACATGAGAGCGCCGTTAGGCTTCTTACAGAGAGGTTCTGACAATGGTCGACGACGCCAAATTGCATCAGTTCATGGGACAAATGCTGTCGGACCTCGGCGGCGCCGCAAGTGTTGCCCTTGTTCGGATCGGCGATGCTCTCGGTCTCTACAAGACCTTGCATGAGCAAGGTCCGATGACGGTGCCTGAGTTTGCCGCCGCATCCGGCGTCAACCAGCGCTACCTCCGCGAATGGTTGTCGCATCAGGCGGCTTCGAACTATCTCTCCTATGACCCGACGACGCAGAAATTCGCGCTGCCGCCCGAGCAGGCGATGGTCTTCGCGGTCGAGGACAGCCCCGTCTACATGATGGGGGCCTTTGACCTGATGACGTGGATGACCGAGAGCAAGGATCAGGTTCAGGCGGTGTTCCCGACCGGTGGTGGGGTGCCCTGGAGCGATCATACCGCCTGCTTCTTCTGCGCAGTCGGGCGCTTTTTCCGTCCGGGCTACCATAATAACCTGGTGAGCAACTGGCTTCCGGCGCTCGACGGGGTTGTAGAAAACCTGGAACGGGGTGCCAAAGTGGCCGATGTCGGATGCGGTCATGGCTGGTCCACCGCTATCATGGCGAAGGCCTTTCCGAACTCGCAATTCGTTGGCTACGACTTCCATCCGAGTTCGATCGAGCACGCCGCTGCACATGCCAGGGAGCACGGGGTCACGGCAAACACTCGCTTCCAGGTCGCAGCGGCCAAGGAATATCCGGAGAAGGACTTCGATCTGGTCGCCTTCTTCGACTGCCTCCACGACATGGGCGACCCGGCGGGCGCTGCCGCTCACGTTCGGCAATCACTGAAACCCGACGGCTCATGGATGATCATCGAGCCGATGGCCGGCGACAAACTCGAAGAAAATTTGAACCCGGTCGGCCGGATCTATTACGCAGGTTCGACGATGGGCTGCGTGCCGACCTCGCTGTCGCAGGAGGTCGGCGCGGCGCTCGGCGCGCAAGCCGGCGAAGCCAAATTGCGTGAGGTAATTACTGCCGGCGGCTTCCGCCGTGTCAGGCGCGCCGCCGAGACACCGTTCAATATGATCCTGGAGGCGCGGCCGTAACAGCGGCTTACGGCCGATGCACACGCGATCTGGCGACAGCTTGCACCGCCAGCGTTACGCCTTTGCGGGGGGTTGCGGTCGCTATCAAGCCTCGGAGACAGTCTCAGGTTTTAGAGCCGCGCCGGCGGCGGGCAAGAGCGAAGCCGAGCAGGCCCGACCCGAGCAAGGCCAAGCTCGCCGGCTCAGGGACGGTGGGCGGCATCGGGGCGTTATTGATGTCGATGAAGGAACCGGGCGCGGCCCCCGCAGCGAATGCGAGCGTGTAAAGGTTTTCGACATCAAAGACGCCGCCGGTGATAGCCGAGGTATAAGTGCTCGACGCGCTGAACGGGTTATTGGCCGGATCGATAAAGGGCCCGAAGACCGCCTTATTGGGAACACCCTCGGCGGTCACACTCTGGGTGACGGAACTTCCAGCCGCGATCCCCGGACTGAAGAAGCCAGAAATTCCTGCTGAAAAGCTACAGCAGCCGCTGGGTAGGGTTGTGACCCACACATGTGACCCGTCCACATTGAGGGTGTCTGCCTGCGAAGTCCCGTGGGGCCCACTAAGAAACTCCGCGGTAAAATCCTCGTCGCTGAAAATCGAAGTTCCGTCGCTGTTGTTGGAGCCGGAGATCGTCCCGGCAAAATTGAATACGTCGCCGTTACCCAATGTCACATTGAAAGAAAACGGTATGGAGACCGTGGTGTTGAACGGCATCGGCGTAGCTGGGCACGTCCCCACCTCGCAAGTGCCGTTCACCGACAGGCCCACAAAGGCGGCGCTGGCCGCACCCGCTCCAATAGTCAAGGCCAAGAGCAGTCCGATACCCGATGCGGCTGCGTGGAGAAGACGCGCGTTGACTATCATGGCTGCCTCCGCCATTTCGAACTTTAATGGATTAGCCAGCAAGTTTTATGCCAGAGTAGGTTAATCAGTAAATTGGCCCGATCTTAACCTTAACAGAGGGCGCGAATTGTAAAATCTACCGACACCGGCCAGCAAGAACGCCAACTGGTTGCGATGCTGTATTAATCATCAAAGGAGAACGCAGGAGACAACTTAGCAACAAATTTGGTACCGTAAGATTTTTCGACAGTGGAGTACGACAAACCTACGCTCAGGCGACCTCTTCGGCCAATGGCACGTGCAGAATCTCGTGGGCTTGCAATGCCGGAAGCACCTCGCGCGCGAAGCGGCGGATCTGTTGCATGAACATCTTATGCGGCAATACCCCGCGATTGAGGCTGATCTGCACATTATTGGCGCCGGCGCTATCGGCGGCTGCAATGATCCGCTCGGCTACATCGTCGGGCGTGCCCCACGGCATCTCTTCGGCTTGCCGCTCGATATCGGCCATCGTCAGATTACGGAAGTCTTCGCGCGCAAATTGTGCAGCTCGCCGGTTTTCCGGGCTGACGTAATCGGTCGAGCTCGTCGTCGAATAGCCGGTCTGGCGCTGTAGCTCGGTTTCGGTGAAATTGCCGTGGCTGAACAGGGTTTGGTTGAAATAGAGGTGGTAGGGGCCGATCTCGCGCACCGCCTCGGCCTTGCTGTCGGCAACATAGGCACTGATGCCGAGCGAGAGGTGATCGGGCGTGATGCGATGGCCGGCTCCCGTCAGGCAGCGGGCGTAATAGCGGATTATGTCGTCGCGCAAGCCGCGCGAGCGGCCCAGCCCGGGGGTGATCGGCAAATCGTGTTTGGCGGCGAATTCGATCGATTCCTTGCTGCCGACAATTGGCATCCATATCGCCGGATGCGGCCGCTGCAATGGCCGAGGCCAGATCGCGACGTCCTTGTACGACCAGAACTCGCCGTGATGCGAGAAAACCTCCTCGGTCCACGCCTTGCGGATGATCTCAAAGGCTTCCTCGAAGCGGGCGCGCGACTGCGCCAGCGGCACATTGTGCACCTGATATTCGCGCGGAATGCCGCGAGCAAAGCCGGAAATCAGCCGGCCATCGGACATGCAGTCGAGCATTGCCAGCTCTTCGGCCAATCGCAGCGGCTGATGCAATGGCAACAGGTTGCCGTAGATCAGCAGCTTCAATCGCTTGGTGCGTTGCGCCGCTGCAGCCGCCAACAGGTTCGGCGAGTTCATCAATCCGTAGGGCGAGCAATGGTGCTCATTGAACCCGACGCCGTCATAGCCGAGCCGGTCGAGTTCCTCCCACGCCTCGAGATGCTCGGCATAGGTGCGCGCCGCGACTTCGGGCATGCAGTATTTTCTTGGCAACGGGTAGGGAAGCTCGTTGCCGATCTTTAGATGTTCGAGCTGTTCGCCATAAGCCAGCAGATCGAATACGAAGACTTTCATGGGGGCCACCGCCTCTGCCGATCGGGCCGAAAACCAGCCCCGCCAACCATGGCCAAGACGGTGGAATCTCGCAACCCCCCACCCTAACCCGCCCCCGCATGCGGGGGAGGGTGGGGAGGGGGTGCTTGCGGGAGCTTGCCTCTGAGGGCCATGTTGTGACAACCAGAAGCTCGAGCGAACCCGCGATAACGGAGTGAAGCCGCGATGCCGCGCTATGATTTCGACATGATCACGATCGGCGCCGGCTCCGGTGGGGTGGCGAGTTCACGGCGCGCCGGCAGCTATGGCGCGCGCGTCGCGATTTGCGAGGAGCTGCGCGTCGGCGGCACCTGCGTGCTGCGCGGCTGCGTGCCGAAGAAGCTGCTTGTCTATGGCGCCCAGTTTGCCGATGCCTTCGCCGACGCCGCCGGTTTCGGCTGGACGGTCCCGTCGCCGAGCTTCGACTGGCCGGCGCTGATCGAAGCCAAGGACAAGGAGATCGGCCGGCTCAGCGAGATCTACATCAGCATGTTGAAGAACAGCGGTGTCGAGATCATCGACGGCCATGCCGCACTGGTCGATCCGCATACCGTCGAAGTCGCCGGCCGCAATCACACCGCAGAAAACATCCTGATCGCCACCGGATCGTGGCCCGAGACGCCCGACATTCCCGGCATCGAGCACGTGATCTCGTCGAACGAGGCGCTCGACCTTGAGCGGCTGCCGCGCCGCATCGTGATCGTCGGCGGCGGCTACATCGCGGTCGAGTTCGCCGGCATCTTCAACGGGTTCGGCAGCGAGGTCGTCGAGATCATCCGGCGCGAGCAGGTGTTGCGCGGCTTCGATGAGGATCTTCGCATCCATCTCGGCGAGGAGATGCGCGGGCGCGGGATCGACATCCGCAGTAGCACCCAGGTCGCCCGCATCGATAAGACCGCGGGCGACTATCGGGTCACCACAACCGCCGGCGACAGGATCGAGACCGATTGCGTCATGTACGCGACCGGCCGTAAGCCAAACACCAAACGGCTCGGCCTCGCCGAGATCGGGGTCGAGATGACGGAAAATGGCGCGGTCGTCGTCGACGAATGGCAGCGTTCGACGGTCGAGAATATCTATGCCATCGGCGATGTCACCGACCGGATCAATCTGACGCCGGTGGCAATAGCCGAGGGGCGTGCCATCGCCGAAACGCTCTTCAACGACAATCCGATCCGGATGGACCACTCGGACGTGCCCTCGGCGGTGTTTTCGAACCCGCCGATCGGCACCGTCGGGCTCAGCGAAGATGCGGCGCGTCGCCGATATGGCGAGGTCGACATCTATCAGACACGCTTCCGGCCAATGAAGAACACCCTGTCGGGCCGCGCCGAGCGGACATTTATGAAGCTCGTGGTCGACGCCGCGACCGAACGCGTCGTCGGCTGTCACATGCTCGGACCCGATGCACCCGAGATCATTCAAGGCCTTGCCGTCGCGGTCAAATGCGGCGCCGCCAAGCGCCAGTTCGACCAAACCATCGGCATCCATCCGAGCGCCGCCGAGGAATTTGTGACAATGCGTGAAAAGCTCGTCCGCCAGAAGATGGCGGCCGATTAGATTGCGGCGTTCGTTTAGGAGGGGGTCGACGACTGGATCAGAAGCGTCGTATGAGGCCGACGAGGCGGCCCTGCACTTGCACCCGATCGGGTCCGAAGATCCGAGTTTCATAGGCCTGATTGGCCGGCTCCAGCGCAATCGAGGCGCCGCGGCGGCGCAACCGCTTCAGCGTGACTTCTTCGTTGTCGATCAGCGCCACGACGATGCTGCCGTTTTCCGCGGTGTCGCCGCGTTGAATGATCACGGTGTCGCCGTCGAGAATCCCCACATCGATCATGCTGTCGCCGGCGACTTCGAGAGCGTAATGCTCGCTGCCGCGCCCGAGCAGGCTGGCCGGCACATCGACGGTCGTGCTCTGAACGCGCAGCGCCTCGATCGGGGTACCGGCGGCGATGCGGCCATAAAGCGGCAGCTCGACTGCATCGGCATCATTCGCAACCGGAGTGCCGATTAGTGAGCCGGTGAAATCGCCGCGAATCACCGTCGGAGAAAATTGGCTGCGATCGGCAGGGGCGGCGCTCTCTTCCGGCAATTTGACGACCTCCAGGGCGCGGGCGCGATGCGGCAGCCGCCTGATGAACCCGCGTTCCTCCAAGCCGCTGACCAGACGATGGATGCCGGACTTGGATTTGAGGTTCAAGGCATCCTTCATCTCGTCGAATGACGGCGAGACGCCGGTCGCAGCCAGTCGCTGATTGATGAACAACAGCAGTTCGCGCTGCTTTTTGGTCAACATGAGGCCCTCTTCCGCGCGGCAGAACGAATCCTAAACATAATATCGTTCTACTTTGGTTCGCGTCAACCGTCAAGAGCGAGGCGAGGCCAAATCAAACAGGCAGCGCGCCTCCCGGAAACGGCACGATCGGCACCATTGCACCAGCCGTAGCGGTTGGGGCGTGCGGCGGGCGCACGACGAGGCAGTCCGCCATCGCCAGCAGCCGCATCATTGAGCTGTCCTGAACCTCGAATGGGAACGCTTCGAGAATACCGTCGGCGGCACGCGCGAGGCGCGAGCGCAAGTAATCCTGGCGCCGGTCGTTTTTTGGCAGCGCCACGCCAATCCGCGCTGTCGGACCCGGCTCCTCAGACGCGGTGACGCCGCTCAGCCGGTCGAGCGCCGGGCGTAGGAACAAGAGCGCGCACACCAGTGTCGAAACCGGGTTTCCGGGAAGTCCGACCATCGTCGCGCCGCGATACCGGCCGACCATCAGCGGTTTTCCCGGGCGCATCGCAATCTGCCAGAAATCGAGGTCCAGCCCGTCTGCAGCGAGAGCCTCGCGCACGAGATCGTGCTCGCCAACCGAAGCCCCCCCGGTCGTTACCAGCAGATCGACTCCTTGCGTCGCGGCGGCGATCCGGCGCAGCGCCTCCGGATCGTCGGGGGCATTGCCGACCGAGACCGGTATGCCGCCGCATGCCGTCACAAAGGCGGCCAGCGCCAGGCTGTTCGAGCTGACAATCTGGTGCGGTCCGATCGGATCGCCCGGCATCACGATCTCGTCGCCGGTCGACATTATTCCGATGCGCGGGCGGCGATGCACGAAAAGCCAAGGCCGGTTCATCGCGGCGAGCAGGCCGATGTCACGCGCGGTGAGCCGCCGCCCGGCCCGCAGCAGCACCTCGCCCTCGCTGAAATCGAGGCCTTCGCGGCGGACATAGCGGCCGCGCGGCGCGCCTTCGAGGACGCGGACGCGGTCGCTGTCGCGTTTGGTGTCCTCCTGGATGATGATCGTGTCGGTGCCCGCGGGTAGCGGTGCGCCGGTGAAAATGCGGGCGGTTTCGCCGGGCCCGACATGACCGCCGAATCCGGCGCCTGCGGGCACCTCGGCGACGATGCGCAGCTCGACCGGCACGGTGCTCACGTCCTCGGCGCGTACGGCATAGCCGTCCATTGCCGACACCGCAAAAGGCGGCTGCGTGCGGCGCGCGGCAAAGTCCGCAGCGAGAACGCGGCCGACCCCCTCGGCGATCGAAATCTGCTCAGGCGGCAACTTTTCGAGGGGCGCAAGCAGCCGCGAAAGCGCTTCTTCGACGGAAATCACGGTTCTGCCTCCCAATCTCCCGACTTGCCTCCCGATTTGCGCAGCAGGCGCAGATCGGTGACGACCATGCCGCGGTCGACGGCCTTGCACATGTCGTAAACGGTGAGCGCGGCGACACCGGCCGCGGTCAGTGCCTCCATCTCGACCCCGGTGCGGCCACGCAACCTACAGGTCGCGGTGATGTCCACCGCCGACCGCTCGGGCACGCATTCGAGATCGACATCCACCGAGGTGAGCGCGAGCGGGTGGCACAGCGGGATCAGCTCGGCCGTCCGTTTTGCGGCCATGATGCCCGCGAGCCGAGCGACCGAGAGCACATCGCCTTTGGAGACGTTGCCGGCGCGAATGCCCTCGAGGGTCTCCGGCCGCATGACGACGCGGGCGCTGGCGACCGCGACTCGGTCCGTTTCCCGTTTCGCGGAGATGTCGACCATCCGCGCCCGTCCCTCTGCGTCGAGGTGCGTGAAGTCGGGGGGTTCCGGCAGGCGCAGCAGCCGGCGGGTCGCCGCCGCGACATCCGGCTCGCGCATCAGACTCTCACCGACGAGAAAGCAGCGGGCCCCGGCAGCGGCAAGGCGGTCGAGATCATTCGGCTGCTTGATGCCGCTCTCGGCGACGACGAGCCGGTCCGGGGGCACGCTCGGGGCCAGGGTTTCGGTCGTGCGCAGATCGGTCTCGAGCGTCCTCAGATTGCGGTTGTTGATCCCGATCAGCTGGACATCGAGGCGCAGCGCCCGGTCGAGCTCGGCACCGTCATGCACTTCAGCGAGCACATCGAGGCCGAGTTCGGCGGCGACTGCCGCTAGCTCGGCTGCTATCTCGTCGGAGAGCGCCGCCATGATCAGCAGCACGCAATCGGCACCGATGCGCCGGCTTTCGATAATCTGATAGGGGTCGACGATGAAATCCTTGCGCAGCACCGGCAGTCCGACCGCATTACGGGCGGCGGCCAGGTCCTCGTCGCTGCCTTGGAAATAGGGTGTGTCGGTCAGCACCGACAGGCAGCTCGCCCCGCCGGCCTCGTAGGCGCGCGCAAGGACCGCCGGATCGAAGTCACTGCGGATCAGGCCGGCACTCGGAGAAGCTTTCTTGATCTCGGCGATCAGGCCATAGCGCCCCTCAGCGAGATGCTGCTCGAGCGCCGCCGCAAACTGCCGCGGCGGCGGCGCCTCGCCGAGCCCGGCAAGCAGTGCGGCTTCCGACACGACGGTCTTCCGGCGGACGACATGAGCGCGCTTCTCAGCGCAAATCTCGGCGAGCACGTCTCTCATCACGAAATCGCTTGCGCGCGGGCGGGCATGTTGGTGCGAGCGATCAGATCGTCCAGCACCCCGCGCGCCGCGCCCGAGTCGAGCGCCTTCGCCGCGAGCTCAATGCCCGCTTCGACCGTCGTGACCCTGCCTGCGATCAGCAGCGCGGCGCCGCTGTTCAGCAGAACGACATCGCGCACCGGCCCGCTCCCGCCGCCCAGCAGATCGCGCATCACAACGGCATTGTCTTTGGGCTCGCCGCCGCGGATATCCTCCAGCCGCGCGCGCGGCAGTCCGAAATCCTCGGGGGCGACCTCGAAAGTTTCGACCTTGCCGCCATCGAGCGCGGCCACCGTCGTCGGACCCGTCGTCGTCAGTTCGTCGAGACCGGCGCCGTGCACGACCCATGCACGCTCAGCGCCGAGCCGCCCGAGCACCTCGGCCAGTGGTCGCACCCATTCGGGCGCGAAGACGCCGACGAGCTGGCGGCGCGCCATAGCCGGGCTCGATAACGGCCCGAGCAGATTGAATATCGTCCTCGTGCCGAGCTCGACACGCGTCGGCGCGACATGCCGCGTCGCGCTGTGATGGCGCGGCGCCATCAGAAAGCCGATGCCAATCTCCCACAGGCATTGACGGACCACCGCGAGGTCGGCGCCGATGTTGACGCCGAGGGCGGTCAGCACGTCCGCCGAGCCCGATTGCGATGACAATGCGCGGTTGCCGTGCTTGGCGACCGGCACGCCACAGCCGGCCACGACCAATGCGCTCGCGGTCGAGATGTTGAAGCTGCCCGAAGAATCCCCACCGGTACCGCAGGTGTCGATCGTGCCGGGCGGGGCATCGACCGCGAGCGCCTTCGCCCGCATGATCCGGGCCGCGCCGGCGATTTCGTCGACGGTCTCGCCGCGCACCCTCAGCGCCATCAAAAAGGCGCCCATCTGCGAAGCGGTCGCATTGCCGCTCATGATGATGTCGAACGCCGCCTCCGCCTCGCTCTCGCTCAAGCTGCGGCCCTGAGCGACATGCCCGAGCAGTACTTTGAAGTCCAGCATCTCGGCCGTCATGCCGCAGACTCATGACAGTGAAGGATTGGTGATCGCATCTCCAGAGCCACTCCGACCGGGGAGGCGCTATTATACCAGCCCCAAGCATAGGACGGGAACCTCGGCGCATGGCGTCAGCAAACAGCTTTGACATCAAGGTATAAATTTCTTCATGTTTTGATTATGCGAACGACGCTGAGGATCGACGATGATGTGGCGGCAATGCTCGAGCAGCTGCGCAAGAAACGCGGCGCCGCCCTGGAACGCTTCATCAATGAAGCGCTGCGCTGGGGGTTGCTGGAAATGGCCGGCCCAAAACCACGCTCTCCTATCCGGACGCGGTCAGTCGACCTCGGTCGCGTGCAAATAGCCAGCATCGACAACATCGGCGAGGTGTTGGCCGAGGGCGAGGCCTCCGCCTGATCATGATGGACGCCAACCTCGCGGTCTGAAGTGGCTGAACTGCTGGCCGCTTAACGAGGCGCGTGGATCTATTAACCATTCGCCTTGACCGCCGGTTTGGCCAGGGCGAGTATCGCATTTACGAGCGAAGCGAAGATTACCTACGGACGGCGAGCGTTCCGCGCAATCAGCCGCCCCGAGGCAAACCAAGGGGAGGAACGGTATGGCAATTTTTTTGAGCAAGCGCGAACTCGCGGCAACCGAGCCGGCCGAGAAGGTGGCGTTTCGGTCGCCCGTACCCACCCGGATCGTGTCGAACGGCGAATTCAACCCGCTGCCGCAAACCGAGCGCCAGCGGCAGTTCGAGCAGCGGCTCAAGGACCTCGCCGATACCAGTGCCCGCAAGCTCGGGATGGATCGCCGCAATTTCTTGCGCACCAGTTGCGGCATGGCCGCCGCCTTTGTCGCGCTCAACGACGTATTCGGGCGGGTCTTCGATGTGTCGCCGGCCGAGGCGGCCCAGCCCGACGCCGCCGCGCAGCGGGCGAATGCATTGGCGGGGCAGTTCATTCTCGACGACCAGGTCCATTTCGTGCGCGACGACTACAAGGTCGAGGACATTCTCGGCCTCGCCAAATATGCCGGAGCGCATTGGAACCCCTCGCTGCTAAAAGACGCGTTCGGATTGTCGCTCGACCGCTACAAGTTCGACAACTTCCTGCAGGAGATCTATCTCGAGAGCGACACCAAAGTCGCGCTGTTGAGCGGGGCTCCGTTCGACAACCCGGCGGCCTGGTTTCTGTCCAACGATCAAATGAAGGTCGCGCACCAGACCGTCAACAGCATTGCAGGCTCCAAGCGCCTGCTGTTCCATTCGCTGTTCACACCCGCGCAGCCGGGGTGGTTGGAGGAGGTCGACCGTTGTATCGCCGAAGTGAAGCCCAATAGCTGGAAGGGCTACACGATCGGCGACCCGCTGCAACCGCAGACCACCAAATATCCATGGCGGCTCGACGACGAAAAGCTGGTGTATCCGTTCTACGAAAAGGCGGTGAAGGCAGGGATCACGACGGTGTGCATCCACAAGGGCCTGTTGCCTAAAGATTACGAGACCTCGATCCCCGGTGGCGCATGGAAATACGCCAATGTCGACGATCTGCCAAAGGCCGCAAAGGACTGGCCGCAGATCAATTTCGTGATCTACCATTCGGCCCTTCGTGCATTTCTTGAGCCACCCGACAGCGAGCTCGCCGAGTTCGAAAAGAACGGCTACATCCGCTGGGTCTCAGATCTCGCTGCGATCCCAGAAAAGACCGGCGTCCGCAATGTCTACGCTGATATCGGCACCTCCTTCGCCATTTCCGCAGTCTCGAACCCGCGCTTCTGCGCCGCAATGATGGGCACTTTGGTCAAGGGCCTGGGGCATAATCACGTGTTCTGGGGGACCGATTCGGTGTGGTACGGCTCGCCCCAATGGCAGATCGAGGCATTCCGCCGGCTCGAGATCCCGGAAGACATGCAGAAAAAATTCGGGTTCGCACCACTCGGGCCAGCCGACGGGGCCGTCAAAAGCGCGATCTTCGGCTACAACGCCGCGCAGTTCTACAAGCTCGATCTGCGCGCCGAACTCGCGCCGCTGAAGGATGACGGGATCGCCAAGCTCAAGGCGGCCTATCTAGAGAACGGTGGGGCACCTAGTAATATCGCGTACGGCTACATCGCCCGCCCGGCGTGACGGCAAGCTAAGGCGGCGGATCGAAGGCTTTCACCGGCGGTAAGGGACCCTCGAAGCGCTCGATTTCGACTGAGGTCAGCTGTCCGCTGCAACCCTGTGCGAGTCGCGAGGTGCCGGCGTCGCGCGTCAGCACATTGGGGTTGCCGTGTACGCACATCGGTTTGTCGGCGGCAGGATCCCCGGGGTCGTACCAGGTGCCGGTGGAAAGCTGTATGACCCCGGGGCGCAATGCGTCGCTCAAAACTGCGGCGGCAAGGCACGCTCCGCGGTCGTTGTAGAGTTGCACAATGTCGCCATCGCCAATGCCCCGCGCCGCGGCATCCCGCGGATGGATGCGCACGGGTTCGCGGTCCTTGATCTTCGATGCCTGGCTGGTGGCGCCAAAGTCCAATTGGCTGTGCAGCCGCGTCGCCGGCTGATTGGCAATGAGCTGCAATGGAAAGCGTGATCCGGAAGCCGCGCTCGGCGGCAGCCAGACGGGATGTCCGGGGCAGTCCTCGTAACCAAAGCCCGCAATGGCCGCGGACGCGATTTCCACTTTGCCGCTCGGTGTCGGCAATGGCGCAGTTTCGGGGTCGCGGCGAAAAGCACGCACGGGGCCGCCATCCAGGTCAGCGTCGGCAGCACCAGTTCGCCCGATTCCCAGAACTGGTCGAAATCGGGCGCATCGGCTCCGCGCGCCGATAATGCCTGCCTTGTCGGTTCGTAGAGGTGCCGCAGCCACTCGCGTGCCGAACGGCCCTCGGTGAAAGCCTCGGCAATCCCGAGACGCGCTGCCAATGCCGAAAAGATGTCGTAATCGTCGCGTGCTTCGCCAAAGGGCGCCGCTACTGCGCGGTGCATTGCAGCGAGCAGCGGATCGCCGGCCGAGCCGCCGATGTCTTCGCGCTCCAATGTGATCGTCGCCGGCAATACGATATCGGCGTGCCGCGCGCTCGCGGTCCACACCGAGTCATGCAGAATCACGGTGTCTGGCCTGGAAAATGCGTCGCGCAGTCGGTTAAGGTCCTGGTGATGGTGGAACGGGTTGCCGCCAGCCCAATAGACCAACCTGATGCCGGGATATGCAAGGCGCCGGCCGTTGAAGCCGAAAGGCTCGCCCGGATTGAGCAGCATGTCGGCAATGCGCGCCACCGGGATGAAATCGGTAATACTGTTCTGGCCGATCGGCAGTGTCGGCAGCGGCGCCGCCAACGGCGGCTTGCCGGTGTTGGAGGTCGACCCCAGCGCATAGGCAAAGCCGCCGCCCGGCAAGCCGATCTGCCCCAGCAATGCCGCCAAGACGATGCCCATCCACAGCGGCTGCTCGCCGTGCTCGGCGCGCTGCAGCGATTGCGAGCAGGTGACGAGAGTGCGCCGTCCGGCGGCCCGCCGTGCCAGCCCGGTGATCTCGTCGGCCGGCAGGCCGCAGATGGCAGCTGCCCAAGTGGCATTCTTCGGCGGCGCGTCGCTGCGGCCGAGCAGATAAGCCTCGAAAATTTCGTAACCGACACAGAACCGGTCGAGGAATGGGCGATCGTGCAGCTCCTCGGTGACCAGAGTGTGCGCAATCCCGAGCATCAGCGCGACGTCGGTGCCGGGACGGATCGGGTGCCACGTGGCCTCGATCTCCGGCGGCAGATCGTCGCGCAACGGTCCGATCAGGTGGAACTCTACGCCTCGCCGATGGGCAGCGCGCAGCCGGGCACGGGCGATATGCTCGCCGGTGCCGCCGCCGCCGACATCGTTATTTTTGAGCGCCATGCCGCCAAAGGCGAGCACGAGAGCGCCGTGCGCGACGAGCTCGTCCCAGCTGACATTGTTGCCGGCCACCGCCTCCTGCGGGCCGATGACATGCGGCAGGATCACCGTGGCAGCGCCCGAGCTGTAGCTGCCGACCGAGCGGACATAGCCGCCGGCCATGTTCAAAAAGCGGTGCAGCTGTCGCGGCGCGTCGTGAAAGCGTCCGGCGCTCGCCCAGCCGTAGGAGCCGCCGAACACGGCGCGCGGCCCATAAGCTTCGTAGACGCGCTGCAACTCAGCCGCGATGAGGTCGAGCGCGCGCGGCCAGTCGACGGGCACGAACTCGTCGCGCCCACGCCGGCGATCCGGACCCGAACCGCGATCGAGCCAGCCGCGCCGTATCATCGGCCGCGCGATCCGCGCCCGATGCGACACCGAGGCGGGAATATTTCCGAGCAGCGGCGACGGGGCAGGGTCGCGCGGATGCGGCACGATCTCCACGATTCCGTCGTGGACGCGCGCCGAGAACGCACCCCAATGCGAGCTGTGCGGGACGATCCGGGTCGGCACGTAACCGGGCATATCCGGCGGGTTCTGCGAAGGGCTCATCGCGTTCTCCTTGCACCGATCGGTCGCAAATGTCACCCCTGTGGGCTCGGTTCAACGCCCAGTCGGTAGGCGCTTGTCGGTGAGAAGATGGCTTAGCGGCGCGCTCGTGGCGGCGATGTTGGCTACGGCGGGGCCTTTCGGCGAAGGGGTGCCGCAGGCGCAGCCCGCGCAATACGCCGCAGATGGGGCCGGAGGCTGCGGAGCGGTGCGGCTGGGCGAAACGACGGTCGCAACGCTCCGCAATGTGCCGGTCATCACCCTGTTTGCAAATGGAGCGGCGGTCACCCTCCTGCTCGATACCGGCGCCGAAACGACCATCCTGACACCAGCGGCCGCGCAGCGGATCGGCGCTCAGCGGCCTCGCATCGAATTTCAGCGGCAAATGCGCGGAATTGGCGGCAGCCTGCAGACCGGCGAGGTCGAGTTACGCAGCTTCACTTTAGGCGCGGTAGCCGTCCCATGGCGGCGGGTTCGCATCGCGCCGATCAATACCGGGAGCGTTTTTTTCGGACCGCTCGACGGTGTGCTCGGCGCTGACACGCTGAGCAGCTTTGATGTCGATCTCGACCTGCCGGGCCATCGCATGGCCGTTTATACAAAGCAGACCTGCCCGGACGCGGCGCCGTCCTGGGGCCAGCCCTACGCCAGGCTCGGCACCGGACGGTCGTTCGGCGGCCATCTGTTTTTCCCGGTGCAGCTCGACGGCCACCGGATCGACGCCTTCATCGATACCGGCTCGCAAGTGAGCGTCCTCTCGACAAAGGCCGCCTCGGCTTTGGGGTTGACGGGAGCGGTCCTGGCGCGCGACCAGGCGGTAATGGTGCACGGCGCCGCGGCCGAGCAGCTGAGCGCGCACGTTCATCGGTTTTCACGACTGGAGATCGGGCCGGCGGTCGTCCGCAATCCCGAACTCGTCGTGACCGACATCCGACTGAACGACGCGGACATCGTGCTGGGGATCGATTTCCTGGGGTCGCAGCGGATCTGGATGTCCTACGGATCGCAGCAGATCTTCCTGATGCGCCGCTGACTCGTTCGTGGAGGGAAACTCGTCATGTCGCTGAGCCGAGAGTTTGGAGCATTTGTCGCCAATCTCCGCTACGAAGATCTGCCGACCGCGGTCGTCGATCGGGCCAAGGGCGTCACCTTGCAAGCGCTGAGCTCGGCGCTGATAGCTCGCGACATGCCGGCGAGCCGGCACGCGCTCGCGTTGATGGAGGAAGAAGAAGCGGGTGGCGGCGGGGCCGCAACGGTGCTGTGCCACGGCGCGAGGCTGACCAAGGGCGGGGCCGCATTTGTCAATGCCGAAACGATATTCGCCGGCGGCAAGTGGGACACCTTCCGCATGCTGACCCATCCCGGCATCGCGATCCTGCCCGCCGCGCTCGCCGCGGCGGAAATCACCGGCGCTCCCGGCGGTGAATTTCTGACGGCGGTCGCCGCCGCCTTTGAGGTCATGGAGCGAATGGCCGCCGAGTTCATCCCGACGCTGATGTCGCGCGGCTTTCACGCGGGGCCGGTGTTCGGCATCTTTGGCGCGGCGGTGGCCGCCGCCAAGCTCGGGCGCCTCGATGCGGAGCAAGTCCACAGCGCGATCGCGCAATGCGTCAACCTCGCTTCCGGTAATCTCGAAGGCGCGCGCAGCGGCGGACGCTCATTGCGCGAGGGCGGTGCGGTGCGCAATGCGTTGCTCGCCGTCGCATTGGCGAGGCACGGCACACCGGGTGGCGAGACGACATTGGAAGGAGAAGCCGGATTCTATCATGCCTACGCCGGTAACAACCGCGGCGAATTGCGCTACAGCTTCACCGGCACGAACCGCGCCCATCTCTCCAGGATCACGGACGGCCTCGGCCGCGACTGGATCTTCCTCGAGACGCTCTACCGCATCTATTCGACCGCCGGCTACAACATCGCGCATGTCGATGTAACCGCGAAATTGTGCGAGGAGCACAATCTGCGCTATGAGGACATCGACCGCATCGAGGCGCTCGTCAACTGGCTCGAAACCGAGTATCCGAGCCCGGCCTTCCCGAGCCGCGGCATCGACAATCCGCCGCAAATCGGCAGCACGCAGTATTTCACAGCCTGGGGAGCGGCTCGACGCAGCTATCCGCTATTGCGCGGCGACCGGCCCGGTCCCGGCGAAACCGACCCGCCCGAAGTCCTCGACCTGATGCACCGCGTGACCTTGATCCCGACGGTGCGGCGCCCGCTCTTCGGCCCGCGCATCACAATCTTCACAAAAGGCGGCCACAGCTTTACGAAGGAAGGCACCGGCCGTGAATTCATCTGGGATTTCGACGAAGAAGCCCGGCGCATCCGAGGGGTGGCCCCTGGCCTCGCGATCGGCGAAGCCCAATTCGCCGAGCTGATCGACTGCTGCCGCCACCTCGACCGCGTCGACCGAGCGGCCGAGAAACTGATCTCGCTGACGATCCCGTCGTGAGCCGAACTATCGCTCCGAGCCGACCATACCGTTCACATTAATCGTCATGGCCGGGCGCGTCCTGGCGCGTCCCGGCCATCCACGTCTGTGGCTCGCACGGCAGCGCCCGTCGCGGATGCGTGGATGCCCGGATCAAGTCCGGGCATGACGAGTGGGTTAGACTCCTGCACCAGCTAAACCAGTCGGAATACGATCAGTTCTTAACGGTCGAGGCCCGATAAATCTCGTCGATGGACTTCGCCAACGCCGACTCGAATTCGGCGCCGCTCATCGACACCCGCAAATCTTGCGCGAGCGCCCGCGAAAAGCTTGCGATCATGCCGTGGTTGGCGGCGAGGCGTTGGCAGGCGTCGGCCCGGGTATAGCCGCCGGAGAGGGCGACGACCCGGGCGACGCGCGGGTGATTGACGAGAGGCGCGTAGAGATCGGCAACGTCGGGCAGCGTCAGCTTGAACATGACCTGGTGGCCGGCCGGCAGCGCGTCGGTCCGCTTTTTCAACTCGTCGACCAGGATCGCCTCCGCGCCTTTCTTGTCCGGGCTCTTGATCGAGACTTCCGGCTCGAGGATCGGCATCAACCCGTGCTTGGCGATCTGCGCCCCTACCTCGAATTGCTGCGCCGCGATCGCAGCGATCCCGTCTTTCGAGGCGAGATTGATTACCGAGCGCATCTTAGTGCCGAAGACGCCGAGTTTGGCCGCCCGGGTCAGCAACTCGTCGAGCTGCGGCATCGGCCGCATCAGCTGGACACCGTCCTTCTCGGGTTCGAGACCTTTGTCGACCTTTACAAAGGGGACCACACTCCGCTCTTCCCACAGGAACGCCGGGGTCGGCTTGCCTCCGACCTCGCCGTCCATCGTGCCTTCGAACAGGATCGTCCCGATCACCTTGGCGCCGGTAAAGGCCGGTGCAGTCATGATGCGCACGCGCATCTGATGGATCAGCCTGAACATTTCGGCATCGCCGCTATAGGCGGTGTCAGGAATGCCGTAAAGACGCAGGGCGCCGGGGCTGGATCCGCCGCTCTGGTCAAGGGCGGCGATGAAGCCGCCCTTCCCGGACATTTGCGCCATCATCTTGTCATTGGCCATGATCGTCATCCTCGCGTCGGGCCCGGCACGCACGGGAAATGCGCCCAGGCCCTCACAGATTGCCATCGGACTCATGAATATTGCCACGGCGGATGCGAGCCGGGCAATCGTCACGCTGCTGGGCTCCGAAGTAGTCAACCGTCAGCCCAATCGATTGGGATCGACTAACTCGAAGAGATGCGCCTTGAAGCGCTCGTTCGCGCCTTCCGCCCCCTCCGGGGTCTCCGGGGCGGGCGGTCAGCCCTGCTCCCGACCGAGTCTGTCAGCGTCCTGGGTCGCGGACGGTGAAGGATGCGATACAGTCTCGATGCAACGCCGGATCTTTGATTTGCCCGCACTCCTTTCTGATGCGAGACTTGCGAGCATCGGTGTTGGTTCCGAGACGGTATTCAGAGGATTGACTGCCGCGCATGCTGGGCGCAGCGGTCTTCGGAGTCGACGCTGCGATATCGGGATCCGACTCGACTTGCTGATGCTGCTGGGCTCTGAATTCGCGAAAGAGCCGGTCGGCCGCTTCACCGGAAAATGGCGTGGCCGGTGTCGCATCGTTATTCTCGACTTTGGCTGTTGGCTGCAATGCCCCCTCGCTCGACGATGAAGGCTGACCAGCCGGCTGCAATTGCGTGGTCTCCGATATTGGCGCCTCGGGCATTGCCGCCTCTGCGGCCCGTGGGCGCTCTGGTGCAGAGGGTGGCGGCAGCGCCGGCGCGTCCGCTCTTGACGCTGTCGTGTCCGGTTTGACCGGCGCGCCATTGTCGTCGGTGGAAGGGGAAGGATCAGGACGAATGGAATTGACTTCGCTCCAGCCGACGCCACTGGACCGAGTTTGCATTTCGTTGCCGGTATAAAGCGATGAAAAGGCGGCAATGGCGAACGCGGTGATAATCGCGGCCCCGATAAACCCGATCGAGATGAGAAACACAAGCGGGCCCGCTCCAGTCTCCGGCCGGTCAATAGGTCTTGCTTGGTTAGTGGTCACCAGTGATCGGAGAGGCAGGAACCGCTGGTCCGGCGAGTCAGGGTCGGGCATGTCGGCAATTCACGAGCATATCCAACTATACGCAAGTGACATTATGATGTCCTCACCCTCAACGCCAGATTAAGGCGCGCCTCCCTCGTTTGAATTGCGGTATTGATCATAAAATTAGGACTATGATCACCGTAAAATTGCCCGATTCGTGTAGTAACTAGATTTCGAGGAGATGTCAGGCGTCGAAGTATGTCAAAAGAAATGGCAGGTTGGCAACGTAGGGGATACAACCAGATGTAGAGTCTTCGCTGCTGATTTGCTGCAGATGCAGCAAGGCTGTGATATTAACCCCAACTTATGAGTGCAGTTGGCAACGATGTTGGCGTTCGCTACCCTCGGCGCCAATTGGCCGCTGCATTGATGCGTGCGGCGGTAAGGGGGAGCACGGGCATGCGGCGAAATCTTCGCGGCTTTGCGGCGGCGGCGGTACTAGTGACCGCTGCCGCGGCACCGCAGCTGGCGTCGGCGCAAAAATCGGGCGGCATTCTCAGGATTCCCGCGCTCGACAGCCCGGCGAGCATGTCGATCCACGAGGAATCGACGATCGCCGTGCTCGGGCCGATGATGGGGCGCTCAACAACCTCGTGATGTTTCGATCAGCGCATAAAAGAAAACAGTCTCGAATCGATCGTGCCGGACTTGGCGGCCGGCTGGTCGTGGAACGAGGAGGGGACGAAGCTCACCTTTGCATTGCGGCACGGCATCAAATGGCATGACGGCAAGCCGTTCACCGGCTCCGACGTCAAGTGCACCGGGGACCTGATCACCGGCAAGTCGGCTGAGAAACTGCGTATCAATCGATGGAGACCGATCCCAAGAAGCGCAAACAACTCCTCTGGAAAATCGAGCGAAGGCTGGCGGAGGACATCGCGCGGCCAGTCATCTTTTGCCAGGTCTCAGGTGCCTGCTGGCAACCCCACTTCAAGGGACACACGATGATAGTCAACGGCAATTACAACGGCTGGCGTCTAGAAGACGCCTGTCTCGACAAATAGCAGCGCCGCAATTTGGGGCCTATGCGCGGCGCTCTCGGGTTCTTCCTGCTGCTGGTTCTCGCCTGGGCGCTGCACGAGCGGCGCGGGGAATATGGACGGCGCACCCCGTGGCGCGCAGTGATTGCTGGCGTCGCGCTGCAGATCGGGCTAGCGGTGTTGCTGCTGCGACTTCCTCCTGCCTCGCGGGTATTGCTGTTGTTCAACCGAGCGGCGCTGGCACTGCAGGAGGCGACCGACCATGGCACTTCATTCGTCTTCGGCTATCTCGGCGGCGGCAAGCTGCCCTTCGCCGAGACCTCTCCCGGCGCAAGCTTCATCCTCGCCTTCAAAGTTCTGCCGCTGGTGCTGGTCATTAGCGCATTGTCGGCGCTCTTTTACTATTGGGGCGTGCTGCAGAAGGTGACCCAGGCCTTCGCCTGGGTGCTGCGGCGAAGCATGGGAATATCCGGAGCGCTCGCTCTCGGCGCCGCGGTTCACATCTATGTCGGCATGATCGAGGCGCCGCTGTTGATCCGGCCCTATCTCGCGCGCATGCAGCGCGGCGAGCTGTTCGCGGTCATGAGCTGCGGCATGGCCGGCGTCGCCGGCACGGTGATGGTCGTCTATGCGGCCATGCTCGGCCCCATCATCCCGGACGCGCTTGGCAATATTCTAATCTGCTCGGTCATCAGCACGCCTGCGGCGCTCGCGGTCGCGGCGCTGATGGTGCCGTTCGGGTCGGGCGAGGACCGCGCCGAGATCACCGTCGGCGGGGAGCCTGTCGGCGCCTTCGATGCGCTGATACGGGGGACCAGAGACGGCATCGCGCCGCTGGTCGGCATCGTCACCGTGCTTTTAGTGACGGTCGCGGTGGTGGCGCTCGTCAATATGGTCCTCGGGCACCTGCCGGGCGGTTTCACCCTGCAAGAGCTGTTTGCGTATGTGTTTCGTCCCGTCATGTGGCTGATCGGCATTCCGTGGCACGAGAGTGCGCAGGCGGCGGCCCTCATGGGCACCAAGACCGTGCTCAATGAATTTGTCGCCTATGTCGAGTTCGCGAAACTGCCGGAGGGAGCGCTCGCGCCACAATCGCGGCTGATTCTCACCTATGCGCTGTGCGGCTTCGCCAATTTCGGATCGCTGGGCATCCTGGTGGGCGGGCTCGGCGCGATGGTACCGGAGCGACGCCGCGAAATCACCGCGCTGGGTCTGCGCTCGATCTTGTCGGGCACGATCGCCACCTGTATGAGCGGCGCGGTCGCCGGACTTCTGGCGTAGCATCAATCGGTGGCTTCTTTTTGCGCTTCCCGCCGCGACAAACTATTCAGCCACGCTGCAGATCAAAATCCCGCCACAGCTGTACGCATTGCTACTGCTCATGCTCGGCGCGTGTGCTGGCAGGCAGATTAACTATTCCGAACTCATTGTGCTCGCCACAAGCTAAGCTGACAATGCCCCGCGCGCCATAGCCGAACTATTTGGCATGCTTTTTTGGATGGTATCAGCCTATTTGGGCTTTGGTCCATCGGTATGATCCTCGAGTTCCGAAAGCCGGCCCCGCATGGAATCGACTTCGTCGCGCTGCACCTGGATATACTCGTAATATAGTCGCTCGATTCGGCGGTACGGCGAGCCCCGAACACTGGTGAGCATGTCGCGCCGTTGGTTATCGCTGGCGAGGATGGTGTCGTATTTCTCGCGGAAATAACGCAGATTCGCGTTCAAATTCACGAAGCGCTCGTCCGACAACAGATCGATCGCTCGCTGTGTCTTGCCCATTCGAAAGGGCGACTGCAGCGTGAAGAGCCGGAACGTCGTGTCATAAAGGTCGTTCGGCTCGTGGACCGGCAGAGTCTTCAGCAACGCGCCCTGGCGTGTGGGCAGCCAGTGAAACTCGTACAGCGCGTCTCGCTCGGGTCTGTCACGCTGGATCTCACGGTAGTCACCGATGTTCCCCGAGGTGCCGAGCTCGGCGAGGTTGACGAACTCGTTTGCTGGCACGGCGAGATTGAATATCTGGCGGAGTTTCACCGCCTGCACCGACAGCGGGGTCCAAATGTTCGCGGCTGCCAGTGCGTTGCGCAAGGTATGGGCGCAGTTGTCGGCCCAAACGCTCCAATTGTAGTCGGCCTCACCTTCCGCGTATTCGCGGTTCTTGTCGTTCAGAAACGCGATGATCTCGTCCAGCATCGGCTCGGTAATAGGAAGGCGCGCGCAGAACACCGACCGGGCAAACTGCAATGCGAAGTCGGTGCCTACGCCCTCATTTACGACAAAATTCTCGAGGCCCCCACCGGAGTTTGCGGACGGGTAGTCGTGAAACTCGACGCCCTTGTAGACTCCATTCTCGATTGCGTCGCGCACCGTCTCCTCGAAATGGGCCTGGGTCAGACGCTGGCCAAATTTGAGATTGCCCTGATAGAAAAGCTCGTAACCTGGAATCGCCACCCAGTTGACGTTGCGGAACCAGCGCCCGACGCTAACCCCCGCACCATGTTCGGGGTCACTGAGCTGGGTTGCTGCGACCCGGCACCGCCGCAGCTGCGGGTAGGGCGCCTGCTCGTCCTTGCAGGCGCCTTTGATGTACATGATGGCGTGGCCTGCGACTCCACCCTCCCCCTTCAATTTGGAGCGGAATTGGCTGGTCGCGCACAGTTCCACGTAATAAGGGAAGAGCTGATCATATGCGGCGTCAGGGCGCCGCTCGACGATGATGTGGTCCGGCTTCAACATGAAGCGGGAGATGACGCCGTCATCACCGCACCCGCTCACCAGCAGCAGGATCGCGGAGAAGGCGACCGCCAAAATGCCGCAGCTCGATTTTCCGCTGAGGCGAAAGCCGAACCTCGATGCAGCGGTGGTCACTGCCGTGGTCGCCCGAGACGAGGCTGCACGTCTACAAATTCCGCCAGCTTTAGGCCGCATGCCTCAAACGCCGCGATGTCACTATTGATTCTGTTTGACACACTAGACATATGACCGCAATCTTTCTTGGATATAAACCTTTTCGGCCATCTTTCTGCTCAACCAAGGTTTAGGAGAACGATTATCCTTGCGCCGTGCAAACCAATTTAGGCTTCCCGCGAGAAATCTTCAGTGAAAACAAATAGTCCTTGGTGGATTTGTCTAGTCCTCACTTGCTTTGTCCTTGTGCTGGCCTCATGCAAGCCGGACAGCAAGGTCGAGGCGCCGGAGATACGCCCCGTCCGGACGGTGATCGCTGCAAAAGGAGAGTCCGCCGAAACCGTGGTTTTGACCGGGCACATCCAGGCCGACGACGAGCCATCCTTTGCCTTCCGCCTCGGTGGGCGGGTCATCGAAAGACCGGTCAATGTCGGCGATCGGGTAAAGGCAGGACAGGTGCTGGCCAAACTCGATCCCGAAAACGAGCTCAGTGCTTTGCGTTCGGCCCAATCAGCCCTCTCCGCCGCGCAAGCGCAATTGAATTACGCACGAGCCGACTTCGAACGCCAGCGGCAATTGCTGGCAAATGGCCACACGCCGCGAGCCCGGTTCGACCAGGCACAGAAGGCGCTGCAAAATGCGCAATCGCAGGTCGATGACGCCGAGGCTCGACTGGAGATCGCAACAGACCGTGTCAGCTGGACGACGCTTACCGCGGATGCCGAGGGAACGGTGACGGCACGGGGCGCGGAACCGGGCGAGGTGGTACAGGCCGGTCAGATGATCGTTCGCCTTGCCCGGCAGGGCGGGCGCGACGCCGTCTTCGACGTGCCGGCCCAGCTGCTGCGCTCGGCGCCGAACGACTCGGAAATCACTGTGAGGCTCACGGACGATCCGAGCGCCGCTGCGACCGGACGAGTGCGGGAGGTGGCGGCACAGGCCGACCCGGTGACCCGGACCTTCGAGGTCAAGGTCGGTCTCAGCGACCCGCCGGAAGCGATGCGGCTGGGTGCCACGGTCACCGGCAGCGTCAAGCTGGCATCCGAACCGGTCATCGCCATCCCGGCGAGTGCGCTGACCGAACTCAACCGGCAACCCGCCGTGTGGATCGTCGACCCCAAAGCCTTGACGGTGTCGATGCGAAATGTGGAATTACTTCGTCACGACCCTGGAACCGTTGTCATTGCTCAGGGTCTCGAAACGGGGGACATTGTCGTGACCGCCGGGGTTCAGGCGCTGCATCCAGGCCAGAAGGTTCGCCTTCTCGGATCGTCCTCCTAGATGCAGTTCAACCTCTCGAAGTGGGCGCTCGAGCACCGCTCGTTCGTCGTCTATATGATGATCGCCGCGACGATCGCCGGGCTGGGCGCCTTTTACCGTCTCGGGCGTGACGAGGACCCGCCCTTTGTCATCAAGACGATGGTCGTGCAAGCGGCGTGGCCGGGCGCGACCTTGGAAGACACGCTGCTCCAGGTCACCGACCGGCTCGAGCGCACCTTGCAGGAGACGCCGAGCCTCGATTTTCTGCGCAGTTATACCAGCCCAGGCAAGACGACGATCTTTGTCAATCTGAAGGGGAAGACAACCGCCGCAGAGATACCCGACATCTGGTACCACGTTCGCAAGAGCATTGGTGATATACGTCACACCTTGCCGGTCGGCGTGGTGGGGCCGGGCTTCAATGATGAGTTCGGCGACGTATTCGGGATTATTTACGGCGTCACGGCGGACGGGTTCACCCATCGTGAGCTCAAGGATTATGCCGAGGACATCCGCTCGCGTTTGAAGCAGGTACCGGACGTCGCGAAAATCGAGATCCTCGGCGCACAGGACGAAAAAATCTTTGTCGAGTTTTCGGTTCAGCAGCTCGCGGGTCTGGGGATCGACCGCTCCGCGCTTGCCGCCGCGCTGGCGGCGCAGAACATCGTCAGCCCGTCCGGGATTCTGCAAACCGGCAATGAAAGACTAGCGCTGCGCGTGTCGGGGGCGTTCGAATCCGAACAAGATATTCTCGGGGTCAATTTCGTTGCCAACGGCCGGCTGATCCGGCTGCGCGACATTGCGCAGGTCCATCGCGCCTATGCCGACCCGCCACAGCCGATGTTCCGCGTCAACGGCAAGCCTGCAATCGGCATCGCCATCTCCATGCGGGAGGGCGGCGATATTCTGACCCTCGGCCGCAACGTCGAGCAGGCGATGCGCGAGATCCGAGCCGATCTGCCGATCGGCATCGAGCCTGTGCTCGTCGCGGATCAGCCCCACGTCGTCGATCACGCCATTCGCGACTTCACGACTTCTCTGTGGCAGGCGATCGCCATCATCATGGCGGTGAGCCTCGTCACCCTTGGCCTACGCCCCGGAGCCGTCATCGCGCTTTCGATCCCGCTGACCATCGCCCTTGTATTGCCGGTCATGGAGTTCACTGCGATCGATCTGCAGCGCATCTCGCTCGGTGCGCTGATCATTGCGCTGGGATTGCTGGTCGACGATGCGATGACGACTGTCGATGTCATGACCTCCCGCCTCGCGGCCGGAGATAGCAAAGAAGAGGCGGCGACATTCGCGTACAAGACGCTGGCGCTGCCGATGCTGACGGGTTCGTTTGTCACGGCGGCCGGCTTCATACCGATAGGTTTTGCGAGGAGCTCGGCCGGCGAATACACCTTTTCGATCTTCGCGGTCGTTTCGTATGCGCTGGTGCTTTCCTGGTTCGTAGCGGTTATCTTTGCACCGCTGCTCGGCGTCGTCATCCTCTCCAAACCGAAGACAAAGCCGTCCGACAAGCCCAGCACTATCCTGGGCTATTTTCGCGGGTTCTTGGTGGGCGCCATGCGCGCGCGCTGGGTTACGATCGGCGTGACGCTCGGTGGCTTTGCCGCGGCCATTCTCGCCAGCCCGTTGGTGCCACGGCAATTCTTTCCGCCATCGGACCGTCCGGATCTTCTGGTCGACCTGACCCTGCCACAAAATGCCTCGATCTATGCCAGCGAAGATGCGGCCGAAAAGCTCGACGACCTTCTCAAAGGTGATCCGGACATCGACCGGTGGAGCACCTATGTCGGGCGCGGTGCGATCCGATTCTATCTGCCGCTCGACGTCCAGTTGCCGAACGACTTCTTTACCCAGGCCGTCATCGTCGCCAAGGACGTGGCGGCACGCGAACGGCTTCAGAAGAAGCTCGAGACGGCGCTCGCGGAACAGTTCCCGAGTGCTGTGAGCCGGGTGTCGCCGCTGGGCCTCGGGCCGCCGGTCGGGTGGCCTGTGCAATACCGCGTGAGCGGCCCCGTTTTCAGCGAAGTGAGGGA
>Ga0306920_100001434_pt1 | contig 29578 bp, 24 predicted proteins | sample flu12Cox44000170_FD_204666 | JGI IMG/M metagenome (GOLD analysis project Ga0306920, IMG submission 204666) | Lab enrichment of tropical soil microbial communities from Luquillo Experimental Forest, Puerto Rico - flux4day.12C.oxic.44.000.170 (v2)... | ecosystem: Environmental > Terrestrial >... | reverse complement strand
GAGGGCTTGGCCCTGTTCCCGGCCCGGGGCGACGGCGGTACGATGAGGCCGTTCCAGGTGAGGGGCAGAATGACAGCTGTGTCAGGCACGCGGCAACGATGAAAGTGCCGTGCGGCTGGGCCACCGAACTGGCTGAGTATCGCGCGGTGTGCCCATATCCGCAGTCCTGCACATCCTCCCCACTGGACCGCATCAAGCGGTTGCGACCGGCGCCCGAACGCTCTGGCTGGGGCAACCCGAGGCCCAGCCGATCCGAGCAGTGATCTTCTCGCAGGAGGTTCAGCGATGACCGATAGCTCCGAGCCCCAGGTCTCCGAGGAAGGCGAGCAGGAGGTCTCCGAGTCGCAGATCGCGGTGCACTGGCGGGAGGAGGAGTATTACTACCCGCCGGAAACGTTCGTCGCCCAGGCCAACGCGAACGACGCGGCCATCTTCGACCGGTTCAGCCTGGACAAGTTCCCCGACTGCTTCACCGAGTACGCCGAAATGCTGAGCTGGGACGAGCGCTGGGACACCGTGCTGGACAGCAGCAACCCCCCGTTCTGGAAGTGGTTCACCGGCGGCAAGCTCAATGCTTGTTACAACTGTGTGGACCGGCACGCGGCGGCCAGCCCGGACAAGACGGCGATCATCTTCGTTCCGGAGCTGGAGTCCGACGAGATTGTGCACATCAGCTACGCCGAGCTGCTGCGCCAGGTCAGCGAGTTCGCGGCGCTGCTGCGTGACTCCGCGGGCCTGAAGGCCGGCGACCGGGTGACGCTGCACATGCCGATGGTGTCGGAGGCGGCCGTCACGATGCTCGCCTGTGCCCGGCTCGGCGTGGTGCACTCCCAGGTGTTCGGCGGCTTCAGCGGCCAGGCTTGCGGGACGCGCATCGCCGACTCCGGCAGCCGGGTCCTCATCACGATGGACGGCTACTACCGGGCCGGCAACATGACCGACCATAAGGTCAAGGCCGACGAGGCGGTGGCCGAGGCCGCCAGGCAGGGCCAAGAGGTGGACAAGGTCCTGGTATGGCGGCGGCGCCCCGGCCAGTATGCGTCGCAGACGCCGATGGTCGAAGGCCGGGACTTCTTCGTCGACGAGCTGTTGCCTGAGCACAGCGGCAAGACCGTGGACCCGGTGTCCATGCCGTCCGAGGCGCCGCTGTTCCTCATGTACACCAGCGGGACCACCGGGCGTCCCAAGGGCGCCCAGCATTCCACCGGGGGCTACCTGTCCTACGTGACCGGGACCTCCAAGTACTACCAGGACATCCACCCCGACGACACCTACTGGTGCATGGCCGACATCGGCTGGATCACCGGCCACTCGTACATCGTCTACGGGCCTTTGGCTTTGGGGACGACGAGCGTGATCTACGAGGGCGTGCCCAACTACCCGGACGGCGGGCGGCCGTGGCGGATCGCCGAAAAGCTCGGCGTGAACATCTTCCACACCTCCCCCACCGCCATCCGGATGCTGCGCAAGGTCGGCCCGGACGAGCCGAAGAAGTACAACTATCACTTCAAGCACATGACCACGGTCGGCGAGCCGATCGAGCCGGAGGTGTGGCGCTGGTACCACGAGGCCGTCGGCAAGGGCAAGGCGGTGATCGTGGATACCTGGTGGCAGACCGAGACCGGCGGCTTCCTCGGCAGCTCCCTGCCGGCCTTGAAGCCGATGAAGCCGGGCTCCTGCGGCCCGGCGGTGATCGGGATCTTCCCGGTGATCCTGGACGAGGACGCCGAAGAAGTGCCCGACGGCAAGGCTGGGAACATCTGCATCACCAACCCCTGGCCGGGGATCATGCAGACGGTCTGGGGCCAGCCGGAGCGGTTTATCAGCGTGTATTACGCCAAGTACAACAAGGACCCCGACTCCAAGGACTGGCGGGACTGGCCCTACTTCGCCGGCGACGGCGCGGTCCGTGCCCCCGACGGCTACTACCGGATCCTGGGCCGGGTCGACGACGTGATCAACGTCGCCGGGCACCGCCTGGGCACCAAGGAACTCGAATCGTCCGCTCTCACGGTGCCCGAGGTCGCCGAGGCCGCCGCGGTCCCGGTGATCGACGACATCCGCGGCCGGATGGTGGAGATGTACATCTCCCTCAAGCCCGGCTACGAGGCCAGCGATGACATGGCGAGAAAGGTGACCGGCGCGATCGAGACCCAGATCGGGAAGATCGCCCGGCCGAAGAACGTGTGGATCGTGCCGGACATGCCCAAGACAAGGTCCGGCAAGATCATGCGCCGCGTCATCGCCGCCGTCTCCAACTTCGCCGAGGTCGGCGACGTCACCACCCTGGCCAATCCCGAGGTCGTGGACGGCATCCGTCACCAGGTCCAAGCTGCCAAGGTGGCCAAGGGCGACACCCCCCGCGAGCTGAGCGAGACCGAGAAAGCCGAGATCCAAGCCTTCGGCTCCGAGTCGTAACCCCGCGCCACAGCCCAGACCTCAGCCGAAACAAGCGGGTCGGCTACAGCGGCAGGCCGGCCTCCAGCAGCGCCAGTCCTCGCTCGAGCTTGGCGCCGAACCCGTCCAGGTCCTCGGGCTGATCGAACCAGGCGGCCACCGCGATCCCGACGACGGCCCCGGCGAGCGCCTGGACCGCGAAGTCGCTTGCGGCCTTCCCGGTCCGCTCGGCCACCGCCTGCGCGATGACCTGGGTGGTCCGGGCGAGTTCCGCCATCATCCGGGCCCGGACGGCGGGCACCGCGATGGCCATATCCATGGTCTCCCGCAGTTGCGCAAGCTCGTCGGCCCCCATGCCCTCGAAGGCGGCGCGGACCGAGACGCGCAGGGCGGCGATCGGCCCCATGTCCGCCGGCTGGGCCAGGAACACGTCCATCCACAGCAGTTCCATGTCGTCCTGCAGGACGACGTCTTCCTTGGTGGGGAAATAGCGGAAGAACGTGCTCGGAGAAACCTCGGCGGCCTCGGCGATCTGCTCCACCGTGGTCTCGTCGTACCCCTGCTCGCGGAAAAGCCGGAGCGCGTGCTCCCTGATGGCAGCACGCGTCCTGGCCTTCTTGCGCTCCCGCAGCCCAGGTCGGCTTATTGCGTCAGGCGACACGCTCATGCTGCGATTCTGCTCCTTCGAGGCCCCGGCCGGTAGCAGCCACGGCCTGCGCGTCCGGCGCGGCACGCCAGGGCAGGAACGCCAGCGCCAGCACGATCCCGGCCATGCCGACGCCGGCGCAGACCCACAGCATCGCGTCGGTCCCGTGCACGAACGCGGACCGCACCGAGTCCAGCAGCGCCGCCGAGCCGGTCTGGTGGGCCACCGCGAGGCCGGCGAACACGCTGCTTCGGACCGCGTTCGCCGCGGGCTCCGGCAGCCCGGTCAGGTCGAGCTGGGAGTGGTACGCCACGGACAGCACGCTGCCCAGGATCGCGGCCGACAGCGGCGCGCCCGCCTTCTGCACCGCCTGCATGACCGCCGAGCCGACCCCCGCGCGGTCCTTGGGCAGGTCCACCAGGGCGGTGGAGGCCGCGGTGGCCAGCGCCAGCCCGAAGCCGACCCCGGTGATCGCGGTCCAGGTGGCGATGAACGCGTTCCCACTGGCCACGGTCATCGTGGCGCCGAGTACCAGGCCGCAGGTCAGCAGCGTGAACCCTAGCGCAGCGGTGAGCTTGGTGGTCAGCCGCGCGGCCACCCGGTCGGCCAGGCCGGCCCCAAGAGCCAGGCCCACCATCAGCGGAAGCAGCCGGACCCCGCTGCCCATCGCCGACACTCCCAGGATGGCCTGGAAGAACTGGGGCGCCCCGAACAGCAGGCCGAACATCGCGAAGACGCCCAGCGCCTGGAGCACCGTGCCCCAGGTGAACCGGGCAGACCGGAACAGGCCCAGGTCCACCAGTGGCTGCCCGCCGTGCTGGTTGAGCCACAGCTCCCACAGCACGAAGGCCGTCAAGATGGCCACGCCGCCGGCCATGGCCGCGATCGCGATGGCCGAGGACCAGCCGTACTGCCCGGCTGCGATGAAGCCGTACACCAGCAGCGCCAGGCCGCCGCATGAGGCCACGATCCCCGCCGGGTCCAGCCCCGGCCGCTCGGCGGCCCGGGACTCCGGCACCAGCAGCGCCATCGCGACGAGGCCGATCACCACCACCGGCAGGTTCATCAGGAACACCCAGCCCCACCAGTAGTTCGACAGCAGCCAGCCGCCCAGAATCGGCCCGATCGGCAGGGCCAGGAAGTTGGCCGCCGCCCAGATTCCCACCGCCCGGGTTCGCTCGTCGTCGTCGAACATCACCGTGACGATCGACAGGACCAGCGGGATCATGAACCCGGCACTCAGCCCGAGCACCGTCCTGGCCGCGATGAACTCGCCGGGGTTCGTGGAGAACGCGCAGGCCAGCGAGCTCAGCCCGAACACGGCCAGGGTGGCCATCATGACCTTCTTGCGGCCGAACCGGTCCCCCAGCAGTCCGCCGGGCAGCAGCCCCACGGCCAGCGCCAGCGTGTACGCCGACACGAACCACTGCAGGTCGGTCGCGGAGGCGTGCAGCGACCCCGCCAGGGTCGGCAGCGCCACGCTCAGCACCGTCGCGTCCAGCCCGACCGCGAGCACGCCCAGCGTCAGCCCGGCCAGCGCCCACCACTTCCGCGCCCCAGCTCCGTCCATGACACCCACCACCATTCAGCAGCATCTCTAATCTGAATGCTACTGTCAGTTTAGAGTGTCACGCAAGCCCAAGTTGCTCCCAGTTTTCGCGAATCAACCCGGGGGCGCCGGAACGACGACCGTGCCCGTCGCCGTGACGACCGTGACCGGCGGGTCGAGTACCGACGATGCCGACTGCCCGCGCTCGGGGTCGGCACGGCAGACGACGCGGGCCTCGAAGGCAAGGTCACGGCTGCGCCGCCCGACCCGGGTCACGGTTGCCGTGGTCTCGATGACGTCGCCGCCGAGGACCGGCGCACGGAACTGGACGTCGGCGTAGGAGGCGAACAGGCCCTCGTCGCCGTCCATGCGGATGCAGGCCTCCGTGGCGGCGTCGCCGAACAGGGCCAGCACGTACGCGCCGTCCACCAGGTTCCCGCCGTAGTGGGCGTCGGCCGCGGACACATACCGGCGCTGGGTGACGGTGAGCCCCTCGGCGGTGGCGGTCACGCCGCGTTTCCCTGCGGCGCCGCGTTTTCCTGCGGCTCGGGGGCCAGGGTGTGGACCAGGTAGCTGGCGACCTCGCGGGGCGTGGTGCCGCGGCCGAACACGCGGTCCACGCCCAGGTCCTGCGCCATCGCCGGGTCGAACCTGGGCCCGCCCACGACGAGCAGCGGCCGGGCCGCGCCGCGAGCGGCCGTGAACGCCTCAGAGATCTGCTTGGCGGCCTTGATGTGCGCGTCTCGCTGGGTGACCACCTGGCTGACCAGCACCGCGTCCGCGTGCGCAGCGCCGGCCCGGCCAACCAGGTCAGCGACCGCGACCTGGGCGCCCAGGTTGACCACCCGGATCTCCGCGTAGGATTCCAGGCCCTTCTCCCCCGCGTGCCCCTTGACGTTGAGGATGGCGTCGATGCCGACGGTGTGCGCGTCGACGCCGACGGTCGCGCCGACCACCACGAGTTCCCGGCCCAGGGACGACCGGATCCGCCGGTTGACCTCGGCGGTGGACATCAGCGGGAACTCACGCCGCGCGACCTTGACGCTGGCCAGGTCGACCAGGTGCGTGACGGTGCCGTAGACGATGAAGAAGGTGAAGTCCGGGCCCATCGCCTTGGCGTGCACCACCATGGCTGGCTCCAGGCCCATCTTGGCCGCCAGCTGGGCCGCCGCGCCCTCTGCGAGCGCCCGTTCCTCCTCGGTGCCCGACGGCAGCGGCAGCGTGAACGAGACCTGGATCCGCCCGTCACCGGTGGTGTCCCCGTACGGCCGGATCACCGTGCCGCCCTGTTCCGTGGCGCTCATGACCGCCCCGCTTCCAGAAACTGCTGGCGGCCTTCGAGGAACTCGCTGGCCGGGTTGAAGTAGCCGTCCGCGCGCTCGACGACGCCGTCCAGGCCGCGGCCGCCGTCGGCCGGGCGGCGGGTCACCCCGAACGTGCCGTCGGCGATGGCGTTCAGCAGCCCCTCCGCGGTGATGCGGCGCAGCAAGTCCACCGACTCGGCCAGGACCTGCTGGGCCCGCTTCTCGACGAACCCGCCCGGCGGCGGCCGGAAGTTCTCGCCGAGCCGTCCCGCGGCCCGCAGCACGTACCGCACGTTCTCCAGGGCCAGGTCCCGGTCGGACAGGAACGGGGTGTGGATGCCCTCGGTCATCATCCCGATGAGCAGGATCGACTGCCCGGTCAGCGCGCCGCACAGGTTGAAGAACGCGTCGAGCAGGTACCCGGCGAACACGTTGCCGGTCATGTACTTGGTCGGCGGCATGTACTTCAGCGGCGCGCCGGGGAACAACTGGCGGACGAGCTGCGCGTGGGCCAGTTCGAGCAGGAACGAGTCCGGCACCGCTGGGTTGATCTCGAACGCGTGCCCCAGCCCGAGCTGCCAGTCGGCCAGGCCCGCCTCCTTGCCGAAGTACTCGTTGAGAAGCTGGCTCACCATGACCGTGTGCGCGGCGTCCACCGCGTCGGCGGTGGTCAGGTAGTTGTCCTCGCCGGTATTGATGATGATCCCGGCGCGGGCGTGGATCTGCCGCGAGAACCGCTGGTCGATGAACGTACGGCGGGGGTTGATGTCGCGGAAGATGATCCCGTACATGCAGTCGTTGAGCATCATGTCGAGGCGCTCGAGCCCGGCCAGCGCCGCGATCTCGGGCATGCAAAGACCCGAGGCGTAGTTGGTCAGCCGCACGTACCGGCCGAGCTCGCGGGAGACGTCGTCGAGCGCGGCGCGCATCAGGCGGAAGTTCTCCCTGGTCGCGTAGGTGCCCGCGAAGCCCTCGCGGGTGGCGCCCTCGGGGACGTAGTCGAGCAGCGACTGGCCGGTGGACCGGATCACGGCGATGACGTCGGCGCCCTCCCGCGCCGCCGCCTGCGCCTGCGGGATGTCCTCGTAGATGTCGCCGGTCGCGACGATCAGGTAGATCCACGGTTTCGGCGGATCGGCGGTGGCCTTGATCATTGCCTCGCGCTCCGCTCTCCTGGCGTCGATCCGGGCGAAGCCGTCGGACAGCGCCGCGGTCGCGGCCAGCCGCGCGGCCGCGGCGTCGCCGCCCTCGGGCAGCCGGAACTTCACCTTGCCCGCGGCGGCATCGCTGGCCAGCGCGGCCAGGCTGGGATAGCCGCCGGTCACCAGCGCATCCCAGGCGGGCAGGGCCACTCCGTGCTGCAGCCCGCAGCTCTCGGCCACCGCGTCCACGAGATGGTTCACCCAGGGCATGCCGTCGCCCGGATCGGCACCGTCCAGGCCGCCGAGGCGCAGCACCGCCCGTTCCACCGACACGGTGGTGTGCGTGCGGGCCATCTCCACGATGGGCTGGCCCGCGACAGCGGCCAGTTCCCGCGCCTTACGGACCATCGCAGGGTCCAGGCTGAGCACGGGCGCCGTAACGCCGCCCGTGTGTTCGCTACCCGGCATGACGCCTCACCCTTCCGCCGTGCGGCTCTCGAAGATCTGCCGCACCCCTGGCTCGGCGCGGACCAGGTCCAGCGCGAGGGCGGCATGCCCCGGTACATACCCGTTGCCGATGAGCATGGTGATGTCGGCGGCGACCCCTTCGGCGCCGAGCGCGGCCGCGCTGAACGAGGTCGCCATCGAGAAGAAGATCACCGTGCCGCCGTCGGCGGTCGCCAGTACCGCGCCCCCCTCGCAGCCTGGGACGTCCACGCACACCACGGTCACCTGCGCGGGGCCACCGGCCGCCCGGACCGATGCGGCGACCGCCGCCGGGTCCCGGGCGTCCGCGATCACCACCTCGTCCACCAGGTCGGCCTTGGTCAGCAGGTCCGCCTCGGCCTGCGTCGGCACCAGCCCGATCACCGTCCGCGCACCGGCCTCGCGGGCCGCCGCGGCGGACAGGCTGCCGCTCTTGCCCGCCGCGCCGAGTATCGCCACCACCGGCGGGGTGCCGCCGCTCCAGGCGTCCCGCACCACCCGGGCGGTCAGCGCCGGCGCCCCGCACACGTCGAGCACCGCGAGCGCCAGCGGGACCGGCATGCCCGCAGGCAGCACGGCGGCGATGGAGCGGCCGAACAGGATCGCGTGGCCCTCGCACGGGACCTGCTCACTGCGGCCGTCCCAGCGGGCCAGCCCGTCGGTGATGGCCAGCGGGGTGAGGCTGAGCGACACCAGGGTGGCGATCCGGTCGCCGGGGGCCAGGCCCAGCGGTGAGTCCGGCCCGACCTCCTCCACGACACCGGTGAGCATGCCGCCCGAGCCGGTCACCGGGTTCTGCATCTTGCCCCGCTCGGCGACGATGCCGAGCACCGCGGCGCGCATCGCGGCCGCGTGGCCGCCTTCCGCGGCCGCTGTGTCCCCCTGTACAGCCTCGCTGAGCTGGCGGAACGAGGCGGCGTCCAGGTTCAGCCGCTCCACCCGGACCCGGACCTCGTCCGGCCACAGAGCGGGGCTCGGGTCCACCCGCCAAGCGGCCTGTGGCAGCGCGCCGGCCGGCTCGATAACGCGGTGCAGCCCCAGCGGTGAGCTCGGGAAGTCTTTTCGTTGCATACTATTTTCTCACAAGGTTCTTTCGTATCCTTCGTGCATACCAGGCTATCTTCCCGTTTCCTAAGCCCAGAACGGTGGTTATTCCGTGATCGAGCAGCCGTACGTGTACCGGCGTGCAGAGCTTGCCGAACCCGATTGGACCCGGTTCCCCGGCTGGGCACAGGTGACGCGCGAGGAGTGGGAGTCGGCGCAGTGGCAGCGGGCCCACTGCGTGAAGAACATCAAGCAGCTCCGCGCCGTGCTCGGCACCGGGCTCAGCGAGGAGTTCTTCGCGGACACCGAGCGCGACCAGCGCGAGCGGGCGACCATGTCCATGCTGGTGCCGCCGCAGATGCTGAACACGATGGCGCCGCGCATCGCTGCGGATGATCCCGGCTTCACCGAGGCGTTCTACGCCGACCCGGTGCGCCGGTACATGATCCCGGTGTTCAGCGACCGCCGCGGCGACTGGCCGTCGCACCCGTACGCGAGCCGGGACTCGCTGCACGAGGCGGAGATGTGGGCGGTGGAGGGCCTCACCCACCGCTACCCCACCAAGGTGCTCGCCGAGGTGCTGCCCACCTGCCCGCAGTACTGCGGCCACTGCACGCGGATGGACCTGGTCGGCAACCCGACCCCGGTGATCACCAAGCACAAGTTCAGCCTGGCACGCGAGGACCGGCTGGAGGCCATGCTCGCCTATCTGCGGACCACGCCTGGCGTCAGGGACGTGGTGGTGTCCGGCGGGGACGTGGCCAACCTGCCCTGGCCGCGGCTCGAGGCGTTCGTGGCCGCGCTGCTGGAGATCGAGAACATCCGCGACATCCGGCTGGCCAGCAAGGCGCTGATGGGGCTGCCGCAGTTCTGGCTCAGCGACGAGGTACGGGCCGGGATGGGGCGGCTCGGCGCGACGGCGCGGGAGCGGGGCGTGTCCATCGCGATCCACACGCATGTGAACGCGGCCCAGTCGGTGACGCCGCTGGTGGCCAGGGCGGCTAGGGCGATGCTCGACACCGGCATCAGGGACGTGCGGAACCAGGGTGTGCTGCTGTCCGGCACGAACGACAGCGTGGAAGCCCTGCTTGACCTGTCCTTCACGCTGCTCGACGGGGCGGGCATCATGCCCTACTACTTCTACATGTGCGACATGATCCCCGGCAGTGAGCACTGGCGGATCTCGCTGGCGCAGGCCCAGCACCTGCAGCACCAGATCATGGGTTACCTGCCCGGGTTCGCCACGCCGCGGATCGTCTGCGACGTGCCGTACGTGGGCAAGCGCTGGGTGCACCAGGTGGCCAGGTACGACACCCGGCTGGGCATCTCCTACTGGACGAAGAACTACCGGACCGCGGTGGAGGCCGACGACCCGCTCGCGCTGCGCCGGGAGTACGCCTACTACGACCCGATCCACACCCTGCCTGCCGAGGGCCAGCGGTGGTGGCTGGACCGCGACCGCGACCGCGCCGGGGCCGGCCTGGCGACGGCCGGGGCCGGCCTGGCCACGGCCGGGACCGGCCTTAGCCCGGCCGCGCCGTAGCATCCCGCGCGCTCGCATCCCGCGCCTGCGCGTCGCGCGCATTCGCGCCGCGCGCCGTAGCGTCCACGGCTGTGGCCGCATCCACCGCGGCTACCGGTACCAGTGCCGCGGCGATCAGCGGCAGGACTGCGGCGGCCGCAAACGCGATCGCATAGCCGTGCGCGGCGATCAGCGCGGCGATGACCGGCGGCGTGGCGGCGGCCAGCAGGTTCTGCCCGGTGTTCTGGATGCCCAGGGCACGGCCGGCCCAGTTCGGCCCGGCGTACTCGGCCACCGCGGTGAAGGCGAGCCCGTTCGTGCTCACCGCAAGCACCGCGGCGGCGAGCAGCGCGGGCACCGCCAGTACCGAGGTATCCGCCGCGGCGGCGGCCAGCGCCACCAGGATCGCCGAGATGGCCAGCGCCAGGGCCCGCATCGGCCGCATCCGGCTGCCGACCCGGTCCGACCAGTATCCGGCGGCCAGCCGCGACACGGCGCCGGCGGTCGCGGTAACCCCCAGCAGCGCCCCGGCGACCGGGGCCGGCCAGTGGCGCGTGGTGACCAGGAAGACCAGCGCGAACGTGGCCACGGTGAACTGCGGGACGACGAGCAGCGCGCTGGCCGCGTGGATCCGCCACAGCGCCGGGGCCCGGTACGGGGAGCCGTCCCGCTGCGCCCCGGCCCGGGCCTGGTGCACCGGGTCCCGCACCACCACGATCACCAGCAGCACCGCGGCCAGGCAGAACGCGCCAAGGAACGTCAGGCCCGCGGCCAGCCCGTGGGCGGCCAGCGTGGGCAGGCTGACCGCCGCCACCGCGACGCCGAGCGGCTGGGCGCTCTGCCGGATGCCCATCGCCAGCCCGCGCTGCGACGCGGCGAACCAGCCGAGGATGAGCCGCCCGCTCGCCGCGTACACCGACCCGCCCGCGGCACCGGCGGCCACCAGGCACGCGCCGAGCGCGGCCAGTCCCTGGACGTGCGCGGCCAGCAGCAGTATCACGCCCGCGCCGGCCAGGCCGCTGGCCAGCACCAGGCGCTCCCCGAACCGGTCCGCCGCCGCTCCCCAGGCGACCAGGGTGAGCAGTAGCCCCGCGGTGGGGCAGGCGACCAGGATGCCGGCCTGCTCCAGGGACAGGCCGTGCGCCCGCAGCGCCGGTATGAGGTAGGCGAGCCCGTACTGGAACGTGCAGCCAGCGGTCAGCGCGATCGTCCCGGCCGCGAGCGTCAGCCAGCGCCGTGATCCGCCAATATCCACATATTGATCCTAGCTGTCCGTTATATGAGACGCGCCAACAGCGGGGCGCCGGTGACTGTCGTAGGCGGCGGGGATACTGGTCCGCATGTCTGACTCGATCAAGTTCGCCTCGGTCGCGCTCGAATGCCCGGACGCCGGGAAACTGGCCGCCTTCTACGCGGAGATCACCGGCGGCACGGTGACCTCCGCCGACGAGGAGTGGGCGACGGTCAAGTGCCCGGGCGGAGATCTCGACTTCCAGACCGCCCCCGGCCACCAGCCGCCGCCCTGGCCCGACCCGGCCTCGTCCATGCAGATGCACCTGGACTTCCTGGTCGACGACCCGGATGCGGCCGAGGCCAAGGTACTGGCGGCCGGCGCGACGAAGTTCGACTTCCAGCCCGGTGACCACTTCCGCGTGTACGCCGACCCGGCGGGCCACCCGTTCTGCCTGTGCGTCGACGGCGGCTGAGCCAGGCCTGACGGCCGGTTCTCCCGGACCGTGACTACGCCGACGGCGGGGTCTCGGCGGAGTGGTCGCCCCCTACGTCCGCGCCGACCTCGGCGGGCGGTTCGCCGCCGGGGCCGGTATCCGCTGCGGGCCCGGCCACGCCTTCGGTGGCCGCGCGGTCGGCGGCCGCGTCATTACCGGCTGCATCACTAACGGCTGCGTCACTGGCGGCTGTGTCACCGGGCGGCTCCCCCGCCGTCCCGGCGGGCTGCTCCGCCTCGCCGGCTCCGCCGCCGTCCGCCCCGGTACCGTCACCGGCCCCGCGGGCCGCCGCGCTGCGTGCCACCGCGCCATCCGTAGCGGGCACACCCTTGCCGTAGCGCTGGGTATACCAGAACCACACCCCGCCCGCGATCGTGCCGGCGATCGCCACGTACATGTTCAGCCGCAGGCCGAGGAAGTGCTCGGACGGGTCGACCCGCAGCGCCTCCTCGAAGATGCGGAACGCCGAGTACCCGGTGACGTACAGCGCGAACAGCCCGGGCGCCTTGACGCCGCGGTGGTGGCCCAGCCACACCAGGGCGGCCGCCAGCGCCAGGTCGAAGATGAGCTCGTACAGGAACGTGGGCTGGAAGGTCTGGGCGCTGAGGTAACCCGGCGGCCGGTAGCTCGGCGGGATGTACAGCCCCCACGGCAGGCTGGTCGGACCGCCGAACAGTTCCTTGTTGAAGTAGTTGCCGACCCGGCCGACCGCCTGCGCCACCAGCAGCGCGGGGGCGACCGCGTCGGCGAACAGCCCCGCGTCGGCGTGGTGCCTGCGCACCCGCCAGATCCCGGCGGCCGCGCCCAGCGCGATCCCGCCCCAGATGCCAAGCCCGCCGTCCCACACCGCGAAGATCCCGTACCAGTGATGCGGGATGTACTTCGGCGTGGTGATGTCGAAGTAGATCCGGCCGCCGATGATGCCGGCCGGCACCGCCCACAGCGCGACATCCCCCACCAGCCCCGGATCGCCACCCATGCGCTGCCAGCGCCGCTGGGTGATGAGAATCGCGAGGGTGATCCCGATCACATACATCAGCCCGTAGTAGTGCACGAACACCGGGCCGAGATGGAAGCCGTTCTCCGACGGGCTGGGGATATGCAAGGCCATGGTTCCGAGCGTAGCCGCCCCTGCCGTGGCCGCGCGGCGTGCCCGCCAGGCCGCCCTCCACCTGGCCTCCGGTGCGGCCTCGACACGGCGGGGCAACCGCGAGACCCTTATCCGTCAATGGCGGGCCGGTACCGCGGGAGGACACGCGCCGATGATCGTCAGGCAAGGCCCCTGGACGGTGGCGGACGTGCCGGACCAAAGCGGCCGCGTCGCGGTCGTGACCGGCGCGAACTCAGGAATCGGCTTCGAGGCCGCCATGGTGCTCGCGCGGCACGGCGCGCACACCGTGCTGGCCTGCCGCAACGCCGGCCGGGCCGAGGACGCGCTGACCCGGCTGTCGGCGGCCGTGCCGGAGGCGGCCGTCTCCGTGGTGCGGCTGGACCTGGCCTCGCTGGCGTCCATCCGCGCCGCCGCCGACCAGATCCTGGCCACCCATGACCGGCTTGACCTGCTCATCAACAATGCCGGGCTGATGTGGCCGCCCTACGGCAAGACCGCCGATGGCTTCGAGTTGCAGTTCGGTACCAATCATCTCGGCCACTTCGCGTTCACAGGCCTGGTGCTCGAGGCGATGCTGCCGGTCGCGGGGTCCCGGGTGGTCACCGTGAGCAGCACCGGCCACCGGACGGGCCGGATCAACTTCGCCGACCTGCAGTCCGAACGGCGCTACGGCCGGATGGCCGCCTACGCGCAGTCCAAGCTGGCGAACCTGATGTTCACCTACGAACTGCAGCGGCGGCTGCACGATGCCGGGGCACCGACGGCGGCCCTGGCCGCGCATCCAGGCGTGGCCTTCACCGAACTGACCCGCAACCTGCCTGCCGCGATTCAGGCGGCCTACCCGGCGGTCGGCGGGCTGTTCACCCAGAGCGCCGCGATGGGCGCGCTGCCCACCCTGCGCGCGGCGACCGACCCGGCGGCGGCGGGCGGTGAGTACTACGGGCCCGGCGGGCTGGCCCAGGTCAAGGGCTATCCGGTGCGGGTCTCTTCCACTGCCAGGTCCCGCGACCAGGCCGCACAACGGCGGCTGTGGGCCGAATCCGAGCGGCTCACCGGGGTGACCTACCCGGTGTAACCAGGGATCAGCGCAGCCGCCGGCCCATCTCCTTGGTCGAGTAGCCGCCAAGGTCGGTGACCGCCGCCTGGAACCGGTCCGAGGCCAGCAGGGCCCACAGCGGGGCCAGCAGCGGTCCCTCCATCGCGTCCGCGGCCACCACCAGGTCGTAGGGCTCCCTGGTCACCGGGACGAAGTCCAGGCCGAATGCGCGCGCGGCGGCCAGGATGCCCAGGCCCGCGTCGCCGCGGCCCGCGGCCACGGCCGCCGCCACCGCCAGGTGGGTGGGCTCCTCCCTGGCGTACCCGTGCACGCCGTCCGGGGCGATGCCGAGCGCGGCCAGTTCATGGTCGAGCAGCACCCGGGTGCCCGCGCCGCGCTGCCGGTTGACGTACCGCACCCCGGGCATGGCCACATCGCCGACGCCGCCGAGCCGCAGCGGGTTGCCGGGCGCGACGATCAGCCCCTGGTCCCGGTGTACCAGCCGCACCACGGCGACCTCGGCGTCGCCGAGCACCCGCCGGACGTAGGGCATCGTGTACTCGCCGGTGGCCGGGTCCAGCAGGTGCGACCCGGCCAGGTGGCACAGCCTGTCGCGGAGCGCCACCAGCCCGCCCAGCGAGCCGACGTTGGAGGACGCCAGGGTGACCGACGGGTCCTCGGCGCGCAGCGCGGACGCGGCGAGGTCGAGCACCAGGTCGTGCGAGCCGATCGCGACGATCGTCCGCTCGATCTCGTCCAGGCCGCGCAGCAGCGCGATGTCCAACTCCTCGCCGGGATGGTGGCCCTCCTGCCCGGCCGGCACGACCAGCAGCCCGTCGGCGCGGACCAGGGAGGTGAGCACCCCGGCGCCGCGCGGCAGCGGCGTGGCGACCATGGTGCCGCCGACCACGCCCAGGCGCACCCGTACCCAGTCGTCCATGCCGAGCGGGGAGGCCAGCTTGCGGGCCAGCCTGGCCCTGGCCCGCGGGCGGCTGCGCGGCGCCGCTCCCTCCAGCTCAGCCAGCAGCGGCCCGGCGAAGATGTCGAAGGTCAGCGCGGCCGACACCGGGTAACCCGGCGCGCCAAGCACCGGTGTGCCGTCCACCACGCCGAGCACCACCGGATGACCGGGCCGCACCGCGACCCCATGCACCGCCAGCGTGCCCAGCTGGCCCACGATCTGGGCGGTGTAGTCGTCCCGGCCCGCGCTCGACCCGGCGATGATGATGAGCAGGTCGCAGTAAGCCACGGCCGAGCTGACCGCCTTGGCCAGTCCGGCCGGGTCGTCCGGCTCGATCGGCAGCGCGTGCGCCTCGCAGCCGGCCTCACGGGCCTGCGCGGCCAGCATCAGCGAGTTGGTGTCGAGGATCTCGCCGGGGCCGGTCTGCGTGCCCACCGGCCGTACCTCGTCCCCGGTGGGCAGCACGGCCACCACCGGGCGGCGGCGCACAAGCAGCTCGGTGGCGCCGGCGGCCGCGGCGGCGGCCACATCCACCGCCCGCAGCCGGTGCCCCTCGGGCAGCAGCAGCTCGGCGGTGCTGATGTCCTCGCCGATCGACCGCACATGCTGATACGGCGGCACGGCCGCGCGCACCTCGGCGGCACCGCCGATGTAGTGCACGTGCTCACGCATGACCACAGCGTCCCGGCCGTCCGGCATCGGGTCTCCGGTGTCCACCACGTCGTAGGCGCCCGGCTCCAGCAGGACGGGGGTGGTCTCGCTGGCGCCGAGGGTGTCGGCGGCGCGGACCGCGATCCCGTCCATGCCCGCGGCGTCGAACGGCGGCGAGGACCGGGTGGCCCACACCGGCTCGGCGGTGACCCGGCCGGTGGCCTCCGCCAGCGGCACCCGGTGCGCCGGCAGCCTGGCCGGGCAGCCGCCTGCCTCGCGCGCGGCACGCCAGGCATCGAGTGCGCGGGCGGCGGGCACGTCGCGGAGGAACGGGCTACCGGTCATGATCGTGGTCAACGGTACAGCGTGACGTCCACGTCCGTGCCGGAGCCCAGGCCCGTTGCGTCCTCGGGCACCACGACATACCCGTCGGCCGCGGTCAGGATGGACAGCAGTGCCGACAGCCCGAACAGCGGCTCCGCGGCGCCGTCTTCGAGCCGGACCTGGACCACATCGAGCCGCCCGGCCGCCGACGCCACGTCCCTGGCCAGCCGGGCCCGCACCACCGGTTCTGCGGGCGGGCTGGTGCATCCGCCGGCCCGGTACACCAGCGGCATCCCGATCAGCCGGAACACCACGAGCGCCGAGCGCGGGTTCCCGGGCAGCCCGATCACCGGCACCCCCGCGCACTCGGCCAGCAGGGTCGGCTTGCCCGGCCGGATGGCCAGGCCGTGGCACCAGATGCCCGGCGGGCCGAGGCGGGCCACCGCCGCGGCGGTCTCGTCGCGCGCCCCCACCGACGAGCCGGCCGAGATCACGATCATGTCGGTGGTGGCCAGCGCGGCGCGCAGCGCCGCCTCCAGCGCCGCCTGGTCGTCGGGGATGATCCCGCCCTGGCGCGCCTCGCCGCCGGCCTGCGTGATCAGCCCCGCGAGCGCGGTCGCCGTGGCGTCACGGACCTGCCCGGGGCGCAGCTTCCCGGTGTCCGGCGGCACCACCTCGTCGCCGGTGGAGAACACCGTCACCCGGGGCCTTGCGTACACGCTGACCTGTGTGACCCCGGCGGCGGCCAGCATGCCCAGGTCCTGGGCGCGCAGCGGGCGCCCGGCCGGCACCAGCTGGGCACCGGCGGCCACGTCCTCGTCGGCGCGCACCACGCCCTCACCGGGCGCCACCGGCCGGGTCACCTCGATGGTGCCCGGCATCGCCTCCTGGGTGTACTCGACCATGACCACGGCGTCCGCGCCGGGCGGCAGCACCCCGCCGGTGGGCATGACCGCCACCGTCCCCGGCCCGACCGTCACGTCGGGCTCGGCGCCCATCCGCACCACGCCAGCCACGTCCAGGTATCCGGGCAGGCCCTCGGACACGCCGTAGGTATCCGCGGCGCGCACCGCGTAGCCATCCACGGTGGAGCGGGCGAAACCGGGCAACGGGTGCGGCGCGGTGACCGGCACCGCCGGTACCCGGTGCAGCGCGCCGGCCAGCGGAACCGTTTCCGTCCGGGTGCGCCGGGCCGGCCGGAACCCGGCGAGTGCCTCGGCGACCGTCCGGGTGGTGAAGAACTCCCGGCCCGCGTGGCCGTGGACGTCAGCCCCTGTGGCCATTCCCCCGGCCGTTCAGCCGCACCACGCTCATCACCGGCCCCAGAGCCACCTGGCCGAGCCCGCAGATCGAGGTTCGCCGCATCGTCTCCTCAAGCTGGCCGATCCGCTCGTCCACGTCGCCGGGGCCGCCGCCGGACTCCAGCAGCTCGCTGAGGATCCGGTGCGCCTTGGTGGAACCGGCCCGGCACGGCACGCACTTGCCGCACGACTCATCGCGGAAGAACCGCAGCACGTTCGTGGCCGCGGCGAGCAGATCGGTGCCCTCGGCCAGCACCACGACCGCGCCCGAGCCGAGCATCGAGCCCGCCTTGGCCACCGCGTCGAAGTCCAGCGGCACGTCCAGCCCCTCCGGCCCGAGGAAGTTGGACGAGGCGCCACCGGGCTGTATCGCGCCGAGCGCCCGGCCACCGGACACCCCGCCGGCCAGTTCCAGCAGCGCCCGGGCGGTGCTGCCCATCGGCACGCAGTAGACGCCGGGCCGCTCGACGTGGCCGGACACCGCGAAGAACTTCAGCCCGGTGCCGCCGTTGACCCCCTGCGCCTTCCACCACTGCGCACCGCGCCCGGCGATGACGGGGACGTGCGCGAGCGTCTCCACCGAGTTCATCAGCGTCGGCTTGCCCCACAGGCCGTAGACCCCGGGGAACGGCGGCTTGTTGCGCGGCTCGCCGCGGTGGCCCTCCATGCACTCGATCAGCGCCGACTCCTCGCCGAGGATGTAGCCGCCGGGTGAGGTGAACACCTCCACAGATAGCCGGCGGCCGCTGCCGCCCGCATCCGGCCCGACCAGGCCCGCGGCGCGCAGCGCCTCGATCTCGCGGCGGATCGCCGCCTCCTCGGGGCCGTACTCGTGCCGGATGAACACCCAGCCTTCCCCGGCGCCTGCCGCGACCATGCCGAGCAGCAGCCCTTCCAGCACCAGGTGCGGCTGCTCGGCGAGGATCTGCCGGTCCTTGAACGTGCCCGGCTCGGACTCGTCGGCGTTGCAGATCGCGTACTTCGGCTGGGCGGCCTGTGCCGCGACAAGCTCCCACTTCCGGCCGGCGGGGAAGCCGGCCCCGCCCATGCCGCGCAGCCCGGCGTCCTTCAGCGCGGCGGTGACCCGCTCGGCGTCCAGGTCACCGGACAGCACCGCGCGCAGTACCCGGTACCGTTCCTCGCCCGCCGCATAGGGGTCGTTCGGCCAGGAAGTGTTAGCCCGGGGGGGCGACCCCCCGGAACCCCCCGCTGGCTTAAGGCCCCGTTCCTTCGTCACGGGGCCTTGGCCCTGTCGGCTAGCCGTGCCGGACCGGGCCGCGCCGATGACCGCGTCCAGATCCGCCGATGCGGCGACCGGGTTCTCGTTGACCGCGACCGCGGGGGCCACGTCGCACCGGCCGATGCAGGACACCTCGGTGACCTCCACGTCGGCGTCGCGGCCGTAGCGGTCCCGCAGTGCCGCGATCCGCCGGTCCGCGCCCTGCAGCCAGCAGGTCAGGTCGTGGCAGGCGTGCACCTCCACCTTGACCGGCGGCCGGGTGCGGAAGTGCGGGTAGAACGAGACCAGTCCCTCGATCTCATACAGCGGCCGCCGGACGTCGCGGGCCAGCGTGACCAGTTCCTCGCGGGGCAGCCAGCCGACCCGCTCCTGGATCGCCTGCAGCGCCGGGATCAGGCTCGGGCCGGGGAACTTGCCCGCCCTCGCCTCGACACCCGGCATCCGCTCCCGGGCCCTGGCCATCACCGGTCTCCGGCTTCGGGCGCACCCGCGAGCCCGGCGGACCCGCGGTGTGCCGCCTCCCCCGGCTCCGGTCCCCCCAGGGACGCCGCCTCGATCCGGACGGCGCAGAACTTGAACTCGGGAATCTTGCCGAACGGGTCGATCTCGTCGATCGTCAGCAGGTTGGCCGCTGCCTCGCGGAAGTGGAACGGGATGAAGCAGTTGCCCCGCGCTTCCCGGTGCGAGACCCGCGTGGCCAGCTCGATCATGCCGCGGCGCGAGGTCACCCGCGCCATGTCGCCGTCGGCCAGGCCGAGCTCCGCCGCGTCGTCCGGGTTCACGTACACCTCCGCCCGCGGGCTGATGGCATCGAGCGCGAACGACCGGCGGGTCATCGACCCGGTGTGCCAGTGCTGCAGCAGCCTCCCGGTGTTCAGCACGAACGGGTACTCCCGGCTGGGCAGTTCCTTGGCCGGCAGCCACTCGGCGGGCACCAGGTGGGCCAGCCCGTCGTCGGTGTTGAACCGCTCCCCGAACATCACCACGGTCCCGTCGCTGTGCTCGGGGTCGGGGTTGGGGTACAGCTTGCCGGTCAGCCCGAGGTTGTCGTAGCTCAGGTTCTTGTAGCTCGCCATCACCGAGACGATCTCCTCGAAGATCTCCCGGGCGGAGGCGTAGTTCCAGTCCAGCCCGATCCGGTTGGCGATGTCCTGGACCACCTCCCAGTCCACCCGCGCCTCGCCCGGCGGATCCAGGACCTTGCGGCCGAGCTGCACCCGGCGGTCGGTGTTGGTGTAGGTGCCGTCCTTCTCCAGGTAGGAGGAGGCGGGCAGGATCACGTCGGCGAACTCGGCGGTCTCGGTGAGGAAGATGTCCTGCACCACAAGGAACTCCAGCGCCGACAGCGCCTTGCGCACCTTGTTGATGTTGGGGTCGGACAGGAACGGGTTCTCCCCCATCATGTACATCCCGCGCACCCCGCCCTTGAGCGCGGATCCGATGATCTCGGTGACCGTCAGGCCGCGCTTGGGATCCAGGTCCGGCATGTCCCACAGCCCTTCGAACCTGGCCCGGACATCGGGGTCATCGGCCTTCTTGTAGTCCGGGTAGAACATCGGGATCAGGCCCATGTCCGAGGCGCCCTGCACGTTGTTCTGCCCACGCAGCGGGTGCAGCCCGGAGCCAGGCCGGCCCACGTTCCCGGTGATCGCGCACATGGCGATGAGGCAGCGGGCGTTGTCGGTGCCGGTGGTGTGCTGGGAGATCCCCATGCCCCAGAAGATGACCCCGGCCCGCGCCTCGCCCCAGGCCCGGGCCACCCGGCGGATGACGTCGGCGGGCACGCCGGTGATCTGCTCGGCCCGCTCCGGCGGGTAGTCCGCCACGGTCGCGGCCAGCGCGTCGTAGTTGCTGGTGCGGCGGGCGATGAAGTCCCGGTCGATCAGCCCAAGCCGGATCACCTCGTGCATCACGCCGTTGTAGAACGCGACGTCGGTGCCCGGCTTGAGCTGGCAGAAGATGTCGGCGTGGTCGGACATCTTGTCGGCGCGGGGGTCGATGTAGATGATCGTCGTGCCGTTGCGCCTGGCCTGCTTGAAGAACGACGACGCGACCGGGTGGTTGGCCGTGGGGTTGCTGCCGGTGACGATCGCCACGTCGGCGTTCACCACGTCACCGTAGGTGGTGGACACCGCGCCGGAGCCGATGCCCTCAAATAGCGCGGCCACACTGGAGGCGTGGCACAGCCGGGTGCAGTGATCCACGTTGTTGGTGTGGAACCCGGTCCTGATCAGCTTCTGGAAGAGGTAGGCCTCCTCGTTGGAGCACTTGGCCGAGCCGAAGCCGGCGATCGCCCCTGGCCCGCCCTCGGCATAGATCTCGGTCAGCCGCCTGGCGACCAGCTCCAGCGCCTCCTCCCAGGTCGCCTCGCGGAAGTGCGGCAGCACCTCGGCGTAGTCGACCAGGCCGCCCGGCCTGCGCCTGCGCCGTCGCTCGCCTTCCTTGCCGCCCTTGCGGCCGTCACCCGCGGGCCCGCTGCCGTTCCCCCCCGGCGGGCGGTTCATCTCGCCGCGGACGTCGGCGGACAGCGGCCCCTTGGGGTAGGACGCATCCTTGCGGATCAGCGGCGTGGTGAGACGCTGCGGGGAGGCGGCGTAGTCCCAGCCGTACCGGCCCTTCACGCACAGGCGGCTCTTCGAGCCCGGCTGGTCGCGGCCCTCGGCGAAGGCGATCGCGCCGCGCTCGCGGTCCACATGGTAGGTGAGGGCGCAGCCGACGCCGCAGTACGGGCAGACGCTGTCCACCTGGTCAAGCTCGGTGCGCGGGCGGATCGGGATGTTCCTGATCGGCTTGTTGGTCAGCGCGCCGGTCGGGCACGCCGCGACGCACTCGCCGCAGGTGACGCAGGACGAGGAGCCCATGGGGTCGTTCAGGTCGAACGCGATGCGGGTCGCGCCGCCCTTGCCGGTGCGCCCGATGACGTCGTTGCCCTGGATGTCGTCGCAGGCCCGGACGCACCGGTCGCAGAGGATGCACGCGTCGTGGTCCACCGCGATGACCGGGTTCGAGGTATCGGTGCCGCGGCCGGAAGACAGCGGCAGCCCGCCCTCGCGGGTCACCCCGTACCGCTGCGCCAGGGCGAGCAGCTCGTTGTCGCCGGTGGTGGTCTGCTTGGGGTCGCGGCCGGCCGGCGGCTGGTCGGCGAGCAGCAGCTCGGTCAGCGTGGCCCGGCTGCGCTCTACGTCCGGCGTGGCGGTCTTGACCTCCATCCCCGCTTCGCAGGGCCGCACGCATGCCGCGGCGTAGACGCGGGCCCCGGTGTCCACCACGCACATGCGGCAGACCCCGACCGGATCGTAACGCTCGTCATGGCACAGCACCGGGATGTCGATGCCGGCGGCCTTGGCCGCGGCCCAGATCGTGGTGCCGTCGGGAACGGTGACCTGCTGCCCGTCGATGGTGAGCGTGACGGTCCGCGTAGTGGCTAGGACCATAGAAGACAGTATCGGTCGCGGCCCGACCTACCTCAACCCGAGACCGGCGAGGTCGGCCGGTGCCGGGCGGCCGCCGGAGTCCAGCCCCCGCGCGGCGTAGTAGCCGCTGATCATCGCGCGCAGCCGCTCCGGCGTCAGCGCCGCGACCCGGCCCGAGCTGGTCTCCAGCGGCTGGGACAGCAGCCGCTCCGGCAGCCAGTCGTCACTGGGCCGCCAGCCTTCACGGATGTTGAACACCCGCTTGGCCAGGACGATCCGCCGTGCCGTGCGGCGCAGTTCCGCGCCGTCGGCGTCCCAGCCGGTGACCGCGGCGAGCAGCGCCGCCCACTCCCCGAACGGCTCGCGAAACACCCCGCGCAGGAACTTGCACAAGATCAGCGAGTCCATCACCGCGGCCCGGTCCTCGGTCTCGACCGCCGCCGCGACCTGGGCGTCGCCGCCGGCGAACCGGTCGAGGTCACCGGACAGGTCGGCCTCGTAGGCACCGGAGCGGTTGTGGTCGGCACCCCGGGAGTTCACCGCCAGGCCCAGCGCCATGGCGTGCATCGTGCGTGGCTCGTACCCGGGCAGCTCCAGGCCCTTGACGTGCGGCGCGAACTCCGCCGAACCGCCGCCGACCTGCTCCGCCGCCCGCCGCGACCCCTCGGCGAGCAGGGCGCCGAGCCCCTCGCGCGCGCCGATCTCCGCCAGCGCCCGCATCAGCGCGCCCGCGTCGCCGAACCGCAGCCATGGCGCATCGATCAGGCCGCGCTCGGCGCATTCCATCGCCCAGGCGATCGTGCCGCCCGCGGAGATGGTGTCAAGTCCCAGCTCGTCGCACAGGGCACTGGCGGCGAGCACCGCGTCGGGATCGGACACACCGCACATCGGGCCGAGCGCGAACACGTTCTCGTACTCCACCCGCATCTTCCTGCCGCCACCGGCGTAGATGTGCTCGCAGCCGATGGTGCAGGACGCGCAGCTGTTGCGCGCCACGGTGCGCAGCTCGGCGAGTTCCTCGGCGGCCAGCCGCGGCGCCCCGGCGAACGTGGCGGCCTGGAAGTTGCGCGTCGGCAGGGCGCTGATCGCGTTGAACGCGAGCAGGTTGGCCAGCGTGCCGAGTTCCCGGTACTTCGCGGTGGCCGGCCCGAACGAGCGGGCCCGCAGGTCCTTCGCGGCCGCGAGCACCGCGTCCGGGTCGGCCGGCGCGACCTTGGTGGCGGCCCGGACCGCGACCGCCTTGAGATGCTTGGCGCCAAGTACCGCGCCCAGCCCGCCGCGCCCGGCGTGCCGCCCGTCGTGGGAGATCGTCGCGTACCGGACCTGGGCTTCCCCGGCGGGCCCGATCGCGGCGGCCCGCCAGCCGCGCCCGAGCCGCTCCCGCAGCCGCTGCTCCGCCTGCGCGGCCGGCAGTCCCCACAGGTCCGCGGCGTCCACCAGGCGCGCGCCGTCGCCGTCCACGAGCAGCGCAGAAGGCCGCTCGCAGGCGCCGCGCACCACGATCGCGTCGTGGCCGGTGAGCTTGCCGGAGATGGCGAAGTGGCTGGACGACAGGGCGTCGTTGAGCATCCCGGTGAGCGGGGACTTGGCGACCACGGCGAACTTCGCGCTGGTGGTCAGCGGGGTGCCGACCAGCGGCGAGAACACGAACGCCAGCGGTGCGTGCTCGCCCAGCGGGTCCGCGCCGGGCGGGGCGAGGTGGTGCATCAGCCAGGTCCCGAGGCCAGCCCCGCCGAGGTAACCGCGCAGCACCTCCTCGGGCAGCGGCAGGACGGTGGTGGCCGCTGTCGCCGCGTCCACCACGAGCGCCCGCCCGAAATAGCCACCCGGGACCATCGGCTCAGCCTCCCGCGTCCGCCGACAGGAAGAAAACCGTGTCCCCGGCGGCCAGCGGCATCTCGCCGTCCCTGGTGATCTGGTCCCCGTTCAGCGCCGCCACCACGTGGCCGTCCAGCGCCACCCCGGTGGCGGCCGCGGCCGCGGCGACGGTCGCCGCGCGCACCGAATGCGGCCCGCGGTGGCCGTCGGCCAGGGTGCCGAACCGCTGGACGGTTACCTCGGGGGCCTGCCGCGCCCTGGCCTGTGCATAGTCGTCCGGGGAGTTCACGTTGATCACCGAGTCTAGGTCCGGGTCCAGCGCGGCAAGGACCGGGTCGGCACGCAGCGCCGCCTCGTCCAGCCGGGTGACCTGGCACTGTTCGAACAGGAAGGCGGGCCGCAGCCGCTGTTCCGCGACCAGCCGGGCGGCCATCGGTGCCAGCGCGACCCGGTAGGCGGCCGCCAGCGGCTGCGGGTAGCCGCGGGCCAGCGGCAGGCCCACGTCCGCGCCGTCCGCCGCGGCGCGCAGCACCCGCCGGACGAACGCCGGGTGCAGGAACGGCATGTCGGTGGAGCTGACGAACGCGACTTCCGCCCGGCCGGAGAGCGCGGCCAGCCCGGCGGCGAGCCCCTGCACCGGGCCCAGGCCCTCGGCCGGGTCCTCCACGACCTCGACCCGCGGCGGCAGCGCCGGCAATTCCTGCCTGGGGGCGCGGACCACAAGCACCGGGCCATCGGCCACCCGGCCCAGGATGCCTGCCGTGCGGCGCAACAGCGTGGAGCCATGCCATTCCAGGGCCGCCTTGGGCTGGCCCATCCGGGACGAGCGCCCACCGGCCAGCACGATTCCCGCGGTATCCGGCACAGCTTCGATGGTATGGCCGGTTCAGCCGCGGGTCAGGCGCGTGCGGGCAGGGCGCCCGAATCCGGCGCCAGAGGCGTCCCGGTGCTCGCCGTGGTCCCGGCGCCCTCCTCGCTGGCCGTGGAGCTAGCCGGGGAATCCGGAATGACCCTGGTGGGGTTCCTGCGAGGCAGCACGATGAGCGTCTGCGCCGGAGGGCACCGGCTGTCCCTGTGACCGGCGGAACGAGCGGGGCGGCTGGCCGAATCTGCGCCGGAACGCGGTGCTGAACGCGAACGGGCTGGCGTATCCGGTCTGGCGGGCGATCGCGTCGATGGTCTGGCTGGTGTCCCGCAGCAGGTCGGCGGCCAGGCATAGGCGCCACTCGGTCAGGTAGGCCATGGGCGGCTGGCCGAGCAGCTGGGTGAACCGGCGGGCCAGCGTGGCGCGGGAGACGGCGACCTGTGCCGCCATCGACTCCAGCGTCCACGGCTCGCCCGGCCGGTCGTGCATCAGCCGCAGCACGTCGCCCACCAGCGGATCCTCGTAGGCCTGCCACCATCCCGGCGCCGTGTTCTGGTCGCGGGCGAACCAGGCGCGCAGCGTGGTGATCAGGACCAGGTCGACGAGCCGGTCGAGGACGGCGTCCTGGCCGGGGGTGTCCCGGCCGCATTCGGCGGCGAGCAGCGCCACACCCGGCACATCGTGGTCGCCGGCGCGCAGGATCAGCAGGCCGGGCACGGAGTCGAGCAGCCGTCCCGATACCTGGCTGGGCAGTTCGTAGGTACCGGTGAGGAACACACACGAACCTTCCGGGCTGTTGCCCCAGGTCCGCAGCCCCTGCTGGTAGGCCGCGCCGTCGCTGCCCAGCGGGCGGCACAGCTGGCCCGGCTCGATCACCACCTGCGGCGGGATATCCGGGTCGCTGGCTATCAGGTAGGGGGCGGTGGTCTTGATGACCGCGACGTCGCCCGGCTCGGCCCAGGCCGGCGCCTCGCCCGGCAGGGCAACCGCCATCCGGCCACGCACCGCCACGATCAGGCTCACCGTGCTGCGGTCGGCTATGCGCACCGACCACGGCGGCGCCATCGAGCAGCGCAGCACGAACGCATCGCGGCCGCGGTGCCCGCCGAGCATGACGCTCACCGGATCCACAGCTGATTGTAAGACGATCGCGTAGGAAATCGAGCCGCTGGCTCATGGAGCAAGTCACCAGTCCCGGGTTCAATCGAGGCATGAACCAGCTACGGAGCCCGCGGCGGGGCGGCGGCACGATCGGAGAAGCAGGCATGACCAGTATCCAGGCCAGCGGTCCCGGGGGCCGGGCCGCGGCCAGTCACGGCGATCCGCGGCGGCTGCGGTCCACGGCACTTGGCCTGCTGATGTTCCTGCTCGTGCAGTTCGCCCTCGGCATGGTGGTCAACCTGTATGTGCGCGTGCCCGCGGGCCGGGCGGGCTACGGGCCCGCGGTGGCGGCGCTGGTGCTGCACGGGCTGGTGGGGCTGGCCCTGGTCTTGGGCTCGGTGTCGCTGGCGGTGCGCGCGGTCGCCAGCCGGGCCCGGCAGGCCGCGGTCCCGGCCGTGACCGCGGCGGTGGCGCTGCTGGTGGCGGCGGCCGGCGGCCTCAGGTTCCTTGGCACCGGGGTCGAGGGGGCCTCGCTAGTCATGGCGCTGTGCGCGGCGATAGCGATCGGCTGCTACGGCCTGATCCTCTACCGGCTGCCCGGCGCCGGGCCGCAGCCGGGCCGGTGAGATCACCGGCGGACGGCTGCGCCTTCGGCCGGGCGCTATGCAGCCCGGCCGAAGGCGGCGTACGCCCGGCGGAGGCGCAGGAGAATACGCCGCGTTACGCCGACGCGGGGTCGGTCATCCCCCGGCGCCGCCGGATTACGGCGTCGGCCTTGCTGAACAGCATGTCGATGATGATGCCGAGCGCCAGGATCACGATCATGATCGCGATGGCGGTGGCCATGTCGGACTGGTCCTGGGCGGCGGAAAGCAGCGCACCGATCGACGGCTGGCCGAGGATGATCACCAGCAGTTCACCGGCCATCAGGCTGCGCCAGGCGAACGCCCAGGCCTGCTTGAGCCCGGACACGAACGACGGCAGCGACGCGGGCAGGATCAGGTGCCGGTAGGTGGCGACCCGGGACAGGCCCATGGTCTTCCCGGCCCGCAGCAGCAGCGGCGGGATGTAATCCACCCCGGTGATCAGCCCGTTGGCCACCGACGGCGCGGAGCCGAGCACGATCACGAAAATGATCGCGTTCGTGGTCGCGCCGAACAGGATGATCGCGAACGGGAACCACGCGATCGACGGCATCGTCTGCAGGGCGGTGATCAGCGAGCCGGTGGCCGCGCGCAGCGGCTTGATCCGGGACACCAGCGCGCCGATCACCGCGCCGATGAGCACCGACAGCGCGAACCCGATCACGGCACGGCGCATGGTGATGTCGATGGCCTGCCAGAGCTGGGCGTGCTGCATCTGCTCCCACAGGTTGGCGAAGACCGTGGCAGGGCCGGGCAGCACGAACTGCTTCCAGCCGGTGAGGTGGACGAGTTCCCATACCCCGATGACCAGGCCGATGGCCAGCAGCTTGGGCCAGACCACGGCCCAGATGTTGCGGGCGCTCCAGGGATGCCTGCTTACGGTCGGCAGCTCCAGATTGTCCAGGCCGGTGAGGGCGGCGGCCTCCGGTTCTGCGGCCGCGGCAACCATCTCGGCGGTCACGCTGCGGTTACTGAGCCTGGCCATGACGTCCCATCTCCTCGCGCAGCCGGTCGGTGATCGTGCTGGCAAGCTGGGCCACCTGCGTGGAGTCGATCCGGCGCGGCCCGGGAATCGGCACGGGGAACTCGTCGATGACCCGGCCGGGCCTGCTGGACAGCACCACGACCCGGTCGCCGAGCCGTACCGCCTCCCGCACGTTGTGGGTGACGAACAGCACGGTCAGGCCCCGGTCCATGCAGATCCGGTCCAGTTCGTCGTGCAGCAGGTCCCTGGTCATGGCGTCCAGGGCGCCGAACGGCTCGTCCATGAGCAGCACGTCGGCGTCGGTGGCCAGCGCCCGGGCCAGCGCCACCCGCTGGCGCATGCCGCCGGACAGCTCGTGCGGCCGCTTGTTACCGAACCCGCGGAGGTGCACCGCTTCCAGTAGCTCCACCGCCCGGTTGCGCCTGGCTTGGGCGGCCATGCCGCTCGGGCGCAGTGCGAGCTCGACGTTCTTGGCCGCGGTCAGCCACGGGAACAGGGCCGGCTCCTGGAACATCAGCGCGACCTTCCGGCCGGAGGTGCCGATCGTGCCCGCGGTCGGCGTGTCCAGGCCGGCCACCAGCGACAGCAGCGTGCTCTTGCCGCAGCCGGAGGCCCCGATGAGGCAGACGAACTCGCCGAGCGCCACGTCGAGCGACACCCGGTCGAGGGCGTGCAGCGTGGTCTTGCCGTGGCCGAAGGCCTTGGACACTTCGCTGATCGAGATGGCGGTGGTACCGTCCGCGCCGTTCAGCGCGTGACCATTGACGGCGCCGGAACGGGCTGACGCCCCCGGGAGTTGTCCCGGGGGCGCTGCCTGGCGCTGGTCGAGACTCACGAACTCACCTGCGGCTGCCCGTCCGCCTTCAGTAGCGCGTTGAGCGGGCCGAGGTCGTAGATGCTGGACAGGTTCTTCACCGGCGTGAGCAGGCCGACGGCCACCGCGTGCTGGGCGTCGGTTTCCAGCGAGGACGCGATGGGGTCGTTGGTGAAGTGGATGTACGGCAGCGCCGCGGCCAGCACGTTCGGCTTCAGGCCCTTGCCCAGCAGCTTGGTCAGCTCGGCGTTTGCCGCGTCGGCCGCCGCGGTGGCGTCGGAGTTAATGTACGAGTTCGCCTCGATCTGACCCTTGAGCAGGCCGTTCACCGTGGACGGGTGGGCCTTCAGGAACGACTGGGTGACCACGAGGTTGGTGGTGACGAACTTGCCGCCGGGCCACAGGCTGGCCTCGTTCACCAGCCGGGTCCCGCCGTCGAGCACCATCTCGGTGGCGTACGGCTCGGGCTCCCAGCCGCCGTCGATCTGGCCGGAGGCGAACTCGAGCACGGCGGCCGAGTTCGGCTTGATCGGCTTGATGGACACGTCACCGCCGCCGGTCGGCGAGGTGTTCAGGCCGTGCTGCTTGAGCCAGTAGCGCAGCGCCACGTCCTGGGTGTTGCCCAGCGACGGCGTGGCCAGCGACTTCCCCTTGAGCTGCGCGGCACCGGTGATGCCCTTCTTCACGACCAGGGAGGCGCCGCCCGCGGCCGCGCCGGAGATGACCTTGATGGCCGTGCCGTTGGACTTCTGCCAGGCGTTGATCGCCGGGTTGGGCCCGACGTAAGCCGCGTCTAGCTGGCCGGCCAGCAGGGCCGTGGTCTCCTCGGTGCCGGTGCTGAAGACCGAGGTCTTCAGCGTGACGTTCTTGCCCAGGTTCTTGGTGAAGTAGCCCTTGGCGATGCCCACCAGCGCGGGCTCGTGGGTGATGTTCGCCAGGAAGCCCAGCCGCAGCACGATGGGCGCCGACCCTGAGTTCGACGCGCCGGTCGCCGACGAAGCACAGCCCGCCGCCAAGAGGCTGACAGCAGCTACTCCTGCCGTGAGTAGCACACGCCGCATTAGGTTCCGCCTTTCCCGATCACTTTAGTATCCAGATCAACTTAGTAGAGAATATGCCAGAGCACAACCAGGTTCGTCCACCTGTGTCGCCTACTGAGGGCTCAGGGGGGTCGCCCCCCTGGGCTGGCGGGGCCAAGGCCCCGTGACGGAGGAACGGGGCCGCAGGCCAGCGAGGGTTCCAGGGGGGGTCGCCCCCCTGGGCTGGCGGGGCCAAGGCCCCGTGACGGAGGAACGGGGCCGCAGGCCAGCGGGGGTTCCAGGGGGTCGCCCCCCTGGGCATCACGGCGTGGCGCTGACGTTCGGTGCCTGCACCTGGTGCCCGCGGAACAGGATCGCCGCCACCTCAGTCAGCGTGTCGGTGCCCGCGCGGTAGCCGCCGTGGCCGTTGAGGCTGTTCATCATGGCCAGCGTGTACCGCTGCCGTGGCCCTGCGAAC
>Ga0306920_100001431_pt1 | contig 29622 bp, 19 predicted proteins | sample flu12Cox44000170_FD_204666 | JGI IMG/M metagenome (GOLD analysis project Ga0306920, IMG submission 204666) | Lab enrichment of tropical soil microbial communities from Luquillo Experimental Forest, Puerto Rico - flux4day.12C.oxic.44.000.170 (v2)... | ecosystem: Environmental > Terrestrial >... | reverse complement strand
CGTCGAAATCAGATGGTTCACTCATGGCAGCAGCTCCGGTGGAAGTGATCCCACCAGGTAGACCAGATTGAAAATTGCGACCCAGATGATGTCCAGGGCGTGCCAGAAGAGGCTGAAACACAGGAAGCGGTGGCGGATGTCCTGGCGGAATCCCTTGGCGTAGAACTGCGCCATCATCGTGCCGAGCCAGAGAAGCGCGACACTCACGTGTATTCCATGGCATCCGACCAGGGTGAAGAATGACGAGAGAAACGCGCTTCGGCTGGGTCCTGCGCCGCGGGCGACGAAGCTGGAAAACTCGCGGATTTCCAGAACAATAAAGACAAATCCGAGGAGCCCGGTGACCAACAGGGCGATTTGGGTCCATTTCTGATTGCGGTGCCCCACCGCGAGGCTCGCCATGCCACACGTGAAGGTCGAGGCGAGCAGGACAGCGGTCTCGACGGCGGTACTGTGCAGGTCAAACAACTCGTGCGCGGACGGCCCCCCCGCGGTGTTCTTGAACAGCACCGCATAAGCGGCAAAAAAGGCCGAAAACATGATCACGTCGGAGAGTAGAAAGATCCAGAAGCCGTAGCCGACGATGATGCGTTTGGGCGCCGGACCGCCGGCGCCGTGACCGGTCACATGCCCGGGCGCGATTCCGGCGGGACCGAGCGCCGGGTCAACGCTGAGGCGGAGCGCGGGCGAGCTCATCGCACCGGCTCCCCGGCCAATGCCGCAGCGCGTGCCGCGCGGTTGGCGCGATCGATACGGGCCACCTCCTCAGCCGGGATCTCGAACTCGGTGTGATCGCGCCAGGCAAAGGCGACGAAGGTCACGTATGCGCCGATGAGTCCGAGGATCACCAGCCACCAGATGTGCCAGATCAGGGAAAACCCGGTGACGACCGCGAAAAACGCCGTGACGAACCCGGTCGGACTGTTGCGCGGCATCTCGATGGGCGCGTAATCGGGCTCCGCGGTCACGAGGTGCCGCCTGGCCCGGGCCTCCTGCTTGATGGACCAGTACGGCTCGTCACTCGTGACAACGGGTAGCACCGCGAAGTTGAACACCGGTGGCGGCGAGGTGGTCGACCATTCCAGCGAACGTCCGTCCCAGGGATCGCCCGTCAGGTCACGCCGCTTCGCCCGCTGACGAATGGAGACCCAGAGCTGCGCGATCTGCAGCACGATGCCGCACAGGATGGTGAGGACGCCGACTTCAGCGACCAGCATCCAGGGGTACCACTCGGGTCGGTCAAAGCGCTGCATGCGCCGTGTCATGCCCTCGAGACCCACCACGTAGAGCGGCACGAAGGTGACGTAGAAGCCGACAAACCAGCACCAGAACGCGGCTTTCCCGAGCCGCTCATCGAGCACGAAGCCAAAGGCCTTCGGGAACCAGTAGGTATAGCCCGCGAAGACACCAAACACCACGCCACCGATGATCACGTTGTGAAAGTGCGCCACCAGGAACAGGCTGTTGTGAAGCACGAAGTCCGCCACGGGAGAGGCCAGCAGCACGCCGGTCATGCCGCCAATGACGAAGGTCACCATGAAGCCGATGGACCAGAGCATGGCGGAGCTGAAGCGGACGCGGCCACCATACATCGTGAAGAGCCAGTTGTAGATCTTCACGCCTGTGGGCACCGCAATGATCATGCTGGCGATGCCGAAGACCGCGTTCACGTCACCGCCCGCCCCCATGGTGAAGAAGTGATGCAGCCATACGCACAGTGACAGGATGCAGATCCCGAGCGTTGCGACGATCATGGAGCGGCGATCGAACAGCGGCTTGCCGGAGAAGGTTGATACCACTTCGGAGAAAACCCCGAATGCCGGCAGCACGAGGATGTAGACCTCCGGGTGTCCCCACGCCCAGATCAGGTTCTGGAACATCATCGCGTTGCCGCCCGCCTCATTGGTGAAGAAGTGGAAACCGACGTAACGATCGAGCAGCAGCATGGCGAGCGTTGCCGTCAGGATCGGAAAGGCGGCGACGATCACCAGATTCGAGGCGAGCGTCGTCCAGCAGAAGATCGGCATGCGCATGTAGCTCATACCGGGCGCACGTATCTTGAGGACGGTCGTCACCATGTTGATACCCGTCATCAGCGTGCCGACGCCGGATATCTGGATGGCCCACAGGTAGTAATCGACGCCGACGCCGGGCGAGTAGGTCAGCTCAGACAGCGGTGGGTAGGGAAGCCAGCCGGTGCGGGCGAACTCCCCCACCACCAGCGACAGGTTCACCAGCAGCGCCCCGGCGGCGGTGAGCCAGAAACTCACCGAGTTGAGTGTCGGGAAAGCCACGTCGCGCACACCGAGCTGCAGCGGCATGGCAAAGTTCATCAGCCCGATGACGAACGGCATCGCCATGAAGAAGATCATGATCGTGCCGTGCGCTGAGAAAATCTGATTGTAGTGCTCGGGGGGCAGGTATCCGGCAGCGTGAAACGCGAGCGCCTGCTGCGAGCGCATCATCAGGGCGTCGATGAAGCCGCGCACGAGCATGACAGCGGCGAGCAGGCAATACATGATGCCGATGCGCTTGTGGTCGACGCTCGTGATCCATTCGCGCCACAGGTACGGGATATATCCCTTGGCGGCCACCCAGACCAGAGCGCCGACGATGACGAGAACTACGAAGGCTCCGGCTGCGAGCGCAATAGGCTGATCGAAAGGAACAGCCTGCCAGCTTAATTTCCCCAACATGTCAGTGCCGCCCTCCTGCCAGCATCACCGCGGAGCCGGATGCGGCACTGCGCGCGGTGGATGGGCCCTCGCCCGGCGGCAGCCTCTGCTCCACGATGTCGTCGAAAAGTCCGGTTTGCACGCTGCGGTATGTGTAGGGGCTTACGTTCTGGGTCTGCCTGAGGAGCTTGCGGTATGCGGCCTCATCCAACACCGGACCGGTGACCCGTGTCGCCGCCGCCCATTGCGTGAATTCCTCCGCTGAGACTGCGTGCACATCGAACGACATGCCGGGGAAGCCGGCACCGCTGAAGTGCGCCGAGAGACCGGGGTAGACCCCGGGAAGGTCGGCCTGGAGATGGAGCCGAGTCGTCATGCCATACATGGCATAGATCATGCTTCCCAGCCGCGGCACGAAAAACACGTTGAACACACTCGCTGAGGTGATCCTCAGATCCAGCGGGACTCCCGTTGGAACGACCAGGCGGTTGATGCTGGCCACACTCTGATGTGGATAAATGAACAGCCATTTCCAGTCGAGCGACACCACCTGGATCTCGACAGGCTCGGCCTTGGACTTCAGCGGCTCGGCGGGATCAAGCAGATGGGAGCTGATCCAGGCGATGCCGCCGAGAAAGAAAACGACGAGCGCCGGTATGGACCAGACGATGAGCTCGAGCTGTCCGGAGTAATCCCAGTCGGGCAGATACCGCGCGCGCGTGTTGGACGCGCGGAACCAATAGGCGAAAGCCAGTATCGCCACGATCGTTGGCACGACGATGGCGAGCATGATCATGAGTGAATCGAGAAGCACGATGCGATTGGCCTCGCCCACGGGACCCACCGGCGAGAGAACCGCGGTGTGACATGCAGCAAGTGAGACCAGTACCACCGGCAATACGCCACGCAGCACAGCGCCAGATCTCAATCTCACGACGTGACTCCCTGGAATTGCGCTCCGCGGATGCGGCGACTCACGCGCCATCAACGGGACGATGTTGGCGGAACGCATCGAGCTTTTTTGTAGTGTACCTCACTCAACATGATGGGCGCGCGGCGCACGAGATGCCTGTCAAGCTTGCGGGGCGAATACCAACACAGAGAGCTTCACCTCAAGCGATACGGCTTGGGATATCCCCTCGTTGGGTCGCCGCCACAATTGCGCACGCCGGCCGTCCGATCCCTTGAAGCGAATCCATCGCGAGCACTGACGCTACTGGCGCCCGGGGCGTTGGTATTGGACGGTGCTCGCTGCATTGACGTCCAATCTGTCGATAGCGCTCAGTTACGGCTCCTGCGCGACCTGGGCGATCCGCAGGCTGAGTCTGCCGATCTGTCGGAGCTGCTCGATCAGGTCGTTGGCGAGGCGGAATCTCAGGACATCCTGCACGTCCGCGAGCTTGACGCTGTCGAGCACGCTCTTGCGCGCCGCAATCGTCAGGCTCTTCATTTCCGCCTTCGTTGCGGCAACCGGCACCGGCTTGGCGCGGCCGGGATCGCCGAGCATCGCGACGGTCTGTTCGAGAGTCTCGGTGACGAACGCCGCGAATCTCGAGGTGCTTTCGTCACGGAATAAGGCCAGATCGACTCGCTCGCGCAGCCTTTGTTCTCCGGTGGCGATCAGATTCGTCGACACGGCATCGCTGATGTTTTGAAGGTCGTTCACGGCCTCGATCAGCTTGATCAACTCCCGGCTGTCTTCCGCGGTGTGCTCCTTCTCCGATACCTTGCCGAGGTATTGAAGGATCGTGGGGGTGAGACGGCCGATTTCCGTTGCGTCATCGCGCAGGGTTTCAAGATCAGGCGGCTTTCCCTCGATCGCCGCTACTGAGCCTCGTCGCACAACTTGCAGAACAAGATCTCCCAGGCGTGCTGCTTCCAGACGGGCCTTCTCCAATCCGAACGAGGGCGCTGCAAGCGATGCCTCGTCCAGATAACGTGGATCGCCGGCGGCCGCGACCTTCTCACGGCGCTCAGGCACGATGAGCTCGGCAAGCCGCGCCAGCGGTCCGGCGAACCAGATCAACACCAGCGCGCTCACCACGCTGAAAATCGTGTGAATGTTGGCGACCTGACGGGGCGTCTCGGCGGCCAGCCGTGCGTTGCCGGCGAGCTCCGGGGCAGAAGGCGAGATCAGCCTTGCCAGGTCTGCCGTTTGCGGAATCAGGAAGACGAACAACAGCACGCCAATGACGTTGAAGAGCAGGTGAATGACTCCGACGCGTGCGGCTTCCGCAGGCTTTCCCATCGACGCCAGCAATGCGGTGCCGCAGGTGCCGATGTTCGCGCCAAGGATCAAAGGGATCGCCGCCTCGAGCGGCATCAGGCCCTCGCTCCCCAGCGCGATGATCAGGCCGAGCGTGGCGGCGGAGCTCTGCACGATAGCGGTGAAGACCGCCCCGATGACGATGCCGAGGAGCGGATTCTGCATGGTCTGCATGGCGTCGATGAACGGCTGATAAGTCCGCAGCGGATGAGTGGCATCACCCATGAACTGTATGCCGAGAAATAACAGGCCCAGACCGAGGATGACGCGCCCCAACTCACGGAGAATTTCGCGTCGCCCGAACGCATAGCCGAGAAAGCCGAGTGCCAGCATGAAAGGCGTCAGCGCCGAAACGTTGAAGGCGATGATCTGGGCAGTGAACGTGGAGCCGATATTGGCGCCCATGATCATCGGCACAGTCTGGCTGAGTGTCATCAGATCCGCGGAGACGAACCCGACCAGGAGAACGGTAGTGATGGTCGAGGAGTTCAACAAGGCGGTGATCGCGGCGCCGGCGAACAGGCCTTTGAACCGATTGGATGTCATCTTGCCGAGCACTTCCGGCAAGCTCGCCCCAGCGATGTCCTTCAGGCCGTCGGTCAGCAGTTGCAGACCGAAAAGAAAAAGGGCAAGGCCGGCGGCGAGCTGGCCCAGCATCTCGACCAGATGCAGATCACGTGCCGCTTGCATGGTGCCAATCTCTCTACGAGACCTCGCCTCACCCGAAGTTGGTCGGGGTATCGGACGCTGGAGAAGCCACCTTCCGATGACGATCCATCTCTCAAAGATGTTTGCGCATGAAGCTGCCCGCGTCGCCGAGGGCCTCTCGCCCTGACTCCAAATGAGCGTTCCACAGATGCCAGGCGTGGATCATGTGGGGCCAGATCTCCAGCGTGACGGGCACATCAGCTTCACCTGCCGCGGTAGCGAGACGTGTTGCGTCATTGAGGAGTGTTTCAGCCGACCCCACTTGGACCAGTGTCGGCGGCATTCCTGTCAGATTGGCGAACAACGGCGATACGAAGGGGTTCTTGCGGTCTGCGGCAGGGCCGAGATAAGCCTCGGCGAGCTCGTACAAATAGCCCTTGTGCATCAACGGATCGACCGCGTCCTTTGTGATGAGCGTCGGGCCCGACATCGTCAGATCCGTCCATGGCGAAACGAGCCACAGACATGCCGGCAGCTCCTCTTTGACCTCACGGAGCTTCAAGGCAACGGCCAGCGAAAGTCCACCCCCCGCGCTGTCCCCGCCGATCGCAATGTGCTCCGCTGCGATGCCCTGACGCCGCAGGAAGTACCACGCTGTTACTGCGTCATCGACCGCCGCGGGAAAGGGATTCTCTGGTGCCAGGCGGTAGTCGATCGCCAAGGTGCGCACTCCACCCGCCCGTCCCGCCTCCGATACCATCCGACGGTGACTGACGATGGAACCAGAGCAGTAGCCGCCGCCGTGGAGAAATAGCAGAACACGTGAGTTGTCGCTGCCCGCGACGGTTGACCATTCACCCGCTATCCCGTTGATATCGACAGGACTGAAGCTTACATCAGATGCCACCGGCCACACTGAGCCAATCTCGTCGAGCCGTTGGCGCCGGTCTGGCCAGCCGACAGGCCGCGGTTTGGAACCCAACAGAGCGCGGATCGCTGCGATCTCGTTTTGCGCCATGCCTCGTGACCTGTTTGGATTTTGGATAATCGCTTACCGCGAGTGAAGTGTGGGCAATCGTGGGTTGCTCCGGAAGAGGTTAATCAAAGAGCATGACACTGAAGGCGAGGCTTGAGCTTCATGGCCATCAACCGCAACGCTGAGATCCTCGTGCTCGCCGGGCGCGAAGTTGCGATCTCAAACCCGGACAAGCTGCTGTTCCCGAGGCCGAAGCACACCAAGCTCGATCTCGTGCGCTACTACATCACTGTGTCGGAGGGAGCGCTTCGCGGGGCTGGCGGCCGTCCGAACATGCTCGTTCGCTACCCGGATGGGATCGACGGCGAGCACTTCTACCAAAAACGCGCGCCCCAGAGCCGCCCTCGCTGGATCGAGGTGGTCGAGCTGCGCTTCCCCTCGGGCCGTGCCGCTGAGGAGGTCGTGCCGCGCGATGTGGCGGCACTGGGCTGGCTCGCGAACCTCGGTTGCCTCGAGCTCCATCCGCACCCGGTACGGGCCGAGGACCTCGAGCATCCCGACGAATTGCGCATTGACCTCGATCCCGTGCCTGGAGTCGCATGGAAACAAGTGCAGGAAGTCGCCGCAGTGACGCACGCCGTTCTTGAGGACTTAAAGCTCATCGGGTGGCCCAAGACCTCCGGCTCGCGCGGCATGCACATCTACGTGCGACTCGAACGGCGCTGGGGTTTCGACGATCTGCGTCATGGCGCGCTCGCGCTGGCGCGCGAAGTCGAGCGGCGCGCGCCGAAACTCGCAACCAGCAAGTGGTGGAAGGAGGAACGCCACGGGGTCTTCGTCGACTACAACCAGAACGCCAAGGACCGCACCGTCGCCTCTGCGTACTCGGTGCGGCCAACGCCGGACGCGCGTGTCTCGGCGCCGTTGGCCTGGGCCGAAGTCGCTGACTGCAATCCCGCAGACTTTACTTTGTCATCGATGCCCGCGCGCTTTGAGAAGCTTGGCGACGTCCACGCCGCCATCGACCAGCACGCGGGCTCTCTCGCAGGTCTGCTCGAGCTTTTTGAGCGCCAGGGCCTGGGCGATGCACCCTGGCCGCCGCATTACCGGAGACAGGCTTCGGAGCCCCCGCGCGTCCAACCCTCCAGGCGAAGACTCCCCGTGCTCGAGATTGGACGTGCGCGCCGAAAAGAGGACGCGCTGGCGGGTCTGGAGCGCTGGAAAGGTCGTCACCCGCAAGCCGCCTCACATCTGCAGCCGGCCGATGTACTGGTCGATGCCATGCGCGGTCGCTACACCACCTGGACCCGGATCCGCGTCAATCTGCAGCACGTACCCGAAGAGCAGCGGCCGGTTCAGGAAGCGCTGGATCCCGACGAGAAGATCTTCTCGAGCTCGTAGGGCTTCGTGACTTCGAGCTGGTCGTAACGGCACTCCTGCGGTCGCTTGTCGGGTCGCCAGCGCAGGAAGAACGCCGCGTGGCGGAAGCGATCGCCCTGCATGTGGTCATACCTCACCTCGCAGACGCGCTCGATCCTGAGTGGTTCCCAAGACAGGTCCTTACCTGCACTCCAGCGACTCTGTGCACCCGGCATGCGGCTCGATACACCGGCCGCGCCGGCCCACTCGCGCCAGGGGTGATCACGCATCGAGTCAACGCGAAGGGGCGCGAGCTCCTTCACCAGCTGCCTGCGCATCGCCATCGTGAAGGATGAGGTGACGCCGACGTGCTGCAGCACACCCCTGTCGTCGTACAAGCCGAGCAGCAGCGAGCCCACTGCGTCGCTGCCGCTCTTGTGCCAGCGAAACCCGGCCACGACACAGTCGGCCGTGCGTGCATGCTTCACCTTGATCATCGCGCGCTTTCCGGGGAGGTAAGTGCCGGACTCCAGCTTCGCGATCACACCGTCGAGACCGGCGCCTTCGAAGCGCGTGAGCCAATCGAGTGCGACTGCACGGTCGCGTGTCACGGGGGTCAGATAGACCGGCGGCTTCACGTTGACGAGCAACTCCTCCAGCGCAGCGCGGCGCGCCGCCTGTGGCGCAGTCGTGAGATCGCGCCCCGCGACCGCGAGCACGTCGAAGGCCACGAACGAAGAAGGTGTTTCCTTCGCGAGTTTCGCGACGCGCGACACCGCCGGATGGAGTCGCAACTGCAGAGTGTCGAAATCGAGCCCGTGCGCCGTCGCTATCACGATCTCGCCGTCGACCACACAGTTCTCCGGCAGGCGCTCGAGCAACGTCTCGTGCAGTTCCGGGAAATAGCGATCGAGCGGTCGAGCATCCCGGCTTTGGATATACACACCGTCTGCGCCGCGGAACACGATCGCCCGGAAACCGTCCCATTTCGGTTCATAGAGGTAATCGCCTGCCGGGAGCTCGTCCGCGAGCTTGGCGAGCATGGGCTCGACCGGCGGCGTCACGCCGAGTGCTACAGAACTTTTCAAGCCATTGTGCCTCTGATCGCTGGCGCCGCAATTGCAGCCATCTGTATCATGCCACCCTCACCGCAGTGGTATGCCGGACGCGCGGCGATTCACAATTTCCTTGCCTGGGCGAGTCACCCTGTTCGTGAAGCCCGGAAGCTCGCGGTTTTTTGATGCGTTCGGGCTTCCACTCATTCGTGAGGACGCCTGAGGGAGCAGTGCATGCCGAAGATCGACATCGCCGCCGTCCCGGTACGTAAGGGTTCCGGCTATCCGCCGCCATTCGATGCGCCCTGTGCCGCACGCACCCGGCGGCGCCTCGGCGAGGCGGGCGGGCTTGGCGATTTCGGCGTCAATCTGATGACCTTGCCACCCGGCGGTTGGTCCAGCCAGCGCCACTGGCACAGCCACGAGGACGAGTTCGTCTATGTGCTTGAAGGCACTGTAACGCTCATCGAAGACGGCGGCGAAACGGTGTTGCAAGCAGGCGATTGCGCCACGTTTCCGAAAGGCACGGGCAACGGGCATCACCTCATCAACCGATCCTCCGCGATGGCCGTTTATCTGGAGGTAGGCTCACGCGACCCTGAGGACCTCACCACCTGCTCCGACGTCGATATGATGAGTTCCAACGCCGACGGCCGTTTTGTGCACAAGAATGGCGCCCCCTATTCCAAACCATAGGGAACCGCCCTAGCAGCTGTTCAAGACGGCACGCAGCGCCTCAGCGTTCGCCGGTTTGATCATGTGACGGTCGAAGCCAGCCTCGTGCGAACGGCGGCGATGCTGGTCTTGTCCCCAACCGGTGAGGGCGACCAGCAGAGCCTGCTTCCCCCAGGACTCAGCCCGCATGCGACGCGCCAGCTCGTAGCCGTCCATGCCAGGCATGCTCAGATCGAGCAGCACCACATCCGGATGCAACGTCGCGGCGGCTTCGAGCGCGTCGGGACCGTTGGATGCGGTACGTACCTCGCCGCCGTCGAGCGATTTCATCAGCAGGCTCAGTGTTTCGGCCGCATCGGCGTTGTCATCGACGATCAACACACGGTGTGGACGTGCAGATCCGGCAGGCGCGTCCCGCGGCGCCGGCGCGCTGGCAGCGACCTCTTCTCGAGTAAGGGGCAAGCGCACCGTGAACGTGCTACCCATGCCGGCACCGGCGCTTGCCGCGCTGATGACGCCGCCGTGCATTCCAACCAGCTTCTTCGCCAGGGTGAGGCCAATGCCAAGTCCGGTATTGTTCACGCCCGGCGACTCCCCTGCCTGGTAGAACATCTCGAACACGTTCCTCAGGGACTGTGGCGAGAGTCCTTGCCCGTTATCCTGTACGCTGATGAGGACGTGCTCTTCGTTTTGCCTGACGCGGAGCGTGATCTGCCCGCGTGGCGGGGTATAGCGAGCCGCGTTGTTGAGGAGGTTGCCGATCACTTGCGTGAGTCGAGCCCCGTCACCCTTGACCGTCAGCCGCTCAGCCGGCACCTCGATCGTAAGCTGATGCTCGAGGCTTTCCATCACGGGTCGCGCGGCCGAAACGGCATCGCGCACGACCTCGGCGATGGCTACGGTCTGCAGACGCAGCGTCAGCTTGTCTTCGTTGATGCGCACCATTTCCAGCAGGTCATCCACCAGTATCACGAGTTGCTTGGTCTGACGAGCCATGGTGGCGGTGACCCGCTGCACGAGCGCGAGATCTTCGGGCTTTTTGCGCAGCACTTCGAGGCCGGCGATGATCGGGGCGAGCGGGTTACGCAGCTCGTGGGCGAGGATCGCGAGGAATTCCTCCTTGCGCCGATCCGACTCCTGCAGCGCGAGCTCCGCGCGTTTGCGATCGGTAATGTCGACGAACAGCAGCGACACACCCTCGAGCCCACGACGGGCAGTACGATACGGCTGGGCGTGGACCAGGTACCAGCGGCCATCGTCGCTGCCGGCTTCCATCTTCAGTTCGGTGAGCTCTTCGGCAACCTTGCGAAGATCTCCGACCAGCTGGCCGTACCGCAGGTGAGGCTTGAGATCGGCGAGCAGACGACCAACGTCGCTCTCCTGGAGTCGCAGCAGATGCGCGGCGCGTGGCGTGAACCGGACCACTCGTAGTTCGCGGTCGAGGAGCACCATCGCGAATCCCGTCGATTCGAGCAGCTGTTGCAGATCATTGGAGAGCTCGGCGAGGGTGTCGAGACGATAGCGATTCTCGTGATTGACCGAGATCAGCTCCTCGTTGACCGCCTGCAGCTCTTCGCGCGCGCTTTCGAGCTCCTCGACCGCAGTGCGCAGCTGCTCCGCGTGGGACGCGGCACCCGGAACTCTCCCAAGCACCGTCAGCTGCGCCTGCACCGCTTCCAGTTCCGCCTCGAGCTTCAGCACCTGGTCGAACATTTGCGGGTCATCAGCCGCCGGCAATGCCGACGGCTCGACCGCGTCGTCGATGACCACCAGCAGCAAGTCTGACGTCACCACGGACGAACCCACCCGGTCGATGCGCAACCGCAGGCGACGGGCGGCGCCATCGATGAGGGCCACGAATGACTCGGATTCCCAGGAGCGCTGCTCGCGCCGCGCCAGCTGCAGTCCGTCGCTCAACCTGCGCCGGATGGCCTCAGGTACCAGCTCGAGGATATTGAGCGTCAACTCTCCCCCGGGGATGCGTACGTAACGCGAAGCGGTCTCTGAGAAGTGCACCACCCGGTTGGCGGAATCCACTAATGCACTCGGCGGGGTGTAGCGCGCTATTGCGCGGCGGAAGAGCGAAGGCGTGTCCAACCGCTCCGGAATGAGCGGGCGGCCGGCACGCTCACCGCTCATCCGCGCAAACGACTTCAGACCGGTTGGCAGCTGCAGGTCGGGTCGGGGCCCGCTTTTGCGGCGCAGTAATCCGGGCTGGGTTCGGTCGCGCGTGAATAACTCCGGCAGCTCAACCTCGTCGCGCGCGTCGACCACCAGCATGCCATGAGGCTCGAGGGCATAGTAGAAGAGGTTCAGCACGCCGCGCCGCATGTCGGGCTGCAAATCGCGTAACAGATTGCGGCAGACGATCAGGTCGAGATGAGAGTACGGTGGATCCTTGAACAAATCATGGTTGGCAAAGGTCACCATGTCACGCAGCTCGCGGCGTACCCGATAACGACCGCTCTCCTGGACGAAGAAGCGCTCGAGACGATCGTGCGACATCGAGGCGGCAATTTCCTGCGGGTAGACACCCTCGCGCGCCTGCTGCAGGACATCGCACGATACTTCGCTGGCGAACACCTGCAGCAGTGGCTCATCGCTGCGCCCGGCGGTGTGCTCGAGGAGCAGCATGGCGAGCGAATATGCCTCTTCTCCCGTAGAACAGCCGATCGACCAGATACGTACGCGATGGTCCTGCTCGTCCTTGCGGTCGAGAATCTCACGCAACACGCGCTCGATCGTTCGGTAGGACCCCATGTCGCGGAAGAACTCCGTGACGTTGAGGAGCAGGTCGTTGTAAAGCGCGCGCGGTTCCTCCGCCTGAGACTTCAATACTCCGAAGTAAGCTGGCAGCGAACTCACATGCCGGAGGCGCATGCGGCGCCGCACCCGCTCCAGCACCATCTCGCGCCTGAACATCGCGAACTCCTGACCGGTACGCAGCCTGACCTCGCCCAGGATCTTCGCGAGCAGAGAGGCGTCGTCCTCCGCGAGCTCGTCGTCTCGACCGCGCATCGCTGTCCAGGGTTGCGTCGTGCAGTAGCCGTGGATCTCCTCGGCGATGTCGCGCACCGGCAGAATGATGTCTACGGTCCCGGTGGCGATGGCACTCTGCGGCATGCTGGCGTAATCGGCCTCGCGCGGATCCTGCGCCAGGGTGAGGCCGCCGTGTTCCCTGATCTGGCGAATACCGAGTGCACCGTCGGAGCCGGCACCGCTCAGGATCACGCCGATTGCGCGCCCGCAGTGTGTCTCGGCCAGCGTCCGCAAAAAATGATCGATCGGGGCACGCTTGATGCGGCGACCCTCGAGCTGCGTCAGACGCAGGTGCGTGTCGATGGAGTTGAGGTTGGCATTGGGTGGAATCACGTAGACATGATTCGGCTCGAGCGCCGTGGTCTTCACGACCTGACACACGCGCATCTGCGTGTACGGCTGCAGCATCTGCACGAGGTGGCTCTCGTGCTCCGGAGAGAGGTGCACCACGACCACGCAGGCAAAACCCGGTTGCGCGGGCATGCGACTGAAGAAGGCGCGCAGAGCTTCCAACCCGCCGGCCGATGCGCCGACGCCGACGACGCAGAACTCCGGCGCTATCTCCGCAGCCGGCACGGTCTCGATTTTCGCCACGAGCCCGCCTCAGGCGCCAACCGGTGGCACGAACGTCACGACCACCCCATCGATCTTGTCCTCGGCAGTTCGATAGGGGCGGATTCGCACCATCAGATGCTCACCGGTGCGCAGCGTGACCTGCCGCTCGATCGGGGCGAGCGCCTGCAGCACCCGAGCCGCGTCCTGCTCCAGATCCTGATACTCCATATTGTGCGTCAAGTCTCCGATCGGGCGTCCATGATCGTGCGACTTGACATTGAAAATCTGTCGGAGGGGAGCGGTATATCGCTTAATACCAAGGTTACGGTCGAGGAACAGCATGGGGATATCGGTTGCCGCCATGAAGTTCTCCAGATCGTTGTTGGCGCGCGAGACCTCCTCGAGCTTCATCTTGAGCTCGTGATTGACGGTCTGCAGCTCTTCGTTGACGCTCTGCAACTCCTCCTTGCTGGTTTCGAGCTCCTCGGTCGTGGACCGATATTCCTCGTTGAGGCTTTGCAGCTCTTCGTTCGCCGCCCGCAGGTCCTCGTAAGCCATGCCGTGTTCCTGACGCATGCTCTCGAGCCGCTGCTCGGCAATACGCAGTTTGTCGCGCAGTGCCAGCACAATCGAATCGCTCGTCTCGTTTCGCTCGCTGTTCTCGCTCGGCTCCGCCTTGCCGCCTTCAAGAAAGATCACCACGACGTGCTGTTGATGCCCCTCCTCGCGCGGGCGCGGCTGAATGAGCATCCCGACCAGCTGCGGCGTTCCGTTGAAGTGCACCGGCACGAAGGCCGACAGGCAAGGCTCGCGCAGCTCGAACGCTCGGTGTAATCCCGAGCGCAACTCATCCACCAGCTCCGGTCGCACGAGCTCGGTCACCACCTGCGTCGGCGGGCCGCCCCGCGGCTGGAGATAGCGGCCGGCGGATTCCGACAGATGCTCGATGCTCCAATGCTCATCGACCAGCACACTCGGAGGGGCGAGCTCTTCCAGTGTTTCGATGTGAACCTCGGCGGCCGAGCGCCTCATGCGCATGCCGCGCTCACGTCCCCGCTCGATGGCGGGAACCATCGGCATCGCGGGCAGTTGCGGCAAGCGCATCGCGGGACCCGGCGCACGCGGCCGCGCCCGAAACAGCCGATGCTGCTTATCGAGCGGCTCGAACAGATCCGAGTCGGCGGTCTCGGAAACGCCGATGAAGAGGTAGCCGTCCTCGCGCAACCCGTAGCGAAAGACGTTCTGCAGTTGCTGCTGCAATTCCCGATCGAGGTAGATCAGTAGGTTGCGACAGGAAATCAGGTGCAGCTTGGAAAACGGCGGATCGCGCAGCACGCTGTGCGCGGCAAACACCACCGAGTCACGGATCTCGCTGGAAATGCGGTAATGGTCACCTTCCGCGCGAAAATAGCGCGCCAGGCGAGCCTCCGAGATATCGGCCACGATCGCCGCCGGATACACGCCCTCGCGCGCCGTCGCAAGGGCCCCTTGATCCACGTCCGAGGCAAAGATGACGAGTTCGACCGGCAGGTCGCGCCGTGTGATCTCCTCGCGGAAGAGAATCGCGAGCGTATACGCCTCTTCGCCGGTGGCGCATCCGGGTACCCAGGCGCGGATGGGCTGATTCGGCTGGGCGTGCTCGACCAGCGGCGCAATAACCTGCTTGCGCAGGGCTTCCCAGGCGACCGGATCGCGAAAGAAGCTGGTGACGGAGATCAACAGGTCATCGAACAGGGCCTGCACTTCCTCGGGGCGATCCTTGAGAAGAGTGAGGTATTCCTCGAGCGAAGTGCGATGATTCAGCTGCATCCGGCGTGCGAGTCGGCGCAGGATCGTGGCACGCTTATAGCGGCTGAAGTCGTGATTGGTACGCACCCGCACCAGGTCAAAGATGCGTTTCAGTACCAGCTCGTCCTCATCCCCGATGCTGGCATCGCCCACGGGCGGGGGCAGGAGCGGGGCGAGCTGTTCCTTGTGTTTCGCCAGCTCGCCGAGGCGTGCGGCGATTTCCCGTACCGGCAGCACCAGGTCCGCGATCTCAGCCGCGATAACCGCGCGGGGCATCCCCTCGTGTGCTGCCTCGCGCGGATCCTGCACCAGCACGAGTCCGCCGGCCTCCTTGACCGCTTTGGCACCGATTGCCCCGTCGGAGCCGCCGCCTGAGAGCACAATGGCGAAGCCATCCCCGTGGCTCTCGGCGAGTGAGCGAAAAAACACGTCAATCGCCGCACGACGTTCCTTCAGGCCCTCGAACGGGGCAGCGGCGATGCTCGTGTCACTGATTTCGAGTTTGTTAACGGGGGAAATCACGTAGACGTGGTCAGGCTTGAGCTCGAGTTTCTGATCGCTCACCTCCGCCACGGGCATTTTCGTGCGCCTGCCGATGATGGCCGCAAGTTCGCTGTTGTGGTCGGGTGCCAGATGGACGATCACCACGTACGCGAGCCCGAGATTCGCCGGCACCGCGTCGAAGAATTCGCGCAACGCCTCGATTCCGCCGGCAGAGGCACCGATACCAACGACCGTAGCGCGTTGCCGGTTCGCGGCCTTTTCAGGCTTTCGTTTGGCGGGCATGGGTCCCCCGGAATTCTCAGCGCTTCGTAGCGGGTGTGTGAAAAAACGCTGTAAACAGCCGCTTGTAGCTTGCCGGCCGGCCGATGGCAAGGGTAGGGCCGGATCACCTGATGCCGCATGCCCGTCGGCAGCGTTCGAGTGACCGGGCACAGCGATGCGCCTTCTACGCATGGACAGCCACGTGTCCACGGGGCTTAATTCAACGAATCGCCTTATCGCGTCCAGCCTCCAGGAGGTGGTCGCATGTCACTGAGCCAAGTATCAGATCTCGTAGCGCTGCAGATAGAGGGATGTTGCAATCAGCGGTCCGTGCTGAATCTCGCCTTGTCCTGGTGCTTGAAGGTGAACGGCACCGCTCGCGGAAATATTCAGTTGATGGACTGGGGGCTCGGGTATCTCACCATCCGGGCGCACCACGGCTTCGACCAGGACTTTGTCAGGCGCTTTGCCCGTGTCAGAGCACGCGATGGCACGGCGTGCGGCCGCGCCATAAGGGACCGCTGTTGCATCATCATCGAAGACGTAGAGACTGACCGGGAATTTGCGCCTTACCGGGCGACCGCCGAGGAGTTCGGCTTCCGGGCTGTGCAGTCCACACCGCTCATTTCGAGCAGCGGAGCTTTGTTGGGTGTTATGTCGGTGCACTTCCCCTCGAGACATCGTCCCACTGATTATGAGACTCAGGCAACGAAGCTGTTGGCGCAGCTGGCGGCCAACGCAATCATCCGTCAGCGTGCTCAACGGCCGAACGGTGGGGAAGGGACCGACGACAAACGCATTGCCGAATCGCTGGCCGCCGTGCGCAGTTCCTGGGAAGCGCTCCGTCAAACTGATGAGAGGCGGAGCCCGGGAGTCACAACGTCAACCGGTGACCCCTGCTAATGGCGCGTCATACGAGCGCGCCCATTGCCGCCGGGATCTTTTTTGCCGCCCGCACTGATGCCTTCGTCAGTTCCCTAGCGCAACTGTGCTGCGTCCTCGAGAACTTGGTCGAGCGCCTGCCGGAGCAGATGCTGCATTGATACTCCTCTGCGATTACTGACCCATTTCAATAACCAGTATTTCTTGGGAGGCAGGTACACGGTCATCGCCACCTGTTTCCCTTTCATGTGTCGTGTGGATTGCCGGCCTTGAACGTACATTCTGGTCCTTCACTCGCTACTGGTAATTTACTAGTAGGAGAATACGCCTGCTGTAGGGGAAGCTCCAATTGCCCCGCGCATTACTCCCGCGCATAGTGGAGAAGAGGATCGTCGCTGCCGCGCGGTTATAAACAGAAGAGGAGCGCGTTTGTCTCCCGGCCCGACGAGTACGACTACAACATGCACGAACCCATTTTCTTCGCCTCTTCGTGCCCGAAGTGTCGGCAGCGGCAGCCGCAGCGTGGTTTTTCGCGCGCGGCGTTGCTGAGACTGCTGAGCGCCGGTCATCCGATCGAGGCGTACAGCGCGAGTTGCGATGAGTTCTGGGCTCTCGGACCGCGGGAGCAGGCAGCACTCGCCGGCGAGGTGAACGGCCGAGGCGCCGCCGACTCCGCGCCACAGGCAGCACGGAAGCGCCTACTATGAGCGTCGTTCAAACCACCGAAATACGCCGCAAACCGTACATAACGGATGCGGATGATGCGCTCCACCGGGCTCATCTGGCGGCCGTCGTCGAGTCATCTCTCGATGCGATCGTGAGTGTGTCGCTCGAGGGGCGCATTGAGTCCTGGAACGCCGGAGCCACCGCTCTATTCGGGTATGAAGCCGACGAATTACTGGGGAGACCGATTCTGCAGATCGTTCCGGAGGAGCTACACGCCGAGCAGTTTCAACTCCTCCAGCGCATCAGCGCAGGCGAGCGCATCGCCCACTTTGAAACGACCCGCAAGGCCAAGAATGGCCGGCCAGTGCCGATTTCACTGACGCTTTCTCCGATCCGGGACGCGAGGGGCGTCGTCGTGGGCGCGTCGAAGATCGCGCGAGACATATCCGAGCGCAGGAGCGCCGAGAAGCTGCTTGCGAGCGAGGTCGAGGCACTCGCCAAGCTGAACGATTTGAGCTCTCGTCTGTGGCGTTCGAGCGCCCTCGATCACGGCTTGAACGAAATACTCCGCGCGGTGCTGGAGCTGCTCTCCGCCGACAAGGGCAACATTCAGCTGCTGAATCATGACAGTCGAACCCTGACGGTTGTCGCTGAGCAGGGCTTTCAGCGCGACTTTTTCCAGGTCTGTCACGAGGTTTCGGCCGACTACGGGTCCGGCTGCGGCAGGGCCCTGCGTCACGGCGAACGCGCCATCATCGCGGACGTCGAGCTCGACAGCGAGTATGAGGCGCTCAGACCGATCGCACGTGCCGCCGGATCCCGCGCGGTCGTCGTGACGCCGCTCATCGGAGCAAGCGGCGCGCGGCTCGGGGTGGTGTCGACGTACTTCAGTGCCGTTCATCGGCCGACCGACCAGCAGCTTCGACGTCTCGACCTTTACTTGCGTCAAGCGAGCGATTTCATACAGCGCTGCCAGATGGAGGAAGCGCTGCGGCGCACCCAGGGAGCGCTGCTGGAAGCGGACCACCGCAAGGATGAGTTTCTGGCGCTCCTCGCGCACGAGCTGCGCAATCCCCTCGCACCGATTCGTTATGCGCTCGCCGGTGCGAAGAGCGCCGCACGGACCCCGGCGCAGCGCGCCCATGCCGAGCGCGTGATCGAGCGCCAGGTGGCGAATATGAGCCGGCTGTTGGACGACCTGCTCGATGTGTCACGCATGTCGATGGGAAAGCTCGAGCTCAAGAGACAGCCTACCGAGCTCGTCGCCCTGCTTGAAGCAGCCGTTGAGGCGGCACGTCCCGGACTCGAGGCCAAGGCTCACACGTTGGCGATCGACCTGCCGCTGGAGCCCGTGTGGCTGTTCGCCGATCCGATGAGGCTGACACAGGTTTTTTCCAACCTGATCATCAATTCGGCCAAGTACACCGACGCCGGCGGACGGATCGAGGTGAGTGCAAGCGTCGAGGGTCAGAGGGTCTCGGTGAAGGTACGTGACAACGGTATCGGTATTGCGCGCGAGATGTTGCCCCGAGTGTTCGCACCTTACTTCCAGGGCGACAGCCGTCGCGCCGAGGGCGGCCTCGGCATCGGATTGTCGCTGGCCCGCGGGCTGTTGATGCTGCACGACGGCAGTATCGAAGCCTTCAGCGAGGGCCCGAACCGGGGCAGCGAGTTTGTTGTGCAACTGCCGCTCGGCCTTGCACGGTCCGCGCAACCCAACATCAGCACCGAGTCAACTATGGACGAAACTTCGCCTGCCCGCGCGCTGCGCGTGCTCTTGGTCGATGACAATCGCGATGCAGCCGATACGTGTGCCACGTTGCTGGAGCTGGCGGGCCACGAGGTGCGCACAGCGTACTCTGGGCGTCGCGCGCTCGAGCTGGTCGAGAACTTTCACCCTGACGTCGCGGTGCTCGACATCGGCATGCCCGATCTCGATGGCTACCAGGTGGCGCAGCTCATCCGCGGGGCCAGCTGGGGCAAGGACACCCGGCTCGTCGCCGTGACTGGCTGGGGCCGGGACGAGGACCGCAAGCGTGCGTTCGCCGCGGGTTTCGACCACCATTTGACCAAACCGGTTACCGGCGACGCTCTCCATTCGCTGCTCTGCTCTTTGCCGGATGGCGATCGCACTGAAGATGGTCCGCACTGAAGCCTCAGGGGCCGGCATACCGGCCCCTCATTCTCCAAACTAACTGCGCGGTCGTGTGCCGCCCGGGTCATAGAGTGGCCGCAACGATGCGCGCGCGGCCACAGTGCGATTGCCAATCAGGATCTCGAAGCTTCCTGAGGCGATCGACTCGTCGGTCACGCCCCGCTCATCGCTCACGTAGCCGAGGCCCGCAGCGGCTCCGAGGGTGTGCGCGAACATTCCCGAGGAGATCAGGCCCACGCGCCGCCCCTCGAGCAGTATCGGCTCGTTGTGATAGAGCATCTCCTCGGGGTCGGAAAGCAGAAACTGTACGAGCCGCCGGCGCCGCGGCTGCGACCGCGCCGCGAGCAGCGTATCGCGCCCGATGAATCCCTCGGGCTTCGACCACGCGCAGGTGAACGCCAGTCCGGCATCGAGCGGTGTGTCATCGGGACCGATGTCGTGTGACCAGTCCCGGTAGGCTTTCTCGATGCGCAAGGAGTTCAGCGCGTGGTAGCCGCAGTGCCGGAGCCCGAGCGGCTTGCCAGCCTCGATGATGGCGTCATACACGCCGATCGCAAATGGAACCGGTACGTACAGCTCCCAGCCAAGCTCGCCGACGTAAGTGATCCGCACTGCGAGTGCCTGGCTGTAGCCGATCTGCACCTCACGCGCCGTGCCGAAGGGAAAGGCCTCATTCGACCAGTCGCCGCTCGCAACGCCCGCCAGCAACTCGCGCGAGCGCGGACCCTGGACGTTCAGCATGCACCAGGCATCACTCACCTCGGTGACCACGCAATGGCAGTCCGTTGCGATATGCTCGCGCAGCCAGGCGATCACGTGGGTGGCCGTGAAGGCTGCGGTCACTATCATGAACCGGTCGATCGCGAGGCGCGTGATGCTGACATCGGCTTCAATGCCGCCACGCTCGTTGAGGAACTGAGCGTACAGCACCTTGCCGACGGCGACGCGGCAGTCGGCGGTTGCGATGCGATTCAGTGCTTGCTCGGCGTCGCGCCCCTGGACGAGGATCTTGGCGAAGGAGGATTGCTCGAAAAGTCCAACGGCCTCGCGCACAGCGCCGTGCTCTTGCGCGTTGTTCTCAAACCAGTTCTGGCGTGCCCAGCCGTACTCGTAGAGCGGCTTCTGTCCCGGCCGCGCGTACCAGTTGGGCCGCTCCCATCCCGCGGACTCACCGAAACAGGCTCCGGCCGCGGCGACCCGATCATGCAGGATGCTGCGCTTTACGCCGCGCGCGGTAGTCCACTGGCGGAAGGGCCAGTGATCCTGATATCCGATCCCGAGGGTCTCCACCACGCGGTCGGCAAGGTAGCGGGGATTGTTCTGCCACGCGTGAATGCGACGGATGTTGACCGACCACACATCCATTGGAGCGTTGCCGTGCGTGATCCAGTGCGCCATCACGAATCCGACCCCACCGCCGGAGAGAATCCCGAGGGAGTTGAAGCCGGCGGCAACGAAGAAGCCCTTCAGGTTGGGAGCTTCGCCCATCAGGTAGTTGTGATCGGCCGTGAAGGACTCTGGCCCACAGAAAAGAAGCTTGACGCCCGTCTCCGCGAGTACCGGGACCCGCGCGCAGGCCCGCTCGAGATGCGGCTGCATGCGGTCCCAGTCCGGCGGGATCTCCCCGAAAGCGAAATCCGCTGGAATCCCCGCTACGTTCCAGGGACGGGCGACGTCCTCGAAGATGCCGACCATGACCTTGCCGGCTTCTTCGCGGATGTAAGCGCTGCGGCCCGGGTCGCGCAGGATCGGAAGCTTCGGGTGCACACCCGCCACGGGCTCCGAGATGAGGTAGTAATGCTCAGCGGCCTGGAGCGGCACGTCGACACCCGCAAGCCGGCCGATCTGCCGCGCCCACATGCCGCCGCAATTCACGACGATACCGGTCTCGATGCGCCCGCGCGCACTTTCGACTGCCGTCACCCGTCCACCGTTCTGCTCGATGGCGACGACCGGGCATCTCTCGAAGATGCCGACACCTGCCTGCCGCGCGCCCTTGGCAAGCGCGCGGGTGACATCCGTCGGGTTGATGCGTCCGTCTCTCGTGAAGTGGAAGGCGGCCTGTACGTCGCCGACGTACGCCAGCGGCCACAGGCGTTGCACCTCGGAGGCGCTGACCTCCTCGCACTCGATGCCCCAGCTCTGCGCGGCACGATAGCCGCGACGCATCTCCTCCGCTTTTGCGGGCGTGAGCGCAAGCTGAATCGATCCGCACTCGATCAGTCCGGTCGCCTGACCGGTTTCTTCTTCCAGGCGGCGATAGAGTTGCTGCGTGTATGCCGCGAGACGGGTCTGTGTCTCGGTATCCCTGAGTGTCGTCAGGAGTCCCGCGGCGTGCCAGGTCGTGCCAGAGGTGAGCTGATCCCGCTCGAGCAGCACCACATCCGTCCAGCCGAGTTTCGCGAGGTGGTAGGCGATCGAGCACCCGGCCACGCCGCCGCCGATGATGACCACGCGTGCCTGGTTCGGGGGCGAGTTGCCACTCGTGGCGGTGTTCACGACGCATCACTCCAGGGGGTTTACTTTCGAGACCGTATTGCCGCCGCGTAGCTCGTGCTGCGGCTGGCGCTCAGCCTACGCCAGTCAGGTGTGATCGTCCGCACGCCTTCGCGGCGGGTTCATCAGGTGCTGCGGTTGGGGCCCTCGGGCCGGTTCGGCCAGGGGTGCTCGGATTTGCGTTTGAAAATCGCGTCGGGCTCTGCGCGCTCCAGCGTCCAGGCGCCGCGCGCAATCTCAGACTCGAGCTGGCCAGGCGCCCATCCTGAATGGCCGATGAAGATCCGCAGGCCGTCCATCGGCTTCTCGCGGCCGAGCAGCTGCTCGAGCAGATCCCGGCTCGAGCTCAGGTAGATCCCGCCAACAGCCAGGATCGCGTGCTCCGGGGGCTTCGTCGCACGGAACAGGAACCACACGGATTCGAGGTCAACAGGTCCGCCGAAGTACACCTTGTCGTGCAGCGGCGCGAGGCGCTTGACATCCGGAAAGAGTCGCGCCACGGGGATCTCGGTAGGCCTGTTGACGACCAGCCCGATGGGCGCCGGGCCCAGGTTATTCAGGACCAGCACGACGGAATCGGCGAAGTTGGGATCACGCAGCTCGCCCCGGGCGACGAGGAGGATGGAGGTGAGCGGCTTCGTATCCTCCGCAGCCGTCGGCCACGACGCACCGACCAGCAGCAGGAGGGCACCGAGCAACCCTGCCACCTGACTGCGCAGGCAGCAACACTCGCCGGCTGACACTGGCCTCCGCGGCATGTCACAGATCCGATCGCTTCTGCGAGAATTCTACGCCCTCGCCGCGATGGCTGCCGGCGCAGACGAACCCCTCGCCCCTGTGCCAAAAGCAAAAAGGAGCGTGCTGCGGATCCGCGCCGCCGTCTATGGCATCAGTTCGCGGGGGCGAGGCGCGATACCGCCCGACTCTTGCGCCGGCCAACCGCGACCGCCACTCCCCCGAGGCCGATCAGCAGCATCGGCCACGTCGCGGGTTCCGGCGCCGATGTCGCGGGGACGAAGTCCATGCCGTGCGGCTTATCGAGCCCACTCAGCAGCGCTGACTCGACGGCGCCGGTAGTCGGATTCACGAGCGCGACCTCGTGGAGACCGCCGATCGCGATGATGGGCGTGTTGGGATCGAGCCCGCTGAGCCAGACCTTATCGACCTTATTGGCGGTGGCGCCCGTTTCGGCAACATAGAGCCAGCCCGATGTCGCGCCGGGAAAGATCACGTCATCAATCCCCTGAACATTATTCCCCCCGCTCGTCACGTGGACGTTGGTCACAGACTGAGTCGCCGTCCCCGGATTCGAGATGAGAGTGAACTCTCCGACCGGGTCGCTGCTACCTGGTCCGTCGCCTTCGCTCGTCAGCACCAGTGCGCCGTTGGGAGTGCTCTTCAGGCTGTCGATGTCGGGTTCGTTCGTGCGCGGGGTGGTTAGGCCACCTTGCTGCGCCGTCAGGATCGTGGTCGTGGTCAGCGTCGACGTGGGGCTGTTGCCATTATTGAGACTCTGCAACACCGGGTCCGTCGGATTCACCGGGTTGGTATAGCTCAGGTAGACATTGCCGTTGAGGAAGGCAACGTCGTCGTAACCGCGGGCACTGGTCGGTCCGTAGACATACGGCGGCGACTGGTACATGAGCGCCGAGCTCACGGTGTTGGTCGTCGGATTGATGAGCGACAGCTTGGCATTGCCGTCGTTGTTCACCAGCGCCCAGACCATTCCGGTCATGGGGTTGTACTTCAGCCCATCCACGAGGCCGGGAATCGAGTAAGTGTTCTGGACGACGCCGCTCGGACTGTAGCGGACGACAGTGGTGTTGCCCGTGAGCCCCGTGGAGTCGGCGCCGTTCCCGTATTCTACCCAGATCGATCCCGCACCATCCGTGATCGAATCCGGCGCCGTGGCGCTGACTGCAGCCCCGGTCGCGAAGGTCGAGCTGGTTGCCGTGGGCGCGGCCTGCGCAGAAACCGCGGCTGTCGCGAGGAATACAGCGGACGCTATCGGCAGGCTGCGGTATGTCATGGCGGCTCTCCCCGATTGGAATTGCGGATAACGGACGCCGTCGACGAGTGTAAGCAGCTTGCATGACGGGCTGTTAACAGCCGAGCTTGTTGCTTGATCTGCGCCTTGACGTTCGACGCTGATGTCAGCGTGCGCTTACCGCGTCCTGCGCGAACGCCGCGCGCAGGAACGCATCGCTTCGGCGCAGCAGTTCCGCCCGCACTACCGAGTCATCGAGCTGATGATCCAGTCCGTCGAAAGTGACTAACTCGTGTTTGACACCCGCGGCGGTGAGTGCCCGATCCATCATCTGCGACTGGTAGATTCTCACGTTGATGTCGTCCGTGCCGTGAAACAGCAGAACGGGCACCTTGATGCGATTGGCGTTCTCGGCGGGAGAGCCTTCGCGCACGTGCGGGCCTTCACCGATGAAATCGCGCACTTTGAAGTAGCCGGTCGTGCGGTGGTAGTCTTCCGTGAGTGCCGGCAGATCAGTGACGGGAGCAATGGCGATCGCGGCCTTGAATAGACCGGAGTCGACGACGACTGACTGCAGGGCGGCGTAACCGCCATACGACCAGCCAACTACCGCGAGCCGGTCAGGGTCGGCGATGCCCTGGTCGACGAGCCAGTGTCCGGCATCGAGGATGTCGCCGATGGCGACGTGCCAGGACCTGAAGCCCTGATCCTGAAACCATTGATCGCCATAGCCCGAGGAGCCGCGGAAGTTCGGCTGCAGCACCGCATAGCCTTGAAAGGCGAAGTATTGCGGCAGCCAGCCGAAACCCCACTGGTCACGCGAGCTCGGGCCACCGTGCGGCATGACGATCGCCGGCAGGTTCTTCGCCTCCTTGCCGGGAGGCAACGTCAGGTACCCGGGTATGTTGACGCCGTCCTTCGCCGGATAGCTGACGGGCTTCTGCGTGGCGAGTGTGACGCCCTCGAGCGGCGTACGATCCACGAGGAACGTCTGCAGCTTCCGTGCCGGACGATCGAAGAGATAATAGACTCCCGCGTCGACGTCGGCGGACGAGTGGATCAGAAATTTCGACTCATCGACATTGGCGTCCACGATCCGTACTCCAGTCCGCGCGGGCAGCGCGCGCGCTAGTGACTCCTGCAGTTTCTCGATCGACGCGTCGATGTATTTGGTTCTGCGATAGTCTGTTGCGTAGGACACGCCCACGACCCGCTGGTGACGTCCGACCCTGATGAGCCGGTCGAGATCGACGTCATCGCGCCCATATATGAATGTCTCCCGCGCGGCGCCATCGAGGCTCAAGGTGTAGAGCGCGAAGCGTCCATCCTTCTTTTTGAACCCGTACGCCACATCGAGGTCGCGGTCCACCGCGATGGGGCGAAAGCCGGTGTGCTCGACCGTGTCGTAGAAACACAGGGGCTGCCACTGCTCGCTGCCCTTCGCGCGAAACGAATACCTGAGCTGTCCACTCTCATATCCGCCGCTGCCGTGCACACGTTCGGCCATGATGCGCAACGCGCCGTGACCATCGGATATGAAGGAAGTCGCCTCCGCGAGCGGCTGCTGGATGATGCTCGATGCCAGCGTCCGTGTGTCGACCCGCTCCACACCCAGACCGAGCTTGTCGCTGCCGAGACGGGTACCGGCATGATCATCGGGCAGGAATACCCGGCTCATGAGCACGACCCCATCCTGTTCCGGCAGCCAGTCGATGACATCGTCGCCGGCGAATTCGATGCCGCGCGTGTAGTAGCCCTTGGGCTTGCCGAGATACTTCAGGTTGCTGCCATCGGCGTTGACTGCAACCACTCGCCAGAATGGCAATAGATCAGGATGCGGGCCGATCCAGAAAATCTGACACACGAGGCGGTCGTTGGACACCCAGTTGCACTGCTGGATGCGATCCGGTTTGCCGCTCGCATACAGGGCAACCTTGGGTTTCGCTCCTGTGGCAAGCGCCAACGTTCTGACCGAGGTGCCGGTGCGATCGACCGGCACGATGAATGCAACGTTGTTGCCGTCAGGAGAAAGTGTAAGACCGGTGACATCCTGCCGCGCCCCGAATGCGGCCGCCGCGTCGAAGGCGGCGGCCGCGGCCGCGGCCGCGATCACCGGGAACCACAGCGCAGACACGATTGCGGGTAACAGCACGGCAGCGCGTCGCATCGCGGACCCCCCGCCAACGTCACACGATTCGCGTTGGCTAATTTTTGACCAGTCTAGCACTCGCCAGCTGGCCTCGAAAACCCAGCCGCAGGTCAAGCCGGCTCACCGCCGATTCGCGTCCGCTCGTCGCGGAGGCAGTCTCCGGGGAGGCCCGCGTGCGGGCCGGCAGGCCCCCATACAGTGTTGCGGTCCTGGCAAACCTGCACGAGGCCCCGAGGGGCGCTGCCTCCTTCTTAAGAGGGGGACAGTTTTCCGTTGCGTCGCGGCACAATAGGGCCCGGGCCGCGCCAGTCGCTGCGGCGGCTCACGGGGGACCGAGGCATGCAGACGCGGGTCGAAAAAAAGCCCAGTACGACCAAGCGCATGATCATCATGATCGTGGGCGTGCTCGCCTTGATCGGGATCATCGCGGGTATCAAGGTGCTGATGATCATGAAGATGCTGGCCGGCATGAAGCCGCCACCGCCCGCAGTGGTGACCACTGCGAAGACCTCCTACCAGGAATGGCAACCGCAGCTGCGCGCGGTCGGCACGCTGCGCGCCGCGCGCGGCGCCGATCTCGCCCTCGAGGTGGCCGGGCTGGTCGGGCAAGTCAACGTGCGCTCGGGTCAGGACGTCAAGGCGGGTCAGCTGCTGCTCGAGCTGGTCACCACCGACGCGGTTGCCAACCTGCGCCAGCTCGAGGCACAGACGGCACTCTCCCAGCTCACGTACGAGCGCGCCCAGCGGCAGATCGCCGTGCACGTGATTGCGCAGGCCGACTATGACAACGCCGCCGCCGATCTGAAGGTGAAGCAGGCCGCCGTGGCACAACAACAGGCGATCATCTCCAAGAAACAGCTGCGCGCACCGTTCGACGGTCGTGCCGGCATCGTCACGATCACCCCGGGCACCTACCTGAATTCCGGCACGGTGATCGTCACTTTGCAGCAGCTCGATCCGGAGTACGTCGACTTCTTCGTACCGCAGAAAAACCTGGGGCAAGTCCAGGTCGGTCGGACGGCAACCCTGACGCTGGATGCGTTTCCCGGCAAGACCTTTCCCGGCACCGTCAATGCCGTCAATCCGAGAGTCGACACCGACACCCGCAATGTCCTGGTCGAAGCGCGCGTACCGAATCCCGATCGCATCCTGAGCCCGGGCATGTTCGTCAACGTTGCGGTCGAATCCGGCTCGCAGCAGCGTTTCCTGACGCTGCCTCAGACCGCGATCGTCTACAACCCGTATGGCGAGACGGTCTACGTGGTCCGGAAGAAGAACCAGTTCGACGCCGATCAGGCCGCTGCAGCGCCCAAGGACGCCGATCCGGTGAATGACCCGCCGGCCGCCAAGAAGACGGCGAATAAAAAGCCCGCGAATAAGGGGCCCCCGCAACCACCGCCGGACACGCTGGTGGTGGAGCAGACCTTCGTGACCACCGGTGCGACCCGCGGCGATCAGGTCGCGGTCCTCACCGGACTCAACGCGGGGGTCGAGGTCGTCACCAGCGGCCAGATCAAACTGAAGAATGGCGCGCCGGTGCGTATCGACAACAGCGTGAAACCGGCAAACAACCCGAATCCGACCCCGCAGGAGCAGTGAAGCCGGCAGCGGCGGGTGTAATGGCCAGAGAGCACAAGCGATGAACTTCACCGACATCTTCATAAAGAAACCGGTGCTGGCGATCGTGGTCAGTGCGTTGATTCTCGTGCTCGGGCTGCGGGCGCTGACCGCCCTGCAGGTGCGCCAGTATCCGAAGACGCAGAACGCCGTGGTCACGATCACCACCGCGTACTACGGCGCGGATGCGGACACCATCGCCGGCTTCATCACCCAACCGCTCGAACAGGCCATCGCGCAGGCGCAGGGTATCGACTATCTCTCCTCCACGAGCACCACGGGCCTCTCGACCATCACGGCGACGCTGCGGCTGAACTACGACGCCAACCGCGCGCTCACCGAAATCCAGACGCAGGTCACCTCGGTACGCAATCAGCTGCCGCCCCAGGCGCAGCAGCCGGTGCTGAACATTGCGGTCGGGCAGACCATCGATGCCATGTACATGGGGTTCCGCAGCGACGTGCTGCCCTCCAACAGCATCACCGATTACCTGGCGCGCGTCGTGAAGCCCAAGCTCGATGCGTTGCAGGGCGTACAGACCGCGGAGATTCTCGGCGGCCGGCAGTTTGCGCTGCGCGCCTGGCTGAATCCGGCCCAGCTGGCTGCGCACGGCGTCACGGCTGCGGATGTCTTTCAGGCGTTGAGCACCAACAACTATCTCGCCGCGGTCGGCACGACCAAGGGACAGATGGTGAGCGTCGATCTCACCACCAACACCGACCTGCACACCGTCGAAGAATTCAAGCAGCTCGCCGTCAAGCAGAAAAACGGCGCGATCGTGCGGCTGCGGGACGTGGCGACGGTCGTCCTCGGGGCGGAGGACTACGATTCGAACGTCTCCTTCAGCGGCAAGCTCGCCGTATTCATCGGCGTCAAGGTGGCACCCGACGCGAACCTGCTCGACGTGGCGCAGCGGGTCAAAACCCTCATGCCGGAGATCCAGTCGCAGCTGCCGCGCGGGCTGCAGGGGGAGATCGTTTACGACAGCACCGGGTTCGTCACCTCCTCGATTCGCGAGGTCGTGAAGACCCTGGTCGAGGCGCTGCTGATCGTGACGGGCGTGATCTTCCTGTTCCTCGGCAGCCTGCGCGCGGTGATCATCCCGGTGATCGCGATGCCGCTGTCGCTGATCGGCACGTTCTTCGTCATGTTGGCTCTTGGCTACTCGATGAATCTGCTGACACTGCTGGCGCTGGTGCTCGCCATCGGCCTGGTGGTCGATGACGCCATCATCGTGGTCGAGAACGTCGACCGCCACATGAAGGAGGAAGGCAAGAGCCCGATGGAGGCATCGCTCCTCGCAGCCCGCGAGCTCGGCGGACCGATCCTCGCGATGACGGTGGTGCTGGTCGCGGTGTATGTACCGATCGGGTTCCAGGGGGGGCTGACCGGTGCGCTGTTCACGGAGTTCGCGTTTACGCTCGCCGGTGCCGTCACCGTGTCGGCAGTGATCGCGCTGACGCTGTCGCCGATGATGTGTTCGCGCTTCTTCAGCAGCGAGCAGGAGAGCGGCCGTTTCGTGCAGCTCATCGACCGCGTGTTCAACCGCGTGCGCGGCGGTTATGAGCGGCTCCTCGGGAGTGCGCTGAGTACCTGGAGCGTGGTGGTCGTGATGGGCCTGCTGCTGTTCGGTGCCACCGTGCTGCTCGGCATGACCTCCAAAGCCGAGCTCACCCCGGAGGAGGACCAGGGGTTCCTCTTCTACCAGCTCAAGGCATCCCCGAATGCCACCGCGCAGCAGATGCTGGGCTACTCAGAGCAGATGTTCGACATCGGCGACAAGCTGCCCGAATACCAGATGATGTTCCAGGTCACGACCCCGGGTCAGGGCTTTGGCGGCATGGTGTTCAAGCCCTGGGATGAGCGCAC
>Ga0306920_100001430_pt1 | contig 29626 bp, 25 predicted proteins | sample flu12Cox44000170_FD_204666 | JGI IMG/M metagenome (GOLD analysis project Ga0306920, IMG submission 204666) | Lab enrichment of tropical soil microbial communities from Luquillo Experimental Forest, Puerto Rico - flux4day.12C.oxic.44.000.170 (v2)... | ecosystem: Environmental > Terrestrial >... | reverse complement strand
CTGCGCGAGCGCGGCAACACCACTCCGGTGTTGTTTCTCACCGCGCGCGGCGACCCGGCCGATCGCGTGCGCGGGCTCGAGGCGGGCGGCGATGACTACCTTGCGAAGCCCTTTCACCTGCAGGAGTTCCTGCTGCGGGTGCGCGCCATCCTGCGACGCTGGGACTGGTACCGCAGCGCCTCCGCCACGGCCGACACTGCGATGCTGCGCTTCGGCGGCAACGAAGTGGATTTCCGGGTCTTTCGCGCACGCGCCTGGACCGGCGAGGCGCAGGAGCTCACCGAGAAGGAAGCGATGATCCTCAAGGTGCTCGTCGAGCACGCCGGTCAGATCGTCTCGCGCGAGGACCTGCTCGAGCGCGTCTGGGGCTACGATGTGTTTCCTTCCACCCGCACCGTGGACAATTTCATTCTGCGCCTGCGCAAGCGCTTCGAGAGAGATCCGGCCAACCCGCGGCATTTCCTCACCGTGTGGGGTGTCGGCTACCGCTTCCTGATAGAGGGCGGCCCGTGAGCCACGCGGGCGCACTGCGTATCGGCACGCGCGCCTCGGCGCTCGCGCTCTGGCAGGCCCGCGAGGTTGCCTCGCGCATCGCGGCTCAACCTGACGCCCCGCCGGTCGAGCTCGTGCACATCCGCACCTCGGGCGATGAGCAGACCGAGCGGCCTCTGTGGCAGGTCCGCGGACAGGCCTTCTTTACCCGCGAGATCGATCGGGCGCTCCTCGAGGGGAGAGTGGACGTCGCGGTGCACAGCCTGAAGGATCTGCCGACGCAGCTCGATGCCGGGCTCGAGCTCGCCGCACTCCTGCCGCGAGCGGATCCGCGCGATGCGCTCGTCGGCCGCGGCGGAGCCACGCTCGCGGCGCTGCCCGCCGGCGCGCGGATCGGGACCAGCAGCCTGCGCCGGCGTGCTTTCCTCGCCCGCCTGCGCCCGGATGCGCGGCTGCTCGAGTTGCGCGGTAACGTGCCAACGCGCATCGAGCGGCTGCAGCGCGGTGAGTACGACGCCATCGTGCTCGCAGCCGCCGGACTCGTACGGCTCGACCTCGCGCAGCACATCACCGAGTATCTGCCCGCGGAGAGCTTCCCGCCGGCGGTGTCGCAGGGCGTGATCGGCGTCTGCGCCCGCAGCGCCGATGAGGCGACGCGGCGCTGGCTCGCCGCGCTCGATGCGAGCGATGCGCGTCTCGCGGCAAGCGCTGAACGCGCGCTGCTCAGGCATCTCGAAGGCGGGTGCCAGGTACCGCTCGGCGCGCTCGCCACGGTCCAGGGCGACATGCTGACTCTCAACGCCTGCGTCTGTGCGCTCGATGGCACCCGGCACCTGTCGGCGCGAGGCGAGGCGCGCGCGACCTGCGCGGAGGCCGAAGCGCTCGGCGTTCGCGTCGCCGAGGAGCTCCTCACCCGCGGCGCGGCCGAGCTGATGGCGAGTGAGCGCCAGGCGCGCGCTGTGGAGGCACCGTGAGCGCGCCGCAGGCGGTGAGGCCGGTGGTCGTGACGCGCGCGGAGGGGACCGATGGCCCGCTCAGCCGCGAGCTGCGCGGCCTCGGTCTCAAGGTGCTGTCGTGGCCTGCGGTGAGCGTTGCCCGCGCCGACCCCGGCGCGCTCGATGCAGCGCTGGCAGAACTGCAGTCTTTCGGCTGGATCGTGTTCGCGAGCCGTCACGCCGTCGCAGCGGTGCTCGAGCGGCTCCCCGCGGCGCCGCCAGGCGTGCGCGTCGCGGCGGTCGGACAGGCGACCGCGCAGGTGCTGCGCCAGCGTGGCTGGCCGGTGCACCGGGTGCCGCAGGAAGCGAGCGCGGCGGCGCTGATCGCGGCGTTCGCGGCGTGCTGGTCCGAAGAGGATGTGGGTGTCAAGGTACTCTATCCGGCGAGCTCACGGGCGCTGCCCACGATCGCAGCCGGATTGACTCAGCTCGGCGCGCGGGTGACGCAGGTCGAAGCCTATCGCACGCAGGCCGCGACGCTCGACATCGAGGAGTGCCGGGCGTGGATCGCGCGCGGTGGGATCGGCGCGGTCACCTTCGCGAGCCCCTCGGCCGTGAGCGAACTGGCACGGTCGCTCGGTGAGCCAGACTTCCGCCGTCTGCTCGCAGGCGCTGCCGCCGTCGCTATCGGGCGCACCACGGCTGCCGAGCTCACCGCCCACGGCCAGGCCGCCGTGGTCGCGGAGTCCGCGACCCTGCAGGGCCTCGCCCTCACCACCCTTCGTCTGTTGCAAACGAGAGCCTGAGAGCTATGGGATTTCCACACGAGAGACCGCGACGCACCCGCACCAACGAGGCCTGGCGGCGCCTGGTGCGCGAGACACGCCTGACGGCCGACGCGCTCATCTATCCGCTGTTCGTCGTACCCGGGCGAGCGGTGCGCCATGCGGTCACGAGCATGCCGGGCATCAGTCAGCTGTCGGTCGACGAAACGGTGAAGGAAGCGCGGGCAGCTCACGCGGCGGGCGTCCCGGCGGTGCTGCTCTTCGCCGCTCCCCACCGCAAAGATCCGCGCGCGAGCGATGCGCGGGACGCGCACGGGCTGGCCGCAACCGCCATCGCGTCAATCAAGGAAGCGTGCCCGCAGCTGCTCGTGTGGGCGGATGTCTGCCTGTGTGGCGCCACCGATCACGGCCATTGCGGGCACGTGACCGATGCCGGCGTGATCGACAATGACTCCTCCATCGAGACACTCGCGGACGTGGCGCTGAACTATGCGCGCGCCGGCGCGGACGCGGTGGCGCCGAGCGACATGATGGACGGGCGCGTCGCGGCGATTCGTGCGCGGCTCGATGCGCACGGGCACAGCCACACCCCCATCGTTTCCTATGCCGCCAAGTACGCCTCCTCTTTCTATGGACCGTTCCGCGAGGCCGCGGAGTCCGCCCCCGCGTTCGGCGATCGTCGCTCCTACCAGATGGATCCGGCCAACGCGCGTGAGGCGCTGCGCGAAGTGCTGCTCGATGTCGGCGAGGGCGCCGACCTCGTCATGGTGAAGCCGGCCGGTCCCTATCTCGATGTCATCCGCCGTGTGCGCGATGCCGTGCAGGTGCCGGTCGTGGCCTACCAGGTGTCGGGGGAGTTCAGCCTCATCAAGGCCGCTGCCGAGCGCGGTTGGATCGATGAGCGCGCGGCGGTGCTCGAGACGCTCACCGGGATCCAGCGCGCGGGCGCCGATCTCATCATCAGCTACTTCGCGCCGCAGGTGGCGCAGTGGCTGCGCACGTGAGCGCGAGCGCCTTTCTCGCCGCCTGCCGCCGTGAGCGCGCAACGCATCGACCGATCTGGATCATGCGCCAGGCCGGAAGATATCTGCCGGAGTACCGCGCATTGCGGGCGAAGGTGGATTTCGAGGCACTCACGCGCACGCCGGAGCTCGCCGCCGAAGTGACGCTGCAGCCGCTGCGACGCTTCCCGCTCGATGCCGCAATCCTCTTCAGCGACATCATGACCCCGCTCCAGGGCATGGGCATCGAGCTTACGTTCGAGCCCGCCCCTGTCGTGCGCGCGCCGATCCGCAACGATGCGCAGGTGGCAGCGTTGCCGGCGCTCGTGTCGGCGCGTGACGTGCCTTTCGTGCTCGAGAGCATCCGCCTGGCGCGTGCGGGGCTCCCGCCCGGCGTGCCGCTGATCGGCTTCGCCGGCGCGCCATTCACGCTCATGTGTTATCTCGTGTGCGGCCGGCCCTCGAAGGAGTTTGCGGCCGCGCGGGCCTTTCTCTACGCGCAGGGGGACACGGCTCAGCGTCTGCTCGGCCACCTGGCGGAGGCGATGGCGGAGTATCTCGCCGCCCAGGCCGCTGCCGGGGCGCAGGCGCTCATGCTGTTCGAGTCGTGGGCGGGACTTCTCGCGCCACGCGAATTCGCGCAGTTCGCACTGCCGGCCGTGCGCCGCGTCGCCGCTGCGCTGCGGCGCCTCGATGTGCCACTCATCTACTATGTCAACCAGGGGGCGACGCTCCTGCCGGCCGTCGCGGATCTGGACGTCGATGTCGTCGGTGTCGACTGGCGCTCGGAGCTCTCTCAGGTCCGCACGATCCTCGGTCCGAGAAAGGCAGTGCAGGGCAATCTCGATCCGGCGGCACTGTTCGCCCCGCCTGCCGAGCTGCGCCGGCACGTCGATGCCGTGCTCGACTCAGCCGGCACCTCCCCCGGGCACATCTTCAACCTCGGGCACGGCATATGGCCGGATACCGACCCGGATGCGGTCGCGCGGCTGGTGGACTACGTGCATGAGCGCAGCTGACGGGTTCGCAGACACTTCCACCGCGTACTTCCACGACCTGCAGCAGCGGGTGTGCACGGCGTTCGAGGCCTTCGAGCCGCAGGCGCGCTTCGTGGCGCGCAGCTGGGCGAAACCACCCGGGCATCGCCTGCAAGGCGGGGGCGAGTCGCGGCTGATGCGCGGGGCGGTGTTCGAGAAGGTGGGCGTCAATGTGAGTCACGTCTGGGGCGTGCTGCCGCCCGAGTCGCGCGCTCAGGTCAAGGGTGCCGATGCTTCGGGCGGACAGTTCACCGCCTGCGGTATTTCGCTGGTCGCTCACATGATGAATCCGTACGTCCCGGCGGTGCACATGAACCTGCGCTACCTCTCGACGAGCCGCGCCTGGTTCGGCGGTGGCTCGGATCTCACGCCCACTTTTCCATTCGATGAGGACACCAGGGATTTCCATGCGGCGCTGCGGGAGGCGTGCGAGGCCTACCGTCCTGGCACCTATGCTGAGCTCAAGGCCTGGTGCGACCGCTATTTCTATCTGCCCCACCGACAGGAGCCTCGCGGAGTCGGTGGAATATTTTTCGACGACCTTGCGAGCGCCGATCGGGACGCGGATTTTGCGTTAGTACGCCGGGTGGGGAAGGCGTTCCTCGAGGTCTATCCGCAGATCGTCGCGCGGCGCAAGGACACCCCGTACGACGAGACGGCGCGCGAACGGCTGCTCCGCAAGCGCGGCCGTTACGTGGAATTCAATCTGGTCTACGACCGTGGAACCCGGTTTGGCTTCAGTACGGATGCGGATCCTGACGCCTATCTGATGAGCTTGCCGCCCGTGGTGAAGTGGTGATCCGCACGGGCACGGTCGTGAGCGCGGTACGACCGTGCAGCCAGCTTCCGCTCACCGGCCAGAACAACCGTGCCGCGCGACTCCTTGCGGCAGCGCGCCAATGCGCGCCCATGACGCTGCCGAGGGCTTCGAGCGTCTCGGCCGGCGGCCGCCACAGGCGGCGCACTTCCCTGTTTGTAGTCACGGTTGGCTCCTTTGCACCGAATCAGTCCTTACAGTGAATGAGTGCCGAAGGGGGCTCCAGGTTCCTGAAAAATGTGTTGCCGCACGGCGACGACAGGCTTTAAACGCTTCAGACAGTGACCCGCTCTAAAGGCTCAGATGCCACACGCGCAGGCCGAGGACACGCGGGTCGACTGGGAGGGGGCGCTCGTTCAGCGAGCGCGCACCGGTGACAGGCGCGCCTTCGAGAGGCTTTATCGCGAGCACGCGGGGCGGGTCTACGGTCTGTGCCTGCGCATGACACGTGACGCTCAGCTGGCGGAGGACTGTACGCAAGACACTTTCATCAACGCCTGGCGCGCGCTCGGGAAATTCGAGACGCGCAGCTCGCTATCGACCTGGTTGCACCGCATCGCGGTCAACGTGAGCCTGGCAAAGCGCCGCAAGAGCGGCAGAGTCGAGTCCCTGCCCGAGGACGAGGAGGAAGGTCAGGCCTGCGAGTGGACGCTGGAGACTCCCGTCGAGGTGCAGGAGATCGAGTCGGCCATCGGCGAGCTTCCGGAGGGGGCGCGAGATGTGCTCGTGCTGCACGCCCTGTACGGCTACTCGCACCTCGAGGCCGCGCAGATGCTCGGCATCGCCGAGGGCACCTGCAAGGCGCAGTTGCATCGCGCGCGCAAGCTGCTGCGTGAGCGGCTCGGCGTGGAGGTGAACTGATATGACAGATCCCCCGAATACCGATCGCAAGTTGACATCGCTCCGCGAGCTGCCGCAGTCGATCGAGCCGCCGCACGACCTGTGGCCGGGAATCGCGGCGCAGCTGGGAGAGATTCCGGCGGCGGCGGACGATACGACCCGCGCCCGACGCCGCGCCGTGCGGCTCCGCTGGCTCGCAGCTGCCGCCATGGTGGCGTGCGTCGCGACGGGTGTCTGGATCGGCCGTAGCCTGATGCCGGGCACCCCGGGCGGCGCAATCCCGCCCGTGATGGTCGGCCACTTGCCCTCGATTCCTGGGGTCGCGCCGACGGCACTCGATGCCGCCTACGTGAGCGATCCGCGCTACCAGCAACAGCGCGCGGAGCTCGTGCGTGCGCTGCAGGCGCGGCTCGCGACGCTACCGCCGGGAGAGCGGGACAAGGTTACCGCGAGCCTCGAGGCCATCGAGAAAGCCAAGGCGGATCTGGAGCAGGCACTTGGCCACGATCCCAGCAACGCGCTGCTGCAGGAGCTGCTCGTCAACACATACCAGGACGAAATGCGCGTCCTTACCGACGTGCACGAAGCCAGCGACCCTGGCAGGGGGACGTGAAGATGCGTATCGGTTTGGGCCTGGCAGGCGCGCTGCTCATGCAGCTCGGGGCCACGACAGCGTCCGCCGCGAGTCATCAGATATTCGACCGTCAGGTCCCGGCGCAGCCCCGCGGCGTCGTGGAGATCAGCAACGTCACGGGTAACATCGAGGTGAGCGGCTGGGATCGCACCGAGGTCAGTGTGCACGCCGAGCTCGTGGGCGGCGCCGAAGGGGTGGACGTGAGCAGCGAGGGCGGCCACACGAGCATCAAGGTGAGGCAGCCGGCACTGTACGGCAACGGCCCGGCACGTCTGCAGGTGAAGATACCGAAAGACAGCGAGCTCGATGTCTCGGCGGTGAGCGCCGATGTGGGCACGAGCGGAGTCCTCGGTGTCCAGCGACTGAGCACGGTGAGCGGCAAGATCACAGTCGAGATTGCAGCTGCGGACGTCGAGCTCAAGACGGTAAGCGGCAGTGTACAGGTCACGGGCCACGGTCAGCCTGCGCGGCTGAGAGCGAGCACCGTGAGCGCTGATATGCACGTCGAGCATGGCGGGGGGGATATCGAGGCGGGCACGGTCAACGGATCGCTGATCGTTTCCGTCGACGCCGCGCGCTCGGTGCGCGCCCACACCACTTCCAGTGCGGTGCGTGTCGAGGGGACGCTCGCGCGCGGCGCGACCGTCGAGGCCTCATCGGTGAGTGGCAACCTGACCGTGCGCGCCGGTGCCGACGGCGGTTTCGGGTACGAGGTGTCGAGCTTCAGCGGCAACATCAGCGACTGCTTCAACGTAAGTCCCGAGCACACCAAGTACGGCCCGGGGAGCCGGCTCGAGGGGACGCGCGGCGATGGGGCCGGCCGCGTGCGCCTGAAAACCATGAGCGGCAACGTCGAGCTGTGCGACCGACGGTGAGAGTCCGCACATCGGGCCGTTAGAATGAGCGGGTGACCCAGGCCCGATCGCCAGTACGCTCGCCAATCGCCGCCGCACTCATCGACTGGCACGCCGAGGCGGGCCGACACGATCTGCCGTGGCAGCAGGACCCCACGCCCTACCGTGTGTGGGTCTCGGAGATCATGCTGCAGCAGACCCAGGTCGCGACCGTCATTCCCTACTACGGACGCTTCCTCGAGCGCTTTCCGGAGGTACGTGCTGTGGCGGAGGCGCCGGTCGATGAGGTGCTGCATCTCTGGTCGGGGCTCGGCTACTACGCGCGCGCGCGCAACCTGCGCCGTGCGGCACTGCGCATCCTCGAAGAGCACGCCGGCGAGTTGCCGACGAGCTTCGTCGCGCTCGCCGCGCTGCCGGGAATCGGCCGTTCGACTGCCGGTGCGATCCTCGCTCTGAGCCATGGTGTGCGCTTGCCGATTCTCGATGGCAACGCGCGGCGCGTACTCGCGCGCTACTTCGCCGTCACCGGCGCGCGTGGCGAGCGGGCCTGCGAGGCGCGGCTGTGGGAGCTTGCCGAGCGCTGTACGCCGGACGCGCGCATCGCCGAGTACACGCAGGCCATCATGGACCTCGGCGCCACGGTGTGCGTGCGCCGCCGGCCCCTCTGCAGGCAATGCCCGCTCGAGGCCGGCTGTATCGCGCGCCGCACCGCCCGGCAGCACGAGCTACCGGAGCCGCGACGCCCAACACTCCGGGCGCGACGGCGCGCGTTCATGGTGGTGGCGCTCGAGCGGTCGGGGAGCGTTCTGCTCGAGCGGCGCCCGGAGAGCGGCGTCTGGGGCGGGCTGTGGTGCCTGCCGGAATTCACCACCGCGAGCGCCGCCGTCGCCTTCATTCGCAACACTCTCGGGGTGCTCGAGGATGTACCGCGGCCGCTCGCGGCGCTCGAGCACGCCTTCACCCACTTCGATCTCACGATCACGCCGCTGCTCGTCCAATGCACCGGTGCCCGCTTCCTCGTGGAGGAGGGCCGCGGCCTTTGGTATAACCTGAGCGAGCCGGCGCGTATCGGCTTGCCCGCGCCGATCAGTACGCTGCTCGCACACCTGGCGGACGAAACGCTGTTCGATCGGAGACCCTAGAACGTGGCACGCATGGTGCAGTGTATTGTGCTGAAACGCGAAGCCGAAGGACTCGAGCGGCCGCCGTACCCGGGCGAGCTCGGGCGGCGCATTTACGAGCAGGCCTCGAAGGAAGCCTGGGCGCAGTGGCTGCGGCACCAGACGCTCCTCATCAACGAATACCGGCTCACGCCGATCGAGCCCAAGGCACGCAAGTTCCTCGAGGCCGAGATGGAGAAATTCTTCTTCGGCAGCGGCTCGCAGGCGCCGCAAGGCTACCAGCCGCCGGAGCGTTGAGCCGAAGTCGGCGCTGAGAGCGCTCAGGCGGCCGGTTTCAGCATGCGGACGCTGACACGCGTGCCGCGGCCGGGCTCGCTCTTGATCTGCCAGTCACCGCCGATGGCGCCGGCGCGCTGGCGCATGCTGGTAAGCCCAAAGCCCTGCTGAGCCGACAGCTCGGGACTGTGCTCCATGCCGACGCCGTCGTCGGTAACCGCGAGCATCCACTGCGCCGAATCCTCGGTCATGGAGATGCTCACCGTGTGCGGCCGCGCATGGCGCACGGCGTTACTGACCGCTTCCTGCGCAATGCGCAGCAGCTCGTGCTCGTGCTCGGGCTTGAGACCGGTGGCGATGCCACCGCCCTCGAAGGTGCAGGTCACCCCACCGGGGACGGTGGAGCGCTCGGCGAGCTGGCGCAGCGCCAGCTCCAGCCCCGCGCGTCGCGTCTGATCCAGGCGCAGCGCCATGACCGAGCGGCGCGCCTCGGCGAGGCCGTCACGCGCGAGCTCGCGAATGCGGGAGAGCGTCACGACGAGCTCTGAGCCGCGCTTGCGGCAGGGCGGGAATTCCTCTACCGCACCGAGCTGCAGCAGGATGCCCGTGAAGGCCTGCGCCAGACCGTCGTGGATCTCCTGGCCGATGCGAGTGCGCTCCATGAGCACAGCGGCTTCCCTGGCCGAGTAGGCGAGCCGGGTGAGCTGCACGGCGAGGGTCGCCTGCTGCGCAAGTGCCACCAGCAGCTCGCTGCGCGTCAACTCCTCGGCGTTGCGCTGAAAGGTCATGGCCATGAATCCGACGGTGCGGCCGCCAAACACCATTGGGTAGACCACGGTACCGACCGCGCCCTCGGTGCGCTGAAACTCGAGCAGTCCGGGCCAGGTGCCGTCGACCTGGTTGGCGACGTCCACGTAGAGCACCTGCGGCATGTCCCCATAGCGTGTGCTGAACGCCGAACCGACCAGCGGCACGCGCTCCGCATACGGCGGCGGTCCGAGCTGACCCGCGTGCACATGCGCGACGACGCGCCACTCCTGAAGCGAGTCGTCGCGCACCACCACATCGCCGGACGCCGCACCGAACTGCCGCGTAGCCTCGAGCAGCATGTGCCCCATGAAACTGTGGAGGTCGGTCTCACCCGCGAGCCGCTCGAGGTTGGCACCGATCACCGCATTGGCCTTGGCGAGCTCGGCGACGCGTTGCTCGGCGGCGCGCTCACGCTCGCGGCGCACGTCATCGACGAGCCGCTCGCGATGCAGCGCCGCGCCGATCACACCCGCGGCGGTCTCGAGCGCCGCCAGCTCTGCGGCGTCAATCGCGCGCTGGCGACGTGTGTTGTCGAACCCCACCACACCGTTGAACTCGCCGGCAACAAAGATCGGCACGATCGCCTTGGTCTGAGTGCCGATGCCTTCGATGGCCGAGCCATGACCGGTCGCGATCTCGCCTTTACTGAAGTACACGCTCCGTCCGGCGCGCAGATCCGTGCACACGGTGGGGTAGCTCGCCTCATCGAGCACGCACAGGGGTGTTTCGGGAAAAGCGACGGTGCCATGTTCCGCGGTCCACTCGCTCACCACCGCGAGCAGCCGCTCGCCATTGGGACCGGCACACGCCTGCATCAGGTTCACGCGGTCGACGCGCGCGGCCTCACCGAGGAGCCCGAGGACTCCTGGGATCGCGGCCCTCACGTCGGCAGCTTCCAGCAGCCGGCGACTGGCGCGTGCAGAAGCCGTGAGCAGTCGCTCGCGCGCCTGCAGCGACTCGTTGATCCGCCGCAGGGTCTCCGCACAGGGCGCGGCCTGTGGCTGAGGTTCCAGGGCGGCGGGGTAGGCATTCATCCGAGCGAAACGGTCCTCACCCAAAGAGAGCCATGAAAAGAGAGCTGGAAAGAGTCTACCGCGCCTGGCCTCCAAAGCCTGCGGAGAAGGTCTGCTGCATCGCAGCATGCTCCGTGACGGCGGCACGCAGCAAGCCCGACTGGCGGTGGGACGCCGAGGTTGGGCTAGAGATGAATGAGGCCGCGCTTGTGAGCTACGGCGACCGCTTCGGTGCGGCTGATCGCATCAAGCTTGGTGAGAATCGCCTTCACGTGGGTCTTGGCCGTGCCCTCGGTGATCGACAGCCGTCGCGCGATGTCCTTGTTGCTACGCCCCTCGGCCACCAGCTGCAGCACATCGAGCTCGCGCTGCGTGAGGCTCGGCTTCGCCATGCGCTGCAACGCCTTGGCGGCGACCGTGGAAGAGGTGTAGGGGCGATCCTCACTCACTGCGCGGATCGCCGAAAGAATCTCCTGCCGCGGCGCGTCCTTCAGCAGATATCCCTTCGCGCCCTGTGAAAGGCACTGAAAGATGTCCTCATCGCCGTCGTAGGTGGTCATGATGAGGATACAGGCCTTGGGATTGATCTCGAGTACCCGCTGCACGACCGCTACGCCGTCGCGCTTCGGCATGCGCAGGTCGAGGACCATGACGTCGGGCCGGTGCTGCTCGTACAGGGCGATGGCTTCTTCGCCATCGCCCGCCTCAGCGACGACTTCCATGTCGGCCTGCTGATTGACCATCGCGGCGAGGCCGTCTCTCACCACCGGGTGATCATCGGCCAGCACGACGCGGATGCGGTCCTTCAACACGGCGGCCACTCAGGCAGCCCGTTTCAGCATGCGAACGCTGACACGTGTGCCGTGGCCAGGCGCGCTGTCGATCTGCCAGTCACCGCCGATGGCGCTGGCGCGCTGCCGCATGCTCGAAAGCCCAAACCCCTGCCGCGCCGAGAGCTCCGGACTCTGCTCCATGCCGACACCGTCGTCGGCGACCGCGAGAACCAGTTGCCCTGACTCCTCGATCATGGTGATGCTCACCGTGTGAGGTCGCGCATGGCGCACCGCATTGCTCACGGCTTCCTGTGCAATGCGCAGCAGCTCGTGCTCGTGCTCGGGCTTGAGACCCGTCGCGAACCCACCGCCTTCAAATGTGGCGGTCACACCCCCGGGGACGGTCGAGCGCTCGGCGAGCTGGCGCAGTGCCAGCTCGAGCCCGGCGCGGCGCGTCTGATCCAGCCGCAGCGCCATGACCGAGCGACGTGCTTCGGCGAGGCCGTCGCGTGCGAGCTCGCGGATGCGGGCGAGAGTTACTGCGAGCTCCGAGCCGCGCTTGCGGCAGGAGGGAAATTCCTCCACCGCCCCGAGCTGCAGCAGTATGCCGGTGAAGGCTTGCGCCAGACCGTCGTGGATCTCCTGGCCGATGCGGGTACGCTCCATGAGTACCGCCGCCTCCTTGGCGGAGTAGGCGAGGCGCGTCAGCTGCACGGCGAGGGTCGCCTGCTGCGCGAGCGCCACGAGCAGCCCGCTACGTGTCACGTCCTCAGCGTTGCGGCGGAAGCTCATGGCGAGAAAACCGACACTGCGGGCGCCGAACACCAGCGGGTACATCACGACTCCGACCGCGCCCAAGCGACGGTGAAATTCCCGCACCCCCGGCCAGATCTCGCTCGTCCGGCTCGCGATGTCCAGGTAGAGAGGCTCGCGCAAGTCTCCGAAGCGTGCGGTGAACACCGAGCCCGGCACGGGCACGCTGGTCGTAAAGGATGGCTTCGCCACCTGCCCCTGGCACACGTGGGCGACGATGCGCCACTCCTGCAGTGAGTCCTTGAGCACGATCACCGAGCCCGAGGTCGCGTCGAACTGCCGCGTTGCTTCCAGCAACATGTGGCCCATGAAGCTGTGCAGGTCGGTTTCGCCGGCGAGGCGCTCGAGGTTGCCGCGGATGACCGCGTTCGCCTTGGCGAGCTCGGCCATGCGCTCCTCGGCAATGTGCTCGCGCTCGCGCCGGACGTCATCGACGAGCCGCTCACGGTGGAGCGCGGCGCCGATCACGCCGGCGGCAGTCTCGAGGGCGGCGAGCTCGGCTGCATCGATGGCGCGCTGTTGGCGTGTGTTCTCGAACCCCACCACCCCGATGAATTCCCCGCCGACGAATATGGGCACGAGCGCCTTGGTCCGGACGCCGACACCGCCGATGGCGGAGCAGCCCTGGCCCGCAAGGCTTTCGCCGTCGTTGAAGCAGACGCTGCGCCCGGCGCGCAGCTCATCACATATCGGAACGCAGTTGCGCTCATCGCAGGTGCAGCTTTTGGTGTCCGAAAGTAACGGCGCGACACCTTTCGCCGTCCACTCGCTCATCAGCACGAGCAGCGGTTCGCCCGCTGCACCGATGCGGGTCTGCAGGAGACCCACGCGATCGACGCCCGCCGCCTCACCGATCAGTCCCAGAACCCCGGGGATCGCGACGCCGACATCGGGAGTTTCCAGCAGCAGACGGCTGGCGCGGGCCGAAGCCGTGAGCAGCCGCTCGCGCGCCTGCAGCGACTCGTTGATACGCTGCAGCTCCTGCGCACAGGGCCCGTCTTCGGTTTCGGGTTCCAACAGGGCAAGGTCGGCGTTCATCTTGGCACGTGCTTTCCGCGGCTTCCGCAGGGCGGAAAGTCTACCGCGCTGGAGCCCCAAGCGGTCCGCGCCGAGGCCCGGCTCTATCTTAAGAGAGAGTGCCGGGCCAGCCGCCTGGGAGGCGGCGGCACGATCCATGGCCGGCTCTGGCGCAGCGGCGGAACGCTGACCCCGCACGCGAATCAACGGCTTAGCCCCCGGCCTGGCGGACATAACGTGGTGCGGGTGCCCCCTGCCACCCTCCGCCGAGTGCTTTGTAAACCGCGACGAGGCTGGTCGCCGCGTCGGTGCGCGACTGTGCCAGGCGGTCCTCATCCACGAGCTGCGTCCGCTCGGCATCCAGCACGTCGAGGAAATCCACCAGACCGCCCTCGTAGCGCGTGCGTGCAATCCGAGCGGCCGTCTGGCTGGCTGCCGCGGCCGCCGCGGCATCGCTCAGACTGTCGCGGGTCCGGGCGTGGGTGATGAGCGAATTCTCGGTCTCCTCCAGCGCCCGGAGCACCGTCTGCTCGTACGTTGCGAGCGCCGCGTCGGCGCGCGCACGACTGCCTGCCACCCGGGCATGCACCCGCCCGAGATCGAACGCGGCCCAACTGATCCCGGGCCCGATCAGGTAGCCCTTGCTCGCTGAGGTACCGAGCTCGGCCGGAGTCTGCGCGGCATAGCTGAAATTACCGGTGAAAGTGACCTTGGGAAAGTAGTCGGCGATCGCGACGCCAACCAACGCGGTGGAGGACGCGAGCTGGCGCTCCGCGACCCGGATGTCGGGGCGTCGACGCAGCAGCCCCGCCGGGTCACCGACGGCGGAGATCTGCGGCAGCTCCGGGAGCTCGCGGGGCGGGGCGAGCAGATCACGCAACGCGCTCGGCTCGCGGCCCGTGAGAACGCTGAGACGATGGATCGAGCGCGCGATGGCTGCTTCGAGCGGCCCGATGGTGGACAGGGTGGCCGAGAGTTGCGCCTGGGCACGTGCCGTGTCGAGCTCGGTGCTGCGTCCGGCCTCGAGCCGTGCCTGCGTGAGCCCGAGCGTCTCGCGCTGGTTCTCGACGTTGCGCCAGGCCACGGCGAACCGCGTCTGCTCACCGCGCAGCTCGAAGTAGGTACGCGCCACCTCCGCGGTGACCGACACCTGTGCATCGTGCAGGCCGGCTTCCGCGCCCTGCACCTGGGCACTCTCGGATTCGATGTTACGGCGCACACGCCCGAAGAAGTCGAGCTCCCAGAACGCGTCGAAGCCGGCGTTGTAGTAGCTCTCGGTGTACGTCGTGCCGAACCCGCTGTCGACCGCCGCGAACTGCTGCTTGGTGTAGCCGCCGGAGGCGGTGACGGTCGGTGCCAGGTCGAACTGCGCCTGGTGGCGCTCCGCGCGGGCTTCGACGAGGTGAGCCAGCGCGATACGCAGGTCGTGATTCGCTTGCAGTGCGTCATCGACCAGGCGATCGAGCGTCGGGTCCTGGAACTGCGTCCAGAACCGCGCCTGCACATCTTCTCCGGTGTAGGCGCCTTCCGTGGCGTCCGCGAACTGTCCCGGCACCGGTGTTGCCGGCTTCACGTAGTTCGGGCCCACGGCGCAGCCGCCGAGTGCGGCCGCTACCATTGCGAGGACGATGAGGGCGATGAGCGTCGCGAAAGTCGCGCCGCGTCGCCGGCCGATGTCAGTCATGTGCACCCTCCGGAGCGGGGAGCTGAGCCGCGTCGGCAGGCGCTGCGCGCCGCGCGGTGGCACGTCGCACGAGCACATAGAACACCGGCGTCAGCAGCAGGCCGAACAACGTGACCCCGAGCATTCCCGCGAAAACCGTAACGCCGAGCGCGTGACGCACCTCGGCACCTGCGCCCATGGCGAGCGCCAGCGGCACGACGCCCATGACGAATGCCATCGAGGTCATGAGGATGGGCCGCAGCCGCAGATGCGCCGCTTCGAGAACCGCCGCACGCGCATCGCGGCCGTGCTCCTCCTGCAGATGCTTCGCGAACTCGACGATCAGGATCGCGTTCTTGCAGGCGAGGCCGACGAGCACCAGCAGTCCGATCTGCATGAAGATGTTGTTATCGCCATGGTCGAGGCGCACCGCCGTGATGGCCGGCAACAGGCACATCGGCACGATGAGGACGATCGCCAGCGGCAGGCTCAGGCTCTCGTACTGTGCGGCGAGCACCAGGAAGACGAACAGCACGCACAGCGGGAACACCAGCACTGCGGTGTTACCCGAGATCAGCTGCTGGTAGGCGAGATCGGTCCATTCGTACGACATCCCCCGCGGCAAGGTCTCATCGAGGATCTTCGCCATCGCCTCCTGCGCCTGCCCGGAGCTGAACCCCGGCGCCGGGCCGCCGTTGATGTCCGCGGAGGCGTAGGCGTTATAGCGCTGCACGACATCGGGTCCGAAGGACTGGGAGACGTTGATCACCGAGCCGAGCGGCACCATCTCGCCGCTCGCGTTGCGCGTCTTCAGCGGCAGGATGTCATCGCGCTGCGCGCGGAATGGGGCATCCGCCTGCGCCACCACCTCGTAGGTGCGGCCGAAGCGGTTGAAGTCGTTGACGTAGAGCGAGCCGAGGTAGACCTGCAACGTCTCAAATACGTCCGAGAGCTTCACGTTCTCGCGCTTCACCTTGACGCGATCGACGTCGACGTTGAGCTGCGGCACGTTGATCTGATAGGTGCTGAAGGCACCGCCGATTGCGGGGGTCTGGTTCGCCTTGCCGAGGGCCTGCGAGAGGGCGGCGAAGAGCGCTTCAGGCCCGGCGGCGGTGCGATCCTCGACCTGCAGCTTGAAGCCGCCGAGGGTGCCGAGGCCGATCACGGGCGGTGGCGTCACCACGACGACGAACGCATCCTGGATCGATGCCATCCTGGAGTTGAGCGCTGCGGCGATCGCCGGCCCCGACAAGGCACGCGAGGTGCGCCGCGAGAAGTCATCGAGCGGAAAGAAGATCAGCGCGGCACTCGAGCTCTGCGTGAAGCCATTCACCGACATGCCGGCGAACTCGACCGCGTGAGAGACGCCCGGTTGCTTGAGGGCGATGTCGGCAATGCGGCGCGTGACGGCTTCGGTACGATCGAGCGAAGCGGCGGGCGGCAACTGTGCGACCGCCACGAGGTATTGCTTGTCCTGCGCCGGGATGAAGCCGTCCGGCACCAGCCTGAAGCTGAATGCGGTGAGCACGATCAGCCCGGCGTAGATGGCCAGCGCGATGGCGCCGTGGCGCATGGTGAGGCCGAGGGTGCGGGAATAGTTGTCCCCACCCCGGGCGAACGCGCGGTTGAAGCGGCCGAAGAACCCGCCGAGGACCCGGTTCATCACCCGCGACAGTGCGTCCGGGGCCGCTCCATGGGGCTTGAGCAGCACCGCCGCGAGCGCCGGCGACAAAGTGAGTGAGTTGAATGCCGAGATGACCGTGGAGATGGCGATGGTGAGCGCGAACTGCCGGTAGAACTGCCCGGTGAGCCCGCTCACGAACGCCACGGGTCCGAACACCGCGCACAGCACCAGGGTGATGGCGATGATCGGCCGGCTCACCTCGCGCATCGCCACCTTGGTGGCTTCGCGTGGTGACAGCCCCTCCGCGATGTGCCGTTCGACGTTCTCGACCACGACGATGGCATCGTCGACGACGATGCCGATGGCGAGCACGAGTCCGAACAGCGACAGGGTGTTGATGGAGAAGCCGAACGCCAGCAGCACCGCGAAGGTGCCGATCACCGACACCGGCACCGCGATCAGCGGGATGAGCGAAGCGCGCCAGGTCTGCAGGAAGAGGATGACGACCAGCACCACCAGCGCCACCGCCTCCAGCAGCGTGTGCAGGACCGCATCGATCGACTGACGCACGAACTGCGTGGGATCGTAGAGAATCCCGTAATCCATGCCCTCGGGGAAGCTTTTCTTCAGCTCCTCCATCGTCTTGCGGACGCTGTTGGAGAGCTCGAGTGCGTTCGAGCCCGGCGACTGGAACACCGGGATGGCGAGCGAGGGTTTGTTGTCGAGGAAGCTGCGGACGCCATAGGCCTGAGCGCCGAGCTCGACGCGTGCGACATCGCCGAGGCGCACGATCTGGCCGTCATCACCGGTCTTGATGATGATGTCGCGAAACTGCTGCTCATCGGTCAACCGCCCGGCGGCGTTGAGCGCGACCTGGAATTCCGTGTTCGAGGGTGGCGCGCCGAGCTGGCCCGCCGCCACCTGGACGTTCTGCTCGCGGATCGCCGCCACCACATCGCCGGCGGTGATGTTGCGTGCGGCGAGCTTCTGCGGATCGAGCCAGACGCGCATCGAGTAATCGCCGCCACCGAACACCTGTACATCGCCCATGCCGGGCAGGCGCGCCAGCACGTCGCGAATGTTCAGCACCGCGTAGTTGCGCAGATACAGGGAGTCGTAGCGCCCGTTGGGCGAGGTCAGGTTGACGACCAGCGTGAGGTTGGAAGAGGCCTTGACCGTGTTGACACCGAGGTTGCGCACTTCCTCGGGCAGGCGCGGGAGCGCCTGCGCGACGCGGTTCTGCACCTGCACCTGAGCCCGATCGATGTCCGCACCGATTTTGAAGGTCACGGTGAGCGTCAGCGCGCCATCCATGGTGGAGGTCGAGGACATGTACAGCATGTCCTCCACGCCGACGATCGCCTGCTCGAGCGGGGCGGCGACCTCGTCGGCGATCACCTTTGGGTTCGCGCCCGGATAGGAAGCGTGCACGACCACCTGCGGCGGTACGACCTCCGGGTACTCGCTGATCGGCAGGTTGAAGAGCGCAATGAGACCGCCGATGGTGATGAACGCCGAGATGACGCCGGCGAAGATCGGCCGCTCGATGAAGAAGTCGGACAAATTCACTGCGGGCTCTCCGTGCCGCTGCCGTGAGCGGCGGTGGTACCGGCCAGCAGTCGTTTACCCGGCGCAGCCCGCGGCTCACCCATGGCCACGTGCTGCGCCTGGACCTGTGCTCCGGGGCGCACACGCTGCAGGCCGTTCACGACGACGTTCTCGCCAGCGGCGAGTCCGGACTGCACCACGCGCAGGCCGTCGATGACAGGCCCGAGCTGCACCGGCCGGTACTCGACCTTGCTGCCGGCGCCCACCACCAGCACGTAACGCACGGTCTGATCGGTGCCGATGGCGCTGTCGTTCACGAGCACGGCCTCGTGCTGCGCGCTGTCGAGGAGTCTTATGCGAGCGAACAGTCCCGGCGTGAAGAGCCGCTCGTGGTTGTCGAGCAGCGCGCGGCTGCGAATCGTGCCCGTCGCCGGGTCGAGCGCGTTGTCGACGAATACCATGGCGCCCTGATGCGGATAACCGCTCTCATTCGCGAGCCCGACGACCACGGGGCTGCGTGCCCCGCTCGAGCCCCCGTGGGCGGAGGTGCGCACGGGCTTGCCGTAGCGCAGATACGCCTGCTCATCGCCATCGAAAGTGACATAGATCGGGTCGAGCGACACCAGCGTCGTAAGCAGCGTCTGCCCGTTCGATACGAAGTTGCCGCTGGTGATCAGCGCGCGGCTGATGCGGCCTGCGATCGGTGCCGTGACGCGCGTGAACTCGACATTGAGCTCGGCGGCATCGAGCGCCGCCTGCGCGGCTGCGACACTGGCTTGCGCCTCCTCGTCACCCGCCGTGCGGGTATCGAACTCTTCGCGTGAGATCGCGTGCTGGCCGAGGAGCTTGTTGGCACGCTCGCGCTCGGACTTCGCCAGCGCGAGCTGTGAGCGTGCCTGAGCCAGCTGCGCCCGGGCCCTGTCACGCTCTGCCACGTACGGCCGCGGGTCGATGACGAACAACACATCACCTTTCTTCACTTCGTTACCGTCAGTGAAGTTGACCGAGGAGATGTAGCCCGAGACACGTGGCCGGACCTCCACTCGTTCCACGGCCTCGAAGCGCCCGGTGAATTCGTCGAACTCCGTCACCTTGCGCGAGATCGCAGCCGCTACCGTCACCTGTGGCAACGGCGCCGCCTGCTGCTGGGCTGCGACGTTCCGCGCGCAGGCGCTCACGAGCAGTGCGGTAGCCGCGGCAGCGGTGAGCAGTAAATAAGAGTGGCGCATACAAGACTCCCCGGGTGCGGTGGTCGACAATTACAAGGAGAGCCGCTGGGGCCCCCCCCACAGGCAGCAATTGTTGTGTGCGCAGCGTCGCGCCGAAATTGATCACACGGGCAACGCCGAACATTTCCACCGGCAGGTGTGCGCCTCTCTCGCATGGGCGAGTGCGCCTGCACGGGCGATACCCCCGGCAGCGGACTGCCAGGGCGCCCGGGGGCAGCCGTCTCGGGGAATCAAGGAGTTAGCGCAGCGCTTGCTTGACGAGCCGGGCTCGGGGCCGTTCTAATACGCGCCCCCCACCCGGCGGCCAGGTAGCTCAGTTGGTAGAGCAGCGGACTGAAAATCCGCGTGTCGGTGGTTCGATTCCGCCCCTGGCCACCACAAATTTCTTTAGCTCTTCACCACTTGCAATCGGGCTGTGCCGTGGAAGTCCGGTGGTTGTGCCGTATTCGTGCCGTGACTTTCCGTGTTGGCGGCGTAGGCCGCCAGATGTTCCGCGGCGAGATGCGCGTAACGTCGCACCATCCTCTCGGTCTCCCAACCCGCGAGCTCCTGAAGCGCGAAGAGCGGCGTTCCACCCTGCACGTGCCAGGAGGCCCAGGTGTGACGAAGGTCGTGCCAGCGGAAGTCTCCGACACCCGCTCGCGCGAGCGCCTTGTACCAGGCCGCTGTGCTGACCTGCTTGATCGGCTGCCCTTCGTACGTGAACACCCGGGTCGGATGCTTGCCCTGCTGCGCTCGCAGGACCTGCATCGCCGTGTCGTTGAGCGGCACAGCGATCGCGCGCCTCGCCTTCGCCTGGTCCGGATGAATCCACGCGAGCTGGCGTGAGAGATCGACCTGCTCCCAGGTGAGTCCCGTCACATTTGCCGCGCGTAGCCCCGTCGCCAGGGTGAAGGTCGCCATGTCGCGCAGGTGAGCCGGCAGCTCGCGCAACAGCGTCCGCGCCTGGTCCCGGCTCAGGAATCGGATGCGCCGTGTCGGCTCTTTGAGGAGCCGGACCGCCGGCGCGCGATCGAGCCATTCCCAGTCGCGAGCGCATTTGCGCAGGATCGCCCGAATCAGAGCGAGCGTTCGATTCACAGTCGCGTTGCTGCATCCTTCGGCTCGTTTTGCTTCGGTGATCGCATCGATCAATGCCCGATTGATACTCTCGAGTTCCCGATCGGCCAGATGGCGATCGAGCCAACGCAGCTTCTCTTTGTCGTCCTCGATCGTGGCCTTGTAGGCCTGCTCGCGGAGCCAACGAACCGCTGCATCCTGCCAGATGCGCCTTGGCCGGTCCCCAAGCTTCTGGATCCGCCAGACTTCGCTCTTCAGCTTGTCGTGCAGCTCCTGCGCCTGGGCCTTGTTGCCAGTCTTAGCAGATCGCCGTACTCGCTCGCCGCTCGGCGTGACGATGTCGATCCACCAGACCGAACCGCGCTTTCTAAGTGACATAGATCCTCCTGTGAGGTTGTCACTTGCAGCGCTTGCCGCCTCACAGGATACAGCGAGCGTACGAACTCAGCGAGATCGGTCTCGAGGAAGACCCAGCGTCGGCCGGTCTTGGCTCCCGGGATGAGGCCCCGTTTTGCGCGCGCACGGACCTCTTCTGGGTGCATGCGGAGGAATGCGGCGGCTTCGTTGAGATCGAAGGTCTTCACGCAAACTGTCTTTCGAGGCGATCTCATCATCGGCGAGCCTGCTGAAAAAGTCAGTCAAGGTATGCGCCGAGTTTCGGCAGAAACCTCGACGGCTACGAACGTCCCGCGTGGGCGTATTGGGCGGAGTTTCTGCCCAAACGGGGTAGATACTCGGACCGCTGCGCGCAACACGATGCGCCATACTGCTCACCGCCCGGGAGCGCGGCTCGACTTGAGCCTACAGACTGGGAGCCTCAAGGGCGCGCATCTTCGCCAGCTGGAGCCGATGCTTTAACTGACGTGGCCAGTGTCAAGACGCCTGTTTCCGACGTGCACGCCACCCGCGCCACTCTTGTGGTGCGCGGTCATCACGTCCTGCCCGACGAAATCCTGGCAGCCTTTGCCCGCGTACAGCCCGCCGTGGTGTTCGGTCTCCAAGAACAGAAAATGGACACGCAGCACGCTTGTCTCGTTTCACGCGTTGGGCGAGGTGCGGACTAGGGCAGGATAGCCTCGCGGCTGCTCTTGTTTAACACTCCCTGATCAATGGCTGCGCCTCCCTTCGTGGCTGCTCGTGTGACGCCTGAGATGAAGACACTTCTGCGCACACTCGCCGAGCGCGAGCACATCACGGAGTCCGCGCTTGTCCGGCAGCTCCTCCAGGTCATGCTCCGCAGGTCTGCGATGGAAGGGTTCCCGAAGCTTGATGCTCTCGAGAAGACGAGCCGAGATACTCGGCTCAGCATCCGCCTTGCACCCACGACCGGACACTCTTGTCGGCGAGGGCCACGGCGCGCGGTATGGCTTCGGCGACCTATGTCTCCGTTCTTGTCCGGTCGCATCTTCGTAGTCTGGCGCCCCTCCCTAGGGAGGAGCTCTCCGCACTGAAGCGATCCGTGGCGGAGCTGGGCGCTATTGGCCGGAACCTCAATCAAATCGCCAGGGCCGCCAATCAGGGCGCGAAGCCGACCGGACCTGGACGTGAGGATCTCAAGGCGATGCTGCGGGTCGCTGAGGGACTTCGCGACCACGTCAAAGCGCTAGTTCGGGCGAATCAGATCTCATGGGAGCAAGGGCGTGCCGAGACGACTCATTGAAGTCGGGGACGGAAAGCCGCTTCTGGAAGTCGCCAGCTACGCGCGTCGTGGTCCGGGTCGCCGGGACCCCCTGTCGCAAGAAGAGATAGAGCTGATTACACGCACCGTGCGTCGAACGCCTGAAGTCATGGTTAAAGTGCTCAGTCGGGGTGGGCAGGACCTCCGGGCGGTGGGCCGTCACATTGCATACCTCAGTCGGGGCGGGGAGGTGGACACCGAGACCGACGACGGTCAGCGGCTTTCGGGTAAAGGGGTGGAGAAAAAGTTACTCGAAGACTGGGACTTGGACGTAGAAGAGCATCGCGGCACCGCCGAAGTTGGATCTGGCTGGAGACGACCTCACCCGAAGCTTTCTCACAAACTCATGTTCTCTATGCCGGCGGGTACACCGCCGGACAGCGTGTTTACAGCGGTTAAGAACTTCGCTAGGGAGGAATTCGGGCTCAACCATCGATACGCGATGGTCCTACATTTATGTGGAGCTGTTGTTTATGTGGAGTAACCGCCGCATCCGGTCTTGGGATGCGATCAGCAGGGCAGTCACTCCACATAATTATCAGAGCCGTCGAAGCCACCGGGTTAGTTCCGTGCCGTGCCATCGAATCCGACCTGCGAGTGGCGGCCCGAGAAAGTCCGGGAAGACCTGGGAGAGCGCCTGACGCTTGAGATCAATATCGGCGCGTGCATAGCGCATTGTCGTTGTGACGCTGGCATGGCCGAGGATCTGACTGATGGTTCCGAAATCGATCCCGTCCTTTAACATGTGTACAGCGGTGGCATGACGAAGGGCGTGCGGGTGAATGCGCCGCCCTGATGCGGCAGATCGATAGTTCGGCAGGTGCTTTCGCAGCAGGTAGCGGACGCCGAACCGAGTCAGCGGCCTGCCGTTGCGGTTGCGGAACACCGGCGCTGCTGCAAGATCGGGTCCATCCGGCGGCTGCGCTGCGATGAGCTCCCGAAGCAGGTTGGCGGTTTGTGGCCACAATGGACAGAGGCGGACTCTGTCACCCTTTCCCTGCAGGCGAACCTGCTCGGGCGGGTCCAGTCGCAAGTCTCGGCGCCGAAGGTCGAGGACTTCCTGGACGCGCGCGCCGGTATTGCACATGAGGGCAAAGAGGACGTAATCACGCTGACCCGCTGGCGTGCGCCGATCGATGTGCTCCAGCAGTGCGCGGATGTCGCCGCTCTCAGGGTATTCGATTGGGACATGCTTGGCTCCGCGCTTGAACGGGATGTTCAGGATGCTCTGGACCATGCCGAGCTGCTCGGGAAGCTCGGCTCCCAAATGCCTTGCGAAGGTGTGTAACGCGGCGAGACGGGCGTTGCGCGTGGCGATCCCATTGTGGCGTTCGGCTTCAAGGTGTTCGAGAAAGCGTTCGATACTCTCGGCAGTGAAATCGGCGACGCGCAGGGACTCGAGCCGGCGCCCCGCATCGCGCGCGGCGAACTGTAACCATAGGACAATCGCGTCGCGATAGCTGCGCAGCGTGTGGGTGCTCATGCCTCGCTGTGCCGGCAAGTAATCCTCGAAGAAGGAGACGACGAGGCGGCCAAGTTCCGGGGAGCTCAGGCGCTTCATGACTGCTCTCCCAGGATCTCGTTGCCGAACCCTGCTTTGAAACGCGCCATCGCAAGGCTTGCAAGGGCCGGCACGAACGTGAGGTAGTGCATCGTCGAGGCGATGGAGACGTGTCCCATGTACATCGAAAGCTTTGGCAGCCAGCTCTGCGGGTCGCCCTGGGTGCGGTACGAGCGGATGAGGCTTTGGACGGCGAATGAGTGGCGCCTATGTCGCTGACGACATAGGCGCCACTATGTGCCGTCACGGACTATGTAGGGTGGGTCGGATCCGCTGACGGATTGCACGCGAGTCAATGCGGGCATCGCGGCGAGACCGAGGGCGCACACCCCACATAGTGCGCCGGGCTCACAGGCCATTGAGGAAGCTCAGTAGCTGATCGCCGGCTCGGAAGAGCGCAGGCCGGCCCGGGCGTGGCGCGGTTTTGGCGAGGGCCTGTTCCTTCATGGCGAGGGTGGCTTCGAGATACATCTGCGTAGTCTCGACCGATTCGTGACCCAACCAGAGGGCGATGACGGCGCGGTCGACGCCGGCCTGCAACATCTCGAGGGCCATGGTGTGCCGCAGGAGATGGACGGTGATGCGCTTACCTTTGAGTGAAGGGCATATCTGGGCGGCGCGCACAGCATGTTTGCTGAGCAGGTATTTGACGCCGTGGACAGTGAGTCTTCCTCCTTTGGCGTTCGGAAACAGCTGCCTTCCGTCGCCTCTTGCGGGTTCTCGCAACCAGGCCTTCAGCACCGCGGCGGTGGATTTGGCAAGCGGTGTGCAGCGCTCCTTACGGCCTTTGCCGATAACGCGCACGTGCGAGGTGGCACCGAGGACGAGGTCCTCTCGGGTGGCGGCGGTGATCTCAGACAGCCGCAATCCGGTTTGGACGGCCATGAGTATGAAGGCGTGGTCGCGCCTTCCAAACCAGCTGCGCCGATCGGGGGCGGCGAGGAGAGCATCGACTTCGGGGCGCGTGAGGAAGCGAACCAGGGTACGCGTGAAGCGTTTGCTGGGGATGGCGAGCACGCGCTGGATCTGTGCCGAGTGGGTCGGGAGCTCGAAAGCGGCGTAGCGGAAGAACGAATGGACGGCGGTGAGGCGCAGGTTACGGCTGCGAACGCTGATCCCCCGTTCCTTCTCGAGGTGATCGAGGAATGCGCACACCAGCGGTGCATCGATATCTTCAAACGTCAGGCTGACGGGAGCCTTATGCAGACGCTGTTGCGCGAACTTAAGGAACAGCCGGAAGGTATCTCGATAGGAACCGATCGTGTGAGGGCTGACACGGCGCTCTTGCATCAAGCGCTGCATGAAGAAACGCTCGAGAAGCGGCGCGAGGCTTACGGGGCTCATGGATGCTGCTCCCAGCGCCGCTCGAGGCGCGCCATGGCTTCGCGCATGAGCTCAGGAAACGCACTCAGGTACCAGTAGGTGTCACTCCAGTGCGCGTGCCCGAGGTAGGCTGAGAGCACGGGCAAACGATGCTCGGGGTCCACACCGCTGCGATACCACCGCAGCAGCGTGTGCGAGGCGAATCGATGCCGCAAGTCGTGCAGCCGCGGTCCGTGACGATCACACGGTGCGCGCAGTCCGACTTGGTGGGAGAGGCGATAGAAGATGCGACGGAGACATTTACCGTCCAAGCGGTTGCCGCGAGCCGACACGAACAGGTAGTCCGAGGGCGCACCGTTCACGAAGGCGCGCTGGCGTCGAGCAAGGTAGCGCGAGAGCACTCGGCAGGTAGAGGCATGCAGCGGGACCAAACGGTCCTTACCGAACTTGGCGTTGCGGACCGTGAGTACGCCCGCCTTGAGGTCGAGGTCCTGGAGCCTGAGGTTTTGCGCTTCACCGACGCGCATCCCCGAGACGCTGAGAAGTCCTAGCAGACAATAAAAGGTCCAGGGCTGCAGGCTGTGGTGCTGGAGTCGAAGTGCCGCGCGCAGCAAGTCGCGGATCTCACGGTTGGAATATAAGTACGGACGCGCTCGCTTCGGGCGATAGGGCAACAGGTCCGGCGGAGGTACCTGCGTGCGAGGATCGGTCGCGCTTCGATAGCGCGCGAAAATGCGCACGTAGCTCAGGCGCTGTGCCCAGGTAGCCGGTTGTGCGTCCGCCGGCTGTTTGGCCCAGGCAAGCGCGAGCGGCACGGTGATGTAGGAGGCGCGATATCGCTCCATGAAGGTAATGAAGTCGAACAGCTGCGCTGCGGGGCGCTGCAACTTAAAGCCCAGGCTCCGGCGCATGGCCAGGTACTCCCGAGCAGACTGTCGGAGCGTGTTCATCGCACACCTCCGGGCCACGGCAAGGCGAGTGTGCGCAGCGCACCGATATCCACCTTGGTGTAGATCTTGGTCGTCTCAGGACTGCGATGCCCGAGTAACTCACCGATCTCGCCCAAGGAGGCGCCCCGGCGCAGCATCTCCGTGGCCAATCCATGGCGAAACTGGTGAGCCCCGAGGGTGGGAGCGTCGATGCCAGTGCGAATGAGCGCGCGGCCAACGATGGTGTCAATCGAAGCCGGACCGCGCAGGCCACGCAACGGGGCTTTAGCGCGTAAGAATACGCGCCGACTATCGCTTCGTGGTCGACCGCGCCGCAGGTACGCGACGATCGCCTCTCCGACCTCCTGCGGCAATGGCAGTTGGCTGCGGCGGCCGCACTTGCCGTGAACGCTCAAGCGTCCGGCCTTCCAGGCTATATCCTCGAGCTCCAACGTGAGGACTTCGCTGGCACGTAAGCCCAAACGGGCGAGCAGCAGCAGGATCGCGTAGTCGCGCCGCCCGATGGCGGTACTACGATCGAACCGACTCAGTAGCTGGCGCACCTGATCCGAGCTGATTGCTCGGGGAATCGAGGGCGTGGACCAGTTCGCCACGCACGGGACCGCCGCGGCCAAATCCGTGTGAATCTCTCCGCGCAGCCGCGCATACCGTAGAAATGATCGCAGGGCGGTCGTCAGCAACTTGGCACGCTTGCGATGCAACTGTGGCGCGCGGCGCTGGACAAAGCCGATGATATCGTGGGCACGGAGACTCGCCAGCTTGACCGCACGATCGTCAAAGCGATCAGCGAGCAACTCACGGATGAACGGCACATAGTTGGTCAACGATGCCTGCGAAAGAGCGCGCTCCTCGCGCAGATATCGCTCGAATCCTTCGATGCATCGCCCGGCGGCAGTGAGCCTCCGGGCAGGCGGGCGCTCCGCGGCGCTCACGCCCTGGACACGGAGACACTCAAGAAACTGCTTCAGTGCAAGCTCTTCGCCTGGGCGGCTTCCCAGTTGCCGCGCGCGATGCTGTAGGTACTCAACACAGTGACGCGCACAGATGGCGCGGGCGTGCACTGCCTTGCCTCCCAGCCAATGACTGAAACCGGTCGCGAGCCGAATCCGCTCGCGCAGCGAAGGCAGCGCGTACCCCTGCCGCCGTACCCAGTCAGCAAATGGAGGAATGTAAGCAGCGACTGGTCCCTGCGGCGGCCGCCTCAGGACTACCCGTTCGGTGATGATGTACTTCATGGGGGCTCCTCCCGTGCATCCAGCAGACGGATAAGGAGCCGAGACTATGTCGCCGACGCCGGGCGCGCCTCGGGGAAAAAAGCGACCTCTCGCAGCGTTACCCTACATAGTCAGGGTCACGAGATAGTGGCGCAGATCGTGGAGGCGCGGGGCACGCCCTTGGTGGTCATGAACATCTGCAGCCTCGAATAGACGATCGATGAGGCGATGCAGCCCCGAGGCACTGTAGGGACGGATGCTCCCGCCATAGCGGTTGAAAAGGAACGGTCCGCGCTCAGGGGAGTCTTGGGCGAAGAGCGCGCGCTGCTTGAGATACCTGCGCACCTGCATCTGCGCCGTCTCGGACAGAGGTACGAGCCGGGACTTATGGAACTTCGCCTCTACAATCCGGACGACTGATCTGGTGTCTTCGAGGTCTTCGACCGTTAGTCGCAGAAGTTCTCCGCAGCGCAGTCCGCTCGTGTACAGGAGCACCGTCGCGATCCGTCCCACCGCAGCATGCAACGGAGAGTTATCTCTGCCTCGGAGCCTATCGGCCGCTGCCAGCATGCGCGCAATCTGCTCGGGTTCCACGATCACCGGCCGCGTGTAAGGCCGTCGCCGGACGATGCTGTCGGCACTCGGAACGAAGAACTGCGCCTGGGAGCGTGCTCGATAGAGGCAGAATCGACGCACCGCCTGCTCTTCCTTGCGGCGGGTGTTCGCATGCAGCCTCTGACGGCTGCGGCGCCAGCTCTCGTACAGCAGACCGTTCAGGTCCGGGGCACCCTGCTGCGCGAGATAGCGTCCGAGCTGCCTGAGAATGCGCTCCACCCCCTCGTACTCGACGCCCAGGGCTCGGCTGTAGAGGAGGTAGGCATCCACCTGCCGACCAAAGGCCTGCGGCCCGGCCTGCACGGGGCTCACGCGACACCCCGGATCGGGCCTGCGTGGCCTGGGACCGGCAGTGCGACCTCACGCAGGGCATCGGCTTGTAGCCGCAGATAGATGCTGGTGCTGACCAAGCTGCGGTGACCCATGAGATCGCCGATCGCCTTCATCCCGACGCCGCGTTGAAACAGGCGCTGCGCGAATGCGTGGCGCAGACAATGCGCCGAGTACTGCGAGATCGGCGCTCCACTGCGATCAGCGCGCATGCGAAACACTTGGCTCACCGCGGACTTGCTCATCGGACCAAGCGGTGCCGCGGCTCTAAGGAAGAGCCAGGGAAGCTCGGTCCGGGGTCGGGCTGCCTGCCGATAGTCGTCGAGGACGGCGAGGGTCTGATCGTGCAGAGGCACGACCAACGTGGAGTACGTCTTCGACTGCCAAACGGTGAGCGTGCGCGCCTTGCGGTCGACAGAACTGAGGGTGAGCCGCGCTACCTCCCCAGTGCGCAAGCCGTAGCAGGCCAGCAGATGAAGGATCGCATGATCGCGGCGACCGGTTCGGTCGGCGCGATCGACCGACTGCAGCAGGCGCTCTACAAGAGGCCACGGCATGGCTCGGGGCGGCATGTCGCGCCGAAAACGTCGGGGCAAGTCAATGAGGTCGAGCCGTTCCGACAGTAGACCCCGGTGATAGCAATCCAGTAGAAACGCTCTGATGCGCCGCACTGCGGCCAGCAGCGTTGTGCGCGCAAGTTCACGGCTGCGTGACTCAATATAGGACTCAAGGGATCTCGGCGTCAGCTGTCCCAGTGACTGACCTGGCCGAAGCATGTGCTGCAGAAAGTGCGAGACCGCATGGCGATACTCGGTCACAGTAGACGAGGCCAGCCCGCGTCGGCGCACCAATCGACCACAGAACTCCGCGACCAATGAGCACAGCGGGTCCTGTGCTGGCGTCTGATCGATCAATCGGCCGCTGGAGCGCAGGTACCCGGTGTATGTCGATGCGGTATGACAGCGCGTCCAGCGTCGGGCGAGCTTCGCGAAGGCACGTCCAAGTACGTCGGCTCGCAGCGCGACACCCGGCGCGGCGCCGATAGCGTGCAGGACATGCTGTACACGGCAGAGGTGCCGGCGAGCGTTCTTGTTCTGGTAACTGGTGGCAAGGAGCCACGCCGCAAACCGCTCGAGATCCTCTGCATACTGGTCCTGTTCGTACCGCGAATGAACTCGGACGAAGACTTGCTTGAGTGCTGACATCGGAATCTCCGGTTGATGATCATGACCGGAGATACCCTACGGCTGCGAAGCATCAGTTATGTGGAGAACCGACCCTGCGGGAGCCCTGCCGCTCGCTGCCTATCTCGGGTGCTCCACATAAATGACAGCTCCACATAAGTGCAGTTATGTGCAGATCCACATAACTACATACCGATGAGCCGCATCCTACCGCGTGGTCTGCTTTGGGATCGCGCCTACAAGAACATCGTGAGTCGGGCTCGGTCGCTGAAGGACCACCCGCCCAGGACATTCGCAAGCCTCTTGGGAATTGAGGGGTCGATCGCTGCGGACTACTTCCGCGTTTGGTCTTGCCTTTCTATCAAATGGAAACGATCGAAGACCTTCGACAGCATGCGTCCGGGATCGCTGTCATAAGTCGCAATCGGGG
>Ga0306920_100001428_pt1 | contig 29637 bp, 19 predicted proteins | sample flu12Cox44000170_FD_204666 | JGI IMG/M metagenome (GOLD analysis project Ga0306920, IMG submission 204666) | Lab enrichment of tropical soil microbial communities from Luquillo Experimental Forest, Puerto Rico - flux4day.12C.oxic.44.000.170 (v2)... | ecosystem: Environmental > Terrestrial >... | reverse complement strand
CACGCGGCGTCGCTGCGTCAGAGTTTCCTCCATTGCGCAATATTCCTGACTGCTGCATCCCGTAGGACTCTGGGCCGTGTCTCAGTCCCAGTGTGGCTGACCATCCTCTCAGACCAGCTACCCGTCTCGGCCTTGGTGAGCCATTACCTCACCAACTAGCTGATAGGGCGCGGACCCCTCTCGAAGCGGTAGCTTGCAGGAGCAGAGGCCACCTTTTACCCCGAAGAGCGAACTTCTCGTGGTCTTATCTGGTATTAGCCCGTCTTTCGACGGGTTATCCCGGACTTCAAGGCAGGTTATCCACGTGTTACTCACCCGTGCGCCGGTTTACTCGCCGAGTTGCCCCGACTTTCTCCCACGACTTGCATGTCTCAGGCACGCCGCCAGCGTTCGTTCTGAGCCAGGATCAAACTCTCCATAAAAGGCTCATTAGCTTATCGGCCACGTCCGGCTAACGGACGCACGCCAATAGACTGACCGCTATTAAAACAAACAATCGGACCAGCTTATGGATTGATCGAATCCCGCCGCCCGATTAAAGGCATGCACTACTATTCAGTTTTCAAAGACCCAAGCCTCTCAGAGGCGAAAGTTCAAGGTATCGCGCGATGAAGCCGGTGTCAACCTGAATCAAAACGCTTCGCTCGAATTTTTGAGCGCGGATCATTTTCCGCTTTTCTCGTCCCTATTTTATCGCGAATGACCAGGACGCGAGACTCGCAAGCGCAATCGATTGAACTCTGTCGCAATCTAGCGGCGATCTCAAGAACCCGATGACTGCTCTCGACATCAGCTTTCGGGAAAAGGGCGCGGGCCTCGCGTCTTCAGTCTGCTGGCCATTACCTAAAGCCGGCCTGGAGCACTCACGGCTACGCCGGTACCGCGCCCCATTCGGGCAGCTCGGTATTGTGCAAAATCCTGCCGGCAATCAACGCCCCCGCATGCACGCTCAATGCAACGCCGTGGCCGGCATAGGCCGCGGCCACCAGTATCGAGGGGTTCGCGGGGTAGGCCCCAATCACGGGCACCGCGCGGTCGGTGAACGCGATCGGCCCAGTCCAAGTTGACGGAATCCGTACTCGCGCGAGCGTGGGATTGAGTCCCCGCACGCGCCGCGCAAGGTCGTGCAATATTGCCTGCGAGTCACCGGTATCAATCCCAACCTGCTCGAGTTCTCGCGGGGCCGCGTACCTCAATCCTGCCCCGAAAACGATTTCACCGTGCCGGGCAACGCGGCCCCACAAATAAGGCCGATCGGCCGTGTAGAAGGGAGTACGCTCGCCTAGACCAAGTTCACGGAGACTATTCTCGGGAAGCGGCTCCGTCGCGCAGGCGTAAGTCAGCGCGCTCTGAATTCGTGGCAAGCCTGGCAGCAGGCTCGACGCCCACGCATTGACCGCAACAACGATATGGGCGGCCGCAATCACTTGCTCGTCAACTACGACGGCGGGACCGCGGAGTCGGATTCCCCGAACGGTGGTGCGCTCTCTGATCAGCACGCCACCGCGCTGCGCCGCATGGGCAAGCCCGAACAGCAGTGCGCGCGGTTCAACGCTGCCTCCGGCCACAGTGCGTGCAATCCGGATCGGACAGCCGTCGTCACTCCACGGTAGCGCCGAGCCGCCGCTACCCCGCTGATGCTCGATCTCCCAGCATCCAGGCAAATGCAAATCGCACTCGATGCCAAGTTCCCCGACCAAACGTTCTAGCGATGGCACGCAGTCGTCAGCGCCCGGGCGAATACCAGTCGCGGTTCCCTCGAGCACGATTCCGCCAGTACGGCCACTGGCACCGTCTCCCACGCTCGCTGCCTCGAAGACCACTGCGCTGAGCCCGCCGCGTGCCAAATGAAGGGCTGCCGACATCCCGGTGAGCCCGCCGCCGACGATAGCGACATCAATCGTTCGGGGAAGCGCTCCCGCCACGCCGGCGAGCCTGCGCGACTGCCACAACGGCTGGCCCCATTGCCGAGCGTCATCACGATTTTTCACAGCTCACGGTTCCCGCAAGTAATTAGTGCGATTTCTTACTCCCGATGCTGCAAAATTGTACTACACATCTTCTCATTAGCAGGCTATGCTAAAGGTGATCGTGCGCCGTGTCCTCAGGAGTAGTACGGTTGCTCGCGAGTCTCGCCTATAATTCGATAGCGGCGCCGCGCAAGGGAAATCGGCGCTTCACGCTTCTGCTGCTTTTGCTTTTAACCTCGTCCCGGCCCTCGTTCGCCGACGTCATCGCACCGGACCCGGCAAGTGAAACTCGTGCGATGGTCGCACAAGCGGTCGCCATCTTGCACAATACCAGCATTTCAGCGGAAGTGCGGCGACGGGAAGTGATGAACCTCGCCGAGCGTAAACTCGATTTTATGCGGATGGCTCGGGGTTCCCTCGGCTCGCACTGGGCAGAGCTGACCCCCGCGCAGCGTGACCGTTTCGTCTCCTTGTTTACCGGATTTTTCGAGGCCGCTTACCTCAACAAAATCCAGGACTACGCCAATCTCGATATCCGGGTGAGTGACGAAAGATTCACCGACCGTGATTATGCCCGGGTCGATGCGAGCGTGGTGCAACCAGGCAATGAGAATGTCCCGGTAACCTTCATGTTCGTGCGGCGCGGTAAAGATTGGATGGTCTACGACGTCGCGATCGAAAATGTGGGAATGATCGAAAATTACCGGGCACAATTCGATCGCATCATCCAAGCCCATGGCATTTCGCAGCTCATGGCCGACTTGGAGGCCAAGCAGGCGCAGCTGGGAGCGCTGTTGGGGGCTCGCCACGACGCATCCTGAGCGAAGCACGGGACGGGGAGCTCCATCAGCCCGCCTCTGCTTTTAGTCAGCTAAAAACCTGCGGCTTCGCTAGCACACCTCTGAGCATTATTCTGCCGTTGGGTTTATCGGGCGACTTCTCGGTTTCCAGCGTGACGATGGCGCCCGCAATCCTCGCCCCTCGGGGCGGCATTTGTATCGCAAGCGATAGCCGCCCATCAGCGCCCGGATCAAGCTCAGCGGCTTTGGCGGGAGGTGCCTGCGCCGGCAGCCACCACATTACGCTAGTATGACCGGCAGCGACTCGTAATCCGGCAACTTCGATGATCGCGTCGCCTGCCTGCCTGCTAATTGCAACCAACCCCCGCGCGCTACTCGCAGCGCCGGGTGCTAAGCGCAACACCGTCACATCCGGCGCCGACAATACGCGATTGACGTTGGCACGAGCGAGTTGCTCGGCGTGCATCGTGGCAAGCTGCCGGTCTGCCTCGGCTGCCTCGCTGCGCAGCCGCGAAATCCGCGAGCCGATCAATTCCAGACGGTGATGGAAGTTCGAATAGCGCGCCGACAACTCGGACAGAGTCTCCAGCGTTATCGCCGCGCATCCGAGCGCGATAGCTACCGCCATTCCTGCCACCGCGCGCCAGAACGAAACCCGGCCGTACCACGGATTTGCCGCTGCAGGCTGCGGGTTCGTCGCTGCGTGCCTCTGCCTGGTCGCTTTGGTCGATGGTGGCTGCGCCCCATCACCCTCTATCTGGCGCTCACTCGTAGTCATCCCCTTCCCGCTCTCCGCCTGCGCAACTGCCGTCAATCCTAGCTCTCTTCACGCCGCCGTGCGATTCGGCTAGAACTATGGGGCCGTGGGAATCAAACGAATTCAGGATTTGCACGTAGTTGCGACGCTGCCGCTGGTAGCACCATGCCTGCTCAAACGCGAACTGGCGGTCGACGAGCCGGTGGTGGATACGGTCGTGAATGCGCGCGAAACCGTCCGCCAGATTCTGAAGGGAACGGATGGCCGCCTGCTTTGCATCGTCGGCCCCTGCTCGATTCATGATCCTGAGGCCGCCCTGGATTACGCCGAACGCCTCAGGCGGCTAAGCCGCGAGCTGAACCGGCGGCTGTTCATACTGATGCGGGTGTACTTCGAAAAGCCCCGCACCACTATCGGTTGGAAGGGTCTCATCAACGATCCGAACATGGACGACAGTTGCGACATGGAGGCTGGCCTCAGAATTGCGCGTCGCTTGCTGCTCCAAATCAACCGGATGGGCATCGGCGCCGCGACTGAAATGCTGGACCCGATTACCCCGCAATATATCGCCGACCTGATCTCATGGGCCGCCATCGGCGCCCGCACCACTGAGTCGCAGACCCATCGTGAGATGGCCAGCGGGTTGTCGATGCCGGTAGGCTTCAAAAATTCGACCGATGGCAATCTCCAGGTCGCGGTAAACGCGATTGAATCAGCACGCCACCCGCATTCTTTTCTCGGCATCAACCAAGAAGGCCTGACCGCCATCGTTAGGACCACCGGCAATCCTGACACCCACGTAGTGTTGCGTGGTGGCAAGAGCCCCAACTACGACGCGCGCAGCATCGAAGAATGTTGCCGCCTGCTGAAAACTGCCGGGCTCGAACCACGTGTGCTGGTGGATTGCTCGCATGCGCAAACCGCCAAGGAGTACACCCGCCAGCCGTCGGTGCTCACAGCGCTGGTCGAGCAGCGGTGCGATCAGGGCGATGCGATTATGGGCGTGATGCTGGAAAGCAACATCGGCGCCGGCAACCAGCCCTTGGGGCATAATCGCGGCGCCCTCAAGTATGGCGTATCGATCACCGACCCCTGCATAGATTGGCCGACGACCGAACAATGCCTGTCTGAAGCTGCCGAATCATTGGCAATCTCGGCAGCGCGCTAGAGCCGTTCCCGCTTCTCATAAGCGAGGCCTTGCTCGCGTGCCGGACTACCGCGCATGTATTCCGGGGCATCCTGAAGCCGCGGAACTCAGGTAGCCATCTGCCCGAACAGGCGCCGCTTCACTAATTCGACCAGCATCAGGTACGTGGCAGTTGCTATCAAAAGAAAGCCGAAGTAGCTAACCGGCATCGGGACGAACCCCAACTCTGGCGCCAATTTGGAAAATGGCAGGATTATCCCGGCCACTACCACCGCAATAGTGGTGCTCGCCAGCGGCAGACTCGGCCAATTGCTCCATGGGCTGCCGGCGGTGCGTATTATGAACAAGACCAAGGTTTGCGTCGCCAGCGACTCGACGAACCAGCCGGTGTGGAACAGCGCTTCGGACGAATGAAAGACGGCGAGCAGGATGAAGAAGGTCAGGAAATCATAAATCGAGCTAATCGGTCCGATGAAGATCATGAAATTACGAATCAGGCTAATATTCCAATGTTGCGGCTTGCGGATGTAAGCCGGGTCGACGTTGTCAGTCGGAATCGTCACCTGCGCCAGATCGTACAGGAAATTATTCAGCAGAATCTGCGTCGGCAGCATTGGCAGGAAACGAAGGAACAGCACTGCGCCCGCCATGCTGAACATATTGCCAAAATTCGAACTGGTGCCCATCAAGATGTATTTGAAGACGTTGCCGAACGCCTTGCGCCCTTCGATGATCCCGTTGTGCAGTACATCGAGCTTCGGCTCGAGCAAGATAATCTCGGCCGCGTCCTTGGCGACGTCGACCGCTCCCGCCACCGAGATGCCCACGTCGGCCGCATGCAGCGACGGGGCATCGTTGATACCGTCTCCCAGGTAACCGACCACGTGGCTCCGGCCCTTGAGGGCGCGGATGATCCGATTTTTTTGAGCGGGCGATACCCTCGCAAAAACGTCCACTTCTTCGGCGACCTGTCCCAGCGCAATGTCGCCGGTCCGTTCCAGCTCTTCGCCCAGCACTATCCGTTCGGCGTCAATGCCGACCCGCTCGCACACATAGCGAGTCACCAGTTCGTTGTCTCCGGTAATAACCTTGACCTGCACCCCGTCACGGCGCAGCGCTTCAAGTGATTCGGCGGCGCCGTCCAGCGGCGGATCGACAAAGGCCAGAAACCCGGCCAGTGTCATATCACGCTCGTCTTCGGGACCGAATTCCCCACCGCTCTCAGTCTGGCGGTAAGCGACAGCAAGCACACGCAGTCCCTCCGTGCCAAGCGCTTGATACGCGCTATCGGAGCGCGCGAGGGCGGCTTCGTCCAGCGGACGCTGCATCCCGTCAGCGTCGAACTTTGTGCTAACTGCGAGCACCGACTCAGGCGCCCCTTTGGTGATGAGCGTGCATTGGCCGTCCCGTTCCACTGCGATCGTGAGCCTGCGGCGGTCGAAGTCAAAGGGGATTTCGTCAGTCTTTCGATAACCATCAGCATCGAGCTTCGCAGCAGACCTCAGGATTGCCTCATCGAGCGGGCTTTTGATTCCAGTTTCGAAGCGGCTGTTGAGATATGCGAGGAAAAGTGCACGCTCGCCATCGCGGCCGAAGGGATCGACCGAGCGCGCCAGGGTCATCTCACCGGCCGTGATGGTGCCGGTTTTGTCGGTGCATAATATATCGATGCTGCCAAAGTTTTCGATCGCCGCGAGATGTTTGACGATGACCTTCTTGCGCGACATCCTGACCGCGCCGCTGCCGAGCGTGACGGTCGTGATCATCGGCAGAAATTCCGGCGTCAGTCCAACGGCCAGCGCAGTCGCGAACAGCAATGATTCAAGCACGCCGCGATGCATACTGACGTTGACCGCAAGGATGAAGATAACCAGCAGCACTACGGTCTTCATAATCAGAATGCCGAACTGCCGGGTGCCGCGGTCGAACTCAGTTTCCGGTGGCCGCGCCGCCAGCCGATTTGCGATGTCGCCGAAGGCAGTCTGCCGTCCCGTCGCAAATACCACCGCCGTCGCCGCTCCGCTCACGACCGATGTTCCGAGAAAGACCACATTGATGGATTCGGGAGTGACCGCCGCGGGTCCGTCATCTGCCTCCTTGTCCACCGGCATCGACTCGCCGGTAAGCGCTGCTTGCTGGACATGCAGGTGCGCGCTCTCGATCAGGCGCGCGTCCGCCGGTACCAGGTCACCGGCGGCCAGCCGCACTACGTCGCCGGGCACCAGCTCGCCCCTGCTGACCTCGCACCACTTGCCGTCGCGCAGCACCGTCGCTGTAGGCGCGACTTGTTCCCGCAAACGCCTGACGGCGCGATCTGAGCGATAAGTTTGAAAGAAATTGAGCGTGATGCTGAGCACCACTATCGTCAGGATAATCAGCGCGTCGGCTAATTCGCCGACGAAAACCGAAACCACGCTGGCCGCCAGCAGGATCAAAACCAGGGGGTTGGTGCAGAAGTGGATGAACTCGATCAGCGCTCGCGTCCGATGTGCTTCGTCCGGTTCGTTCGGACCGAATTCCGCCAAGCGTTGTTCCGCCTGCCCGGAGTCGAGCCCGCGCGCGGAAGTGCCCAGCCGCACGAACAGCTGGGCCAACGACTCAAGCGGCGGCAGGCTCATGGCGGCGCGCCCCAGTTCGCTGCCAATTCTGTCAAGTGTGGGTGCAAGCGCCATTACGTTTGCTCCACGATAATCCTATCCGGCACACAGATGCACCTTTTTCTCCGGCACTCTTTGCCGCTATCAAGCATACGAACCACGGCCCAAATATAGCCGAGCCGCCATCCCGGCCCACCGCTCCGACCGTTACGAGATCATTATTTCTGTTCCCCCAACCCACGTCCTCGAAGGCGCTAGCCAACAAGCGCATTGGGGAGCCCAAGACATATAGCCCCGATGGCCGACGAACATCCCCAAGGCGGACGAGGCGGTCATATCGGTTGCGTTTTCTACGCGAACTGCCGATTCTGAAGCAGTCCCCGCGAGGAGTTCATGAGGTGGCCGAGGAGCAGAAACTACCGCACGTAGTCAGTTTGTTCCGCTTCCGGGTGCGGAACCTTACGCACGCCCAAAACGAAGAATACCGCGGCACTGCCGAGCGATTGATGAAAATTGCCTCAGCGATGCCCGGCTTCATCTCATTTCGCGAGTACACGGGCTCCGACGGCGAGATGCTGGCCGTGGTCGAATTCGCCTCGGCCGAGCAGCTTTCGGCCTGGCGCAACCATCCCGATCACGTAATGGCGCAGGAGCGCGGCCGCAACGAGTTCTATGCCGAATATCAAATCGTCAACTGCGCGGTGATGCACCAATACGAGTACAAACAGCGCTAACTCGCCAGCCATCTCGCTACCGCGCCGGTCTGAATCACATCAAATCGGCGCACGAATATCGTAAGGTTTGGTATGCGATTTTTGTTGCAACCCGCGAGAGATCCGGCACGTGTTCTGTGCGGGCTTGCGAGTGAGCGGATTGCTAGTCGCTTGACAATTGCGGGCTGCAAGGCTTACCCAAACCGTTATAAGGTTCGCGGAGGATGTCTCTATGCCCCACGATCTGCTCATCCGCAACGCTAAGGTGGTCGACGGAACCGGAGCGCCGCATTATCAGGCCGATATTGCGGTGGCACAGGGCCGAATCACCGAAATCGGCAGGCTCAAGGGCAGCGCGAGCCGCGTGATCGACGCCGACGGCCTGGTCGTCGCTCCCGGATTCATAGACCCGCACACTCATTATGACGCGCAAATCTGCTGGGACCCGCTCATCACATGTTCCTCCTGGCATGGCGTGACCACCGTCGTAATGGGCAATTGCGGGGTTGGCCTGGCGCCCTGCAAGCCCGCTGAGCGCGAGGTCGCTGCTTGGAACCTGGTCCATGTCGAAGCGATTCCATACGACGTCCTCAATCAGGGCATCACCTGGGATTGGGAGACCTTCCCCCAATATATGGATGCGGCTCAACGCCGCGGCCTCGGCATCAATGTCGGGTTTCTTGCCGCCCTTTCGCCCTTCCGCCATTGGGCGATGGGTGAAGAGGCGATGGGCCGCGCCGCCACCGAAACTGAAACAGCAGCAGTTCGTACGATGCTGCGCGAGACGATCGCGGCAGGTGCGTTCGGCTTTTCGCTAACCGTGATGCCGCAGCATGTCGGCTATAAGGGACTGCCACTGGCGTGCCGCCTGGCCAGTCACGATGAGTTGCGCGCCTATGCCGGGGTATTGCGCGAGGCCGGCCGCGGCGTCATCGAAATCGCTTTGACCAAGCAGCCGAGCGGCCTGTCCGAGGAGGAGTACGCACTGCTCAATCTGCTGTCGCGCGTGAGTGAACGGCCGGTAACCTGGCTCAATCTGCGGGACCGCGACGATGCGCCGGAAGCCTGGAGCCAAACGCTTGAGAGGGCTGCGCCGTTGCTGGAGCGGGGATGCCGTCCGCAAGTGGCGGCGCGTCCCTTGATTATCGAATTTAATCTGCGCAACCCGTTCCTGTTCGGCACTATGAACTCGATAAAGCCTGCCTTCGGCAACAAATCCGTTGAGGCGCAGAAGAGGTTCTACGCGGGCTCGGAATTCCGCCACACCTTCGAGGCCGAACTGCAGCGCCGCGCCGTCCTGCGTGATATTTGGGACCGCGCCAGGATCAAGGAGGCCGCGAAGCCGGCGCTCAAATCCGCCGAGTGGAAGAGTATCAGCCAACTCGCGCGCGAGCGGGCTGCCAACCCAATCGACGTCTTCTTCGACCTCGCGATCGAGGATGACCTGAACCTCGTTTTTATGATGCCGTTGCTCGACATCAACGAGGAGCGGGTCGCACGTAAGTTCAGCGACCCACGCACGATGATCGGAATTTCCGACGGTGGCGCTCACGTCGATATGTTATGCAATGCCGGCTATCCGACTTACCTGCTTGGCTATTTCGCGCGGGCCAAGCGGGCGATTACACTAGAGCACGCAATCAAGCGCATCACCTCGGAGCCGGCCCGCTTTTTCGGCATGTCCGATCGCGGCGAATTACGGCCGGGGATGGCGGCCGACATTACGATTTTCGATTTTAATCGCATCGGTTCACCCGAGCGGCCTGAAATCCGCCATGATTTCCCTGGCGGCGGACGTCGTTTGGTGACGCGCGCTGATGGAATCGAATACACCATCGTTAATGGCACGGTGCTTTACGAAAACGGTCAACATACGGGAGCACTACCGGGGCGAGTCCTGCGCTCAGGACAGCCCCTAGCATAAAGGAAGCGAGCAATCGGGAGAAAGGCAATGGCAGATATGCGAGTTATCTCAGCGGATTCGCACATGACCGAGCCCGGCGATTTATGGGTAGAGCGGCTCGACCGCAAGTTTCGCGACAACGCCCCCCGGGTAATCAAGAAAGAAGCGTCCCCGGGGTCGTCATTCGGCGCGCCCTACGTCTTCGTCGGTCCGGGCTTTCATCCACTCACCGTCGCCGGCGTGTTCGCCGCGGGCCGAAGCGGCGATGAACTGCGCGAACATATGAGACACGGCTACGAGGCGGCACGCCCGAGCGGATGGGACCCGGTTGAACGGCTGAAGGACCAGGACCTCGATGGCGTCTCTGCCGAAGTGCTCTACGCCAGCCTTGGCATCGCCCTGTTGAGCATGACCGACGCCGACCTGCAGCAGGCATGCATGCGAGTTTATAACGATTGGCTAGCGGAATTCTGCTCGCATGCGCCGAACCGCCTGGCGGGAATCGGGCTTTTTTCACTCAACAGCTTGCCCAACGTTTCGGCGATTGAGCACTGCGCAAAGCACGGGTTGAGGGGTATGCTGGTGCTGGCCAGCAATACTATTGACATCCCTTACAGTGACGAACGCTTCGACCCGCTCTGGCGGCTTGCGTCGGAGACGGGGATGCCGATTTCGCTGCATAAGCCGCTCGTTTCCGCCATGACTACAACGCCGTTCATGCCCAGCCCCGCCGACCTGCAGATTCATTGTATTCACGTTGTCGAGCAGTGCATGACTCGGTTGGTTTACGGCGGCGTGTTCGAACGTTTTCCGCGGCTCAAGGTCGTCTCGGCCGAAAATGATGTGGGCTGGTTCCCCAACTGGGTGCATCGGCTCGACCATGTTTATTCGAAGATGGGTAATCCACGCCCGCGGCTCCCGCTCAAGCCGAGCGAGTACGTAAAGCGCAACGTCTGGGCGACCTTTCAGGATGATCCATTGGGGCCGGCGACGTGGAGATTCTTCGGCGAGGACAACTACATGTGGGCATCGGACTTTCCGCATGCCGATTCCACTTTCCCGAATTCGGTGAAGACCATCGGCGAGAATTTTTCCGGCGTGCCCGCCGAAGTCAGGGAAAAGATAGTATTCAGCAATGCTAATAAGCTGTACCGTCTCGGACTCAACTGACTATTCATAATGACTGAGTTGGACCTGACTGTCATCCTGAGCGAAGCTAAGGATCGCCGCGAAGCGATGGCAGAAGCGCCGTTGAGATAAGAAGGTGTAGCCGGCGCCCCAGCAGAGAGGATGTCCCAATGTTCATAATGCGATTCACCGAGCGCCCTTACGTCGCCTATACCGAGGACGACGTGCGCCACAGTTTCCGCAGTTCAGTCCGGCTGACGTTTCCCAATAGTCATTTCAATCCCGAGCTGGGCGCCGATTTGTATAATGAATATCTCGACGAATATGAGTTCTCCGAGGAAGTCGGATTCGATGGCCTGATGCTCAACGAGCATCATAATACTCCCACTTGCATGGGTGCGGCGATGAACCTAGAGGCCGCGATCCTGGCGCGGATCACCAAAAAAGCCAAAATTGTGCTGCTGGGTAATCCCTTGCCGATTTTCGACAACCCCATCCGCCTGGCCGAGGAATTGGCTGAAATCGATATGATCTCGCGGGGCCGGCTAGTCTCCGGCTTCGTCCGCGGCACCGGCATCGAAAGTTGGGCCACCAATACCAATCCCGTCCACAATCGAGAGCGGTTTGAAGAAGCGCACGACCTGATAATCAAAACCTGGACGACCCCTGGACCTTTCCGATGGGAAGGCAGGCATTATCAATTCCGCGTGGTTAATCCGTTCGAGCGGCCGCTACAAAAACCGCATCCTCCCGTATGGATCCCAGGCGTCGGCAGCCCGGAGACGCTGGAATGGTGCGCGCGTCATCACTACCCCTATATCTACCTCGAAACCGATCCCGAGGTGACGGTATCGATGACCGACCTGTACAACAAGGCCGCCGCCGAAATCGGTTACGAGCCCGGCCCGCAGAATTTTGGCTATCTGTGGCGTATTCATGTACAGGACACCGATGAGCAGGCGGTCGAAGCCGGTAAGGGCTTTCTCATCGGCAACGCGGGAGTGGGACGGGTGCCGCTGCCAGGCGACTTCATGGCACCCGCCGGTTACAACTCGCGCGAGGGCTCGAAACGGCTACTGGAGCAGTACAAGCATGCGCTGCGGCCCGACCCGCTTTATGGAGGTGTTGATGCTGCGGGCTGGGATGCGGTGGTTGAGAGCAATCGCGTAGTAGTCGGGAGTCCGAAGACTGTCATCAAGAAGATCCGCCAGGGGCTGGAGGTATTTCGCCCAGGGATTCTCGGCGTTTGGACCAACGACGGCACCATCGGCCATAAGGACACGATGCGCTGTCTGCAGTTGATGAAGGAGGAGGTGCTGCCAGCGGTCCGCGAGATGGGCAAGGAGCTCGGGCTGCCCGGGCCGTTCGAGCAAGCCCCTTAGCGAGACGAAGCAGCATTGGCCGGAGGAGACGCTCGCGGCTGCTCTTTGGCATCTCCTGCAATGTATTTTCCTGACCGCCCCGGCAACGGTGTGAACAATCGGCAACCGCAGCTTCCGCTAGAGAGTGGCATTGCGACGGACTACCGGTGAAGATCTCGCACGGAGAAAAAGACAATCAATGGCTGCATTCGAGCACAAAGCGGTGAGTGTCGGCGGTGCACGTATCGCGTATTTTACCGGTGGCAGCGGCGCGCCGCTGGTATGGCTGCACGGCAGCGAAGGTAATCTGGGCTGGCTGCGGCTGCACGACGAACTCGCGCGCACTTTCACGGTCTTCGTCCCCACCCACCCAGGTTTCGCTGGTTCCGAGCGTCCGCAATGGCTGGAATCGTTCCTTGACTTGTCTCGTTTCTATCTCTGGATCGTGCAGGAACTGGGTCTTTCGCGCCCGGCGCTGGCGGGGCATTTCATCGGCGGATGGTTGGCGGCGGAAATGGCGGTCATGGCGCCGCAAACGTTCGCACGAATGCTGTTGATTGATGCGGCCGGAGTGCGGCCGCGCGAAGGTGAGATCACCGATGTCTTTCTGCACGGCAGCGAGGGCACCCGTCAAGCGTCTTTCTTCGATGTGAAGCAGGTCACCGATTACGAACTGCTGTTCGGCACCAAGCCGACGCCGGAAGCGCGCGAGGCGCATATAATTAATCGCGAAGCGGCAACGCGCTATTGCTGGAAACCCTACATGCACGATCCCAGTCTGCCGCCGTTGTTGGAACGCCTGCGCGGCTTGCCGACATTAATCGTATGGGGCCGCGAGGATCGCATCGTGCCAGTCGAGTGCGGCGAACTCTACCACAAGGCTATCGCGAGCTCGAACCTGCAGATAATCGACGCTTGTGGCCATTTTCCGCATCTGGAAAAGCCGGTGGAGTTTTCTCGGGCGATCTCAGGTTTCTTGACGAAATAATCCAAAGCTCGGGCGAGACGGGCACGCGGAAGATAGCCGCACCTGCCAACCGTCGGGTGCGAGGCCGGAGTACTCGTGATTTTTGTCCTGCGCCCGCACCGGGCGACACACTCCTAAGGAGCTGTCGAGTGGCGAAGCATTTTGTGTTGAGCAAAGAGGTCCCCATTGCGACCCTCACCTTTAATCGGCCCGAAAAGCGTAATCCGCTCAACGAAGAGATCCTGCTGGAACTCGAAGATATGCTTCATCAGGTGCGCGATGATCCCCAGGTGCGCGTGATGATTTTTACCGGTTCGGGCAATACCTTTTCTGCCGGCGCCGATCTTTCGCAAATCCGCGGCATCAACGACGAGCACGAGCGCCAACGTATCTTCGGCCAATACCGTAAAAGGCGCGGACGCCTGGTCGGACGCGTGCTCGATATGCTGGTGAACCTCGAACCGATTACCATCGCAGCGGTCAATGGATACGCGGTCGGCGGCGGATGGGCGCTGGTACCGGGATGCGACTTCAAAATTGCGGTCGAGGAGGCGCAGTTCTGGTTCCCCGAAGTCGAGCTCGGTGTTCCACTCAGCGCCGGCTCCACGGCTCTGCTCGTCGCTCATGTCGGACCCACGCGGGCTAAGGAGATCATCATCACCTGCCGCCGTTATAGTGCCGCAGAACTGCTGACTATGGGACTGTTGAATCGAGTGGTAAAAAAAGACGACCTTCATCCGGCGGTAAACGAGTTGGCGCAGAGCCTGATTGCCAGGAACCAGGCCGCGGTGATGGGCTCCAAGCTGATTGTCAATGCCGTCACCAGCGGCAGAGCGCCAGTGCAACCGGATCTTCTGCTCGAGCGCTCTTGAGAGAGGCCGACCGTGAGCAGCCGCGCCCCTGATCCCGCACATTATAGCGCCGAAGAAGTTTTGCGCGACGGCGGGTCGATTCATGTGCGCGCGATTCGTCCGGATGATCGGGAACGGCTGCTGCGTCATTTCAAGGAACTCAGCGAAGACTCAAGATATCACCGTTTTTTTGGCGTCAAGCGTTCGCTCAGCGAGGAGGAGCTGACACGGCTCACGCAACTGGATTTCGTCAATCACGTCGGCTTGGTGGCGACGCTACGGCATGACGCAGAAGAGCGATTTATCGGCGACGCTCGTTACGTGCGTGGCGCCGACCCGTCGCGCGCCGAAGTCGCCTTCGCGGTGGTCGACGAGCATCAGGGGCGCGGCATTGCGACCGTGCTGTTGGAGCATCTGGGCCGCATCGCGCGTGCGGCGGGCATCAGCGAATTCGAGGCTGACGTGCTGGGCGACAACAACCGGATGCTCGAAGTCTTCGGCAAAAGCGGATTTCGAGTGAAGCGGGCGAGCGCCGCCGGTGTGATCCATTTGGCCTTTCCGACGGCTGAAACCGAGGAATTCGCCACGGCCAGCGCGGCGCGAGAACGCGAGTCGGCGGCACACAGTGTCGCATGGATACTGCGGCCGAAATCGGTCGCGGTCATCGGCGCATCGCGTGAACGTACAAAATTAGGTGGGGCAATCTTCGCCAATCTGCGCGAAGGCGGTTTTAACGGTGCGCTCTACCCGGTCAACCGCGCCGCCACCGAAGTGCAGGGAATCCGAGCGTTTGCGTCGCTTGACGCTATCGGCCAACCGATCGTGCTCGCGGTTATCGCCGTGCCGGCGGCGGCTGTTGAGCAGGAGATCGACCGATGCGTTAGCGCCGGCGTTCATGCCGTAGTCGTGATTAGCGCGGGTTTTGGCGAAGCGGGCGCGGCCGGGCGCGAGGCCGAGGTACGAATCCGCGACCTTGCGCGCCGCGGTGGGATGCGGCTGGTCGGACCCAATTGCATGGGCGTGGTGAACACCGAGGCTGCGGTACGTCTCAATGCTACCTTTTCTCCCGTGATGGCGCCGGCCGGGAATATCGGAATCTTTTCGCAAAGTGGTGCGCTCGGCATTATGATTTTTGAGCAGCTCCGCGAGCGTCGCCTCGGCATTTCCAGCTTCGTCTCAGCCGGCAATCGTGCCGACGTATCGAACAACGATTTGATGGCTTATTGGGGTGGCGATGCCAACACCGCGGTCATCGTGCTTTACCTCGAGAGCGTCGGTAATCCGCGCAATTTCGCGAAAGCAGCGCGCGAGACCGCCCTACTCAAGCCCATCGTCGCGGTAAAGTCCGGGCGCTCGGCGGCGGGGACGCGTGCCGCATCGAGCCATTCGGCCGCCCTGGCCAATCGCGACGTCGCAGTCGATGCATTATTCGCCCAGGCAGGAGTGATACGTGTCGATACTCTTGAGGCACTCTTCGATGTAGTTGCAATACTCTCGACGCAACCGCTGCCGATGGGCCCCCGCGTCGTTGTTGTCAGCAACGCCGGTGGGCCTGCCGTCCTCTTCGCTGATGCCTGCGACGCACAGGGGCTGACGTTGCCTGAACTGCAACCGGCAACGATCGCGGAACTACGCGCGCAGTTGAAAATAAACTCCACTATTGCCAACCCCGTCGATCTGACAGTTTCGGCCACTTCGAAAGATTTCGAATGTGCGATCGCAATCGCCGGGAATGACCCGAATGTCGATTCGGTGGTCGCGATGTATGCTCCCCCAATCGCAGGACAATCTTCCGAAGCGGCGGCTGCGATCGCCCGCGGGGGTGCTCAAATTACGGCCAATAAGCCGGTCGTGGCAGTATTTCAGGTAGCTGGAAAATTCGGCGCGGGATTGGACAGCGCACGCGGCACAATCCCCACCTATGCGTTTCCCGAAAATCCGGCAATCGCGCTCGGCGCGGCCTGGCGCTACGCGCAGTGGCGTAATCGGCCACTCGGGAGTGTCCACACCCTTAGCCGCTTCGGGCAAGATACTGTCCGTGCGGTGGTCGAGCGCGCCTTGGCACTAGCTGGTGGTGCTTGCACGTTGTCGCGCGAATCAATCGCTACTGTGCTTCGCGCCGCCGGGATCGCTATTGCACAGCTTGAAGATTCGGCCGCGACGCCCGATCTCCCCGCGGGTCTGGAAGAGCACCCTCCGGGTATCCCGATGTTCGCCGGTATCACCATGGATCCAACCTTCGGGCCGTTGATCGCATGCGGCTTCGACAGCCCGACGGGAGACATGGTGTTTCGACTCCATCCTGTAACTGACGTGGATGCGGCCGAGATGATCGCGTCGCTAAGATCGAGCCGGCGGCTCGACGACGATCACGATACGCCTCTGGTCGACCGTCGAGCGATAGCAGCCCTGCTCATGCGTATCTCGGCATTAGTCGAGGCAATTCCTGAAATGGCCGAGCTGGAGTTGCACCCAGTGAGTATGCTGCCGCCGGGCCAAGGCGCGGTCGTCCTCAGTGCCCGGATGCGGCTCGAACCCGTGCGCTGATCGCAGAGCCAATCCCGGACGGTCATGGCAAATCGAATGGCATTATGGCGCCGTCGAGCAGGCCGCGGCCAGCACGCGTACTCCGCGCCTTGATCGCGTCGATTAATTCTTGCGCGCTATCTATGGTGGAGGAAAAAAGCGTCGTCACCACACCCACCGAATTGGCTGAGTGGGAATCCGAACCAGCCACTTCGGCCTTATTGAGAGCGCGTGCAACCTTGAGCGCGAACAGATTTTCCTCGTCCGAGCAGGCTCCATTCAGCACCTCGATCGCGTCGCACAATTGAATAATCTCGAGTTTGGCCGCGCGCTCCGGATGCTCGAGATCAATCGGCTCATGATCGGGGTTGATAAACGAGAACCGCGGGTCGAGCTTGTAGCGGAACGGATGATTGGCGATCATGAGACCGCCCGCGCGGTCGACCACTTTGCGCAGTTCGGCCAGCTTGTAGATTCCACCAATGTACTCGCCGAGGCCAAACACGCCCACATGCCCCATCTCGGTCGTCACTTCCATCCCGCGTAGGCAGATCACGCTTTTTTCCGCCGCCAAGGGCAAGATCTCCTTCAGATCCCATATGTTGTCGTGCTCGGTTATGCAGATAGCGCCGATTCCAATCGCTTGAGCGCGCTCGATTAGCTCGCGCGGCGACAGGTTCGAATCGGCACTGCCACGGTTCGTGTGCACGTGTATATCAACGGTGAAGTAGGACCCCATACGTAGCTCCCTTCCTTACCTCCCTCTCCTCTCGGGAGAAGGCGGCGCATCAACGCGCCAGGTGAGGGGCTTTTGCGATAAGCGAAAGCGCTCCTTGAGCTTTTAGCTTGGGAGCGTTGAGCTGAGCGTGACCTTTTTTATATGGTCACCGACTTTGATCTTATCGACGACGTTCATCCCCTCGACGACACCGCCGAAGACGGTGTATTGGCCGTCGAGGAATGGCGCCGGCTCAAGGCAGATGTAGAACTGGCTACCGCTCGACTTGCGATCGGGATTGACCTGATCACCGCGCCGCGCCATTGCCAGCGTGCCGCGAAGGTGTTTCTCGGTCGGGCTGATTTCCGCCGGTAATTCGTACCCTGGGCCACCGGTGCCATTGCCGGCCGGATCACCGCCCTGGACGACGAAGCCGGGCTCGACTCGATGAAATGTCAGCTTGTTGTAAAAACCATCTTTGGTGAGCTTTTCGAAATTTGCGACGGTCTTCGGCGCCTCGGCCGCGTAGAGTTCGACGACGATCTCGCCACGGTCGGTATCAAGAATTGCGTAATGTCCGGTATTTCGCACAGGAACTCCGTCCAATTTGGAATTGTTAGCCGCGCCTAATGCGTACTTGGCCGTAACCGCCAGCACCATGACGAGGCAGGTTGTCAGCAGGCTCGGCGTCCACGGCCGCGGAGCCGAGCGGCTCAGGCGTCCGTGCCTGTCGTCCGTTAACAATGGCTTCCGATACACCCTATCTCACCTATTTGAGCGCGCACCTGCGCGCAAGGGTTTACGCAGTACGCTGAAACACAGCCGATTTTTTCTGCGCTGGACGGTAATGACCCTTAGCTTCCGTGCCGATTTCGGCGAGCAATTGAAAACGACCACGAATACCTTTGTCCGGCGGTGAGCGCGACTACATAGCGGCCGGCTGACAAGGGGCGGCGCGGAACAATTACGACCGCTCCGAACTGGCTCAGGATAGCCCGTGCGGTGCTTTGTGCCGCTGGATCCGGATTTAGGTAAGTATTGGCGTCGAAAGCGCACGCCTCGATCGCTGCGCCGTTGTCGGCTTTCTTGACCGAATAATCGGCGACGCTTGGCTCAATTAAGTGGCCCAACTCCAAGGTCATCGCCAGGCCGGCGGGCGAAGTGTAGCCTGGGCAACTCGTCAATGGATCCGGCCATTCACCGCTGAACTCCCCCGACTCCATCACCGCGCCGTCAGGCGGAAAGACGACCGGCTTGGGCCATCGCGATGGCAACGTTGACGGCGGGTCAACGTCCGTGCCGGTGTTTAGAGCGGCGAAGCAGACCGCTTCCTGGCAGTCGGTACCGTAGCCAACTCTATGGAGATAGGGATTAATAATCTGCATCCGGTGGAAGGGCACCTGCATCCAATTGTGGATGGCCCACGAGGACTCCGGCCGGCTGTGGGGATCCCATGTCCAGTCAATGTCGCTGGATCGCGCTGCTGCCGCTCCCTCGGGGGTAAACCCCGGTCTGGCCGAGTCTTCGGTATGCGCCTCTGCTCCCAGGCTCAGCCTCGGCAATTGAGGCGCGTAATTTATAGCTAGGTAACGTGAATGGAGGAAATCACCGTGGCTGAGCTTGGGGTCCGCAGTGACCGGCGCAAGCCCCACCATCGCTCGGTAGCGATTGAGCGGAGCGAGCCACGCCGCCGCCTCAGTCCGCTCCGCGGCGACGGGTGCCGGCGCGACCCCAGGCGAGATAATCGGTTCCGTATCGGTTGCCCCAGTCGACGTGGGAGCTTCAACGGTGCGGACGCCGCTGTTCTGCTCGGCCAGGCGTTGTAACTGATCGAAATTAAGCAGGAACGTGACAATGGCGAAGCCTGCGAGCAGGAATAACGCGCCGGCAACGATTACCCTCGCGCGCTGATTTACGATTTCAATTGCCCCGCTTGAATCCTGTGACAGCCGGCGGACTGTGTCTCTCAAGTTCATTTCTTTCTGAATTGCCGATCGCTACGGCCTATCGATAGATTTGCATTTCCTTAGGCAAGAGATCGATGCCCTAACGGGAGCGATCGCATAACCAGTCGGCGCGCCAGCGCCGAGACTGACGTTAACAGGGTGGCTGAGTACACTTTTTGGTGCCGGTCTGCGAATTTTTTCTGCCACAATGTTTTATATTAGTTGAGTTAAAGGCGGACCCGCTTCGCTTGCTCGTAACAAGGCGCACCCCCATTCCCCGTCCAAACGGGGCCAAGCCGCGTGCCGGGCGCTGGTTTAGAACGATCTGGCCCAAAACCTGGCTCACGCGAACTCCCGCAGCGCTCGCATTCATTTTCTGCGCTTACGGTGCAACGGGTTATGTTGGTGCGCCCGCGTTGATCCGCTACATGGCGCAGAATCAGGCCGCCGCCGCTCTGAATCGGCAGGTCACCGTCGGTGCCATCAGCTTCAATCCTTACCGGCTGCGGCTGGTTATTACGGATCTGCACATAAGCGGCCGTAACCGCTCTCAGCATTTCATCGACATCAGACGCATAAAGCTGCGACTGTCATGGACTTCGTTGCCTCATCTGGCATTGGTAGCCAAGGAGCTTACGGTCGAGCGGCCGACGATTCGCGTCATGCGGCTGGGGCCAAGCACGTTCGATTTCTCGGATCTGATCGCTTCCTTTGCCGGGCGGGCGCCAAATCGCACGTCCCTGGCTTTCGCGGTATCCAATTTTGAGGTTAACGATGGGCTGATTTTGTTCGACGACCGCGTACTCAAAGAAGAACATCGAGCAGAGAACATAAGGTTGGCGATTCCGTTCATTGCCGACCTGCCAACCGATGCAGACAAGTACGTGCAGCCCATGCTGCGGATGACGGTCGACGGCTGCCCGCTAAACCTAACCGGAAAAACGAAACTCTTTGGTAGCGACCTGGAGTCAGTGGTCGAGGTAGGTTTCCAAAATCTCGACGTCATCCCGTTTGCCGTCTATGCGGCCGATGAGCTGCCGTTCAAACTGAAGCAGGCCGAATTATCAGCGGCGCTCCAGTTTCATTTCATCTTGGCCGGCGGACGTCCGCAGCTTGCGGCCGCCGGCTCAGCCGAGATGGACAATGTCGTGATCAGCGATCTCAATAATTCACCCCTCGCCGAACTGAAACAGTTGCAAGTCGAGATAGCGCAGACCGAGGCGCTCGCGGGGAAGTTGCATTTTTCCTCGATCGGTATCGATTCGCCGTGGGCTCACTTGGCCGTCAATCATGGCGGCACAACGAATCTGGCCTCGATACTTGGCGGGCATAGGATACGGCCTTCGGCGCCATCGCAGCCACGAGTCGAGCGCGCTAATGGAGCAGCGGTATCAGCACCCTCACCCTTGCCACTCGCGCAACAAGGCGGGCGAGGAGCAGATGGGAGTGGCGCGCGTGAGAATGCCGCCTCTGGGCTCGCGCGGTCGGGGCCTTCGGCGCCGCTCTTGAATCCGATGGCGGTAGCTCCGTCGAGCGTGCCTGCGGCGGCTCCAGCCGCTTCCGGCGGGTCGAATGCCTACTCGACGCCTAATCCTTCTTTTTCGCTCTCGCTGGATGCGCTGGAACTCAACAACGGTGCTCTTGATATTACGGATAGAAGCGGAACAGCCCCGGTTCTGTTGAAGTTGCAAGCAATCCATTTCGGACTGAAACATTTCGCTAATGTCGGCGGAACGCGCGCCTCCTACAGTTTCAGCGCGAACTTTGATAGCGGCGGCCATCTCGCGGCAGACGGCAACTTCAATCCTTCGTCCTCGACGGCAGCAGGCAACCTCGATGCCGCTAATGTTGACCTTCCGACGCTCCAGGGTTTCCTTTCGCCGGTGCTGGCGGCGACAATCGAGTCAGGAAAGGTTTCAGCGCATGCAGCCGTTCGAGCCGTGTTCGGACCTCATTTTAACGTCCACGCAGAGCGCACCCAGATATCGTTCGACGGAGTCGAATTACGGCCGCTCGAGCAGGCGCAAAGCATAATTGGATGGAAGCACTTCAGTGCAGATCTTGACCGCTTCGACCTCGCATCGCATCAGACTGTGGTTCGCGAATTGCGCGGCGATGGATTGCACTTGACCGCTCTCCGAGACGCGCACGGCAATTTGAACCTGGCCTCGCTGTTGCGCGCGCAACCGCCGAACAGTCAGAACCCGCCGGCTGGAATCAGCTCATTTGGATGGCAGTACCGGATCGAATCGCTCGTGCTCGAAAACGCCGATGCGGCAATCGAGGACGATGCACAAGGGCAGGCATTCTCGTTACGAATCTCGCCGCTCAACATTCGCCTGCACGGGATTACCAACGAATTCGCCAAGCCATTCACTATCGAGGCAGATGGGAAGATGACTCCGCGGGGCACATTCAAGGTCGCCGGTGAGACGGCGATCAACCCGTTCCAGGGCCGGTTGCACATCAATACGGAGCGCATCGATCTGGCCTGGCTCGATCCGCTTATCACAAGTGCACTCGAGTCCCGGAAGCTGAATGCAAAAGTCATTAGCGCCAGACTCACCATGAACGGTGACGCGGAGGCCGAGTTTCGTGACGGCAGGTTTGATGCTGCCTATCGCGGCGGTGTCAGGCTGAGCAATGTGAGGATCATGGACAGACTGACCGCTGACAGCTTCCTGAGATGGTATGCGCTGAGCCTTGACGGCCTCGAGCTGCGCTATGGTCCGTCGCAGCCGCGCATACAGGTTGGCGCGATGGCGCTATCCGACTTTTACGCCCGCCTGATCCTCAATGCTGACGGCCGGCTCAATCTGCACGACATAGTGACAAGTGCAGAGCAACCTTCAGTACCGCTGACGCGGCCCTCAATCAGACCATCAGGCGAGACCGCGGCAGCTCCGCCTCCGGCGGATATTACGGTTGGAAGCTTCACTCTCCAAAATGGTGAAGTCAGTTACCTCGACAACTTCATACGGCCCAACTATTCCGCCGTTGTAACTCACCTCGAAGGCAGAGTCGGCGCCTTCGGAACCAACAGCACGGAGCCGGCGGAGGTCGTGCTGGCGGCGAAGGTTAACGGAACTTCACCGGTCAGTATCAGCGGTTCAATCAATCCGCTGGCGCCTATGGCTTCAGTCGACCTCCAGGGCAATGCTAGCCGAATCGAGTTGCCGCCGCTGACGCCGTACGCCGCCAAGTATACTGGATATCCGATCACCGGCGGCACTCTCACCGGTACGGTGCACTATAAACTGGCCAACCGGCAGCTTACCGCCACTAATCACCTGATTCTGGACCAGCTTAGCTTCGGCGAGCATGTAGAGAATTCGACCGCAGGCAACCTGCCTGTAAGGTTGGCGGTCGCGGTGCTAAAGGACTCGCAGGGACGGATCGATCTGAGAATCCCGGTTTCCGGCTCAACAGCGGACCCCCAATTCGACCTCGGCAGCTTGGTCTGGCATGGGCTGGTGAATGTGATAATGAAGGCGGCAGAATCTCCGTTTACGGTACTTGCTTCGGCGCTCGGCGGCGAAGACCAAAATCTGGCATACCTGGAGTTCGCTCCCGGCTATTCGACGCTGACCGCGCCGGAGCGCAATAAACTCGCGACATTAGCCGCGTTGCTGGAACAACGGCCCTGGCTTAAATTGCAAATTAGCGGACGTGCCGATTCGAAAGTCGACCGACAGGGTTTGCGTGAGGCGATACTCGAGGATGAAATCAGACAGCAGAAAGCTGCAGACGAGGACCGGAAGATCACGCCCGTTCCAATCGAGCAAGTAGAAGTCACGCCCGACGAATACAATAAGTATCTTTGGCGTGTTTACAAAGCTGCTGATTTTGACAAGCCCCGCAACCTCGTTGGGATAGTTAAATGGTTCCCCCCTGATCAAATGAAGAGAACGCTGCTTGCCAATATCAAAGTTAGTGATGAGGAGTTGCGTCACTTGGCGGAGGCACGCGCTGTGGCGGTATATCAGGCGCTCAGCGCCAGGATTGCTCCGCCGCGTTTGCTGATGGGCCCGCCGAAACTCAACACCGACGGCATCAGCGAGGGCCCCACGACGCGCGTCGATTTTTCGTTGAAGTAGTGGCTCGGGCGTAGTGGGCGACTGTTGTTCGGTTGCCTGATTGCTCTTACCTTGGGATTTCATTGGCCGCGGAGCTAAGTAAAATCGGCGATGGAAGACGACGGGACTCGGGTTCTATCATGAGCCGGCGCAACGGCGCGGATGTTGTTCTCGCCGCATGGCGGTCTCTAAACGCGGGCACGCGCGATTTGCTTGCTCGCGCCCGGCCAATCGTCTGCCATGAATGTTTGCATCCGATCCGCTGGTGGAATCGCCGCATCTGGCTGGCCGACGGCGATCGCTATGCACATTTGCGGTGCTGGAAGGGCCACTTATTCTTAAAAGCACTTGTGGCCAACGAGGTCCGACGCTCGCAACTAATGGCCGACGAGATGCGGGATTCGCAACCGATGGGCGACGAGGTTCCGCGTCCTTCCCGACGTCGCTCCCAGGATGGTGATAACGGCTCGGCCATCAACGGGCTGCACCAAGTGGATTCGTCTGGAACACCGCGTGAAGCAGTAGAGCGCTTGGAAGCGCAACAACAGAACGCAGAAGGACGTGCAGCTAAAACGCGCGATGACGAACATCGGCTCGACGGCGGTTTATCTCTGCATGAGTTAGGCCAGGATTTGTGGCATTTCCTGGACCGAAGTTCTTTGTTCTGGAACTTCGGCCTAAAAAGGATTATTCCGCATCGTCCGCCACGCCCGCAACGCCGGTGTATGTTTTGTGGTGCGGTCGCATTCAGCGGAAGCTCGGCGTTTTGCACTAAGTGCGGCTCTTCTCTCAGCCGGTAGTCGGCTTGCTCCCGCCCGTGGGGGCGCTTTCCCCGCGCCTCAATTTGGCCGAATCTCCTCAAAGCCGATTAACGGGAAGCCTTTTGGCGCCGGAACCAACCTTAATGGTGGCCTCACGACGCGCCTCTTTTTCTCGCTCCAATAGTGGCGAAGGCTTGAATTCACGGGTGCCTATGCGTGTGGTCGGGATTCTAATAACCGCAAAGATGAGTACAATCGGGCGGTGGAGGAGGAAGGGGCCCGGTGGCCCCACCGGTCTTCAAAACCGGCCTGGCGGGCATTGCGTTCGCCGGAGGGTTCGACTCCCTCCCCCCTCCGCCAAGAAAAACGCTCCGCACGTTCTTGCCTCTGTTATTGCATCTTTCAAACTCGACCGAAGCAGCATTGACGAGACCCTCACATCCGAAACACCCCGAATGTCGGGACGGAAGGGATGCCGGCATTCAGCGACGCTGCGATGGCCAGGGCTAAGGTCGCACGGGTTTCGAGAGGGTCTATTACGCCATCGTCCCATAGCCTCGCACTGGCATAATAGACCGAGGATTCGAATTCGTACTTCTCCAACGTCGGGCGCACGAATTCCTGCTGCTCCTCCGGCGACATGCTGCCGCCCTCTCGGGCAAGCTGATCGAGTTTGACGGTGAGCAGCGTATTGGCTGCTTGCTCGCCACCCATCACGGAAATTCGCGCGTTGGGCCAGGTAAAGAGCATGCGCGGAGAATACGCCCGCCCGCACATCCCATAATTGCCGGCGCCATTGGACGCCCCAATTATCACCGTGAATTTCGGCACCTGCGCATTGGCAACCGCATTGACCATTTTAGCCCCGTCTTTGGCGATGCCGCCCTGCTCGTAGCGTTTGCCGACGATAAAACCGGTGATGTTCTGCAGAAACAGCAGCGGAATGCGCCGCTCGCAGCACATCTGGATGAAGTGCGTAGCCTTCAAGGCGGATTCGCTGAAAAGCACGCCGTTGTTGGCGATTATGCCGATCGGGTAGCCATAAACCCGGGCAAAGCCGGTGACCAGCGTGGCGCCGTAGCGCGGCTTGAATTCGTGCATACGGCTGCCATCGGTGATGCGCGCGATTACCTCGCGAACTTCATAGGGCCGCCGCGGGTCGGGTGAAATGACGCCGTAGAGTTCAGCGGGATCATAATACGGGTCCTCGGGCGTGTCCTGTGGCAGAACCTCGTCGAGGCGCGACCGAGGGCCAAGATTCTCAAATACCGCCCGCGCGATTTCGAGCGCGTGCTCGTCGTCGTCGGCCAAGTGATCGCTCACGCCGGAAATCCTCGTGTGGACGTCGCCGCCGCCCAATTCCTCCGCGCTTACCACCTCGCCCGTTGCGGCTCGCACCAGCGGCGGACCGCCCAGAAAGATGGTGCCCTGCTCGCGCACGATTATGCTCTCGTCGGACATCGCCGGGATGTAAGCGCCGCCGGCGGTACACGAACCCATCACCAGCGAGACTTGCGCAATCCCTAACGCAGACATGCGCGCCATGTTGTAAAAAATTCTGCCGAAATGATCGCGGTCGGGAAAAACCTCCGACTGGAGAGGCAGGAACGCGCCGCCCGAATCGACCAGGTAGACGCACGGTAAGCGATTCTCCATCGCGATTTCCTGCGCGCGCAGATGCTTCTTGACGGTGATCGGATAATACGTGCCGCCCTTGACAGTCGCATCATTAGCGACCACGACCGCCTCGCGGCCCTGAATACGGCCGATACCGGTGACGATGCTGGCCGCCGGTGGTTCGTCGCCGTCGTACATCCCGTAAGCGGCCAGGGTTGACAATTCGAGGAAGGGACTGGCGGGATCGAGCAAGCGGCGGACGCGGTCTCGGACCAGCAGTTTGCCGCGTTCGGTGTGGCGCTTGCGCGCGTTCTCGGGGCCTCCCTGGCGGATTCGTTCGATTTCATTCCGCAGCCGTGCGACTTGTGCCTCCATCACCTGGCGGTTGCGCTTGAATTCAGAGCTGTCAGAATTAATTCGCGACTCGATTCGTTCCATTTTTTCACCGACCCATTCGCCACCCGCAGCTCTTCACCGCAGGCTCTAACATGCGCCGCCGCGCCGAATTATACCGCTGCGTATTGCGGAGCCTCGCTGCGGCCTCGCAAGCGAGCCCTGCCTGTCGCCGCTAGCTCTGTGTAATCCGCGCTCCGTTCCACATGCAATGGCGGACGCAGTTGAGGTAATTTTAGACAATAATGTGAAAGAAAGCGGAAGAGTTACAGAAACGCCAAACGTCTTGGACACGCATGGCAAATGCTTTACGACCATGCGAAGCAGAGCCCACGAAAAAGCACCGGGCTGACAGAACGGCAGGCCGTGCACGTACAGCCGCGACTACATATGAGGGGCGGCGCATTCTCGGTCTGTGAGAAAATCGGTGAAGTATGAGGGAGCGGGACCTGAAAGCATTGGAGTTCGATAAGGTGGTCGGATTGCTGATCAGGTTGGCGGTCTCACCGCCGGGACGCGGTGCGCTTACCGAGTTGCGTCCGGCATCTGAACCGGCCGAGGTACGCCGGCGTTTGCACGAAGTTGCCGAACTGGCCGACCTCCGTTCCCATTCCGGGTCTTTGCCGCTTGACGAATTCGTCGACCAGCGCGCGCTGCTGCTTGCGGCGGCGCCGGAGAATGCCGTACTGGGTGGGCAGGCGTTGGTGCAGATTCGCGATTTTGCGGTCGCTGCGCGCACGGCTGAGGCTTTCCTCCGCTCGCGAGTTGAATCGCGTCCGCTCCTGGCAACGATAGTCCAGGAATTGGTCGCGCCTAAAGAGCTGGCCGATGCGCTCTTGCGCTCCCTCGCTGATGATGGCGGGTTGCTCGACGATGCCAGCCCGGAGTTGAAGCGGCTGCGAACACGACTGCGCGACAAGCGGCTCGAGCTCGAAACTCGCCTGGCGCGCTCCCTTAACGCGCCGGGCATGGAGCCGTTTGTCTCGGACTATCTGGTGACAGTACGTAATCGCCGGTTTGTACTGCCGCTCAAGCTCAACTATGCGGAAAGGCTCGACGGGATAGTGCAGGATCGCTCGGTATCAGGCGAGACACTGTTCGTCGAACCGATGTGGGCGGTCGAGTTGAACAACCGGCTGATGATGCTCGAGCGGGAGGCCGAGGCGGAGGAATACAGGCTCTTGATGCAGCTCACTGCCCTCGTGCGCGGATACCTCGCGGAGATGCGGCTGACGTTTGCCGCGATGGTCACGCTCGACACGCTGAACGCCCGTGCGATTTTCGCGGAACGCTTCGATTGTATTGAACCCGAGGTGGGCGGCGATAGGATCGATCTGCGCGCGGCTCGACATCCCCTGCTTGTGGCGAGCGACCGGCCGGTGGTGCCTATCGATATCCGGATTGGCGGCGGCCAGCGCGGAATCGTAATCTCGGGACCTAACACCGGCGGCAAGACGGTCGCATTAAAGACACTCGGGTTGCTGTCAATGATGGCGCAGGCGGGAATAATGATTCCCGCCGGCGAGGGCAGCACGATTCGGCCATTCCGCACTGTGTTTGCCGATATCGGCGACGAGCAGTCAATTGAGGCAAGTCTGTCGAGTTTCGCGGCTCATGTGCTCAATCTGACCGAAGTGGTGCGAACGCTCGCGGAACCGGCGCTGGTGATCCTTGACGAGCCGGGCGCCGGCACTGATCCGGTCGAAGGCGCCGCTCTTGGAATCGCGCTGATGGACTATTTGGCGGCACGTGACTGCGTTGTCGCGGTCGCCACTCATTCGACGGCAGTCAAGCTCCACGCGTATTCGCGAGCACGCTTCGATGCGGCGGCGGTCGATTTCGATCCCGAGCATCTCACGCCGCTGTATCGGCTGAAACCGCACACGATTGGTCAGAGCTACGGGCTGGCGGTCGCTCGCCGCCTCGGCTTGCCCGACGAGCTCGTCAGAGCAGCTGAAGCCGTGCTGCCGGCCGGCACTGCCGAGATGGCCAAAGCATTGAATCGGCTCGAAGACGAACGCGCCAGTTTCAAGGCGCAGACCGACCAATTGCGCGAGCACGAAATCGCGCTGGCCGAGCATGAGCGCGAAGCGCTCGCCGCCGCCGAGCGGGTGCGCGCGCGCGCCGAGGCAGAACGCGAGCGTCTGCGCAGTGAAGGCGCTCAGCTTCTTGCTGAATTGCGCCGCGACGCCGCGGCGATGCTAGCCGACCTTAAATCGGGTGCGAAAGGCCGCCGGGAACTCAATAGGCTCCTCTCCGAGTCCGCTGCCAGGCTGGATGATCTTGCGCCGCCTCAGCTAGGACCAGAACAAGAGCACGAAGAACCGCTTAAAGTTGGCGATCGGGTTGAACTCGGCGACATTCGCGGCGAATTGCTCGTGCTCGAGCCTGGCCGCGCGGTTGTGGGCCGAGGGGGACTCCGCATCGAGGTCGCCCCGGAGCGGCTGCGGCGGGCGCGGACGGAGCGACCTCCAGGACGGCCGCCCACGGTCACCGTCACTACTGAGGCCAGCGAGCGCGACGAACTCAACGTGGTTGGGTTGCGGGCAGGCGAAGCGCTGCGGCAAGTCGAGCAATTCCTCGATCAGGCTTACCTCACCAATCAGCGCGAGCTACGAATTGTCCACGGCATCGGCTCCGGCGCATTAAAAAAGGCAATCCAAGATTACCTCAGCACCTCGCCATATTGCGCAGGTTTTCGGCAAGCCGAACCACATCAAGGCGGTGCCGGCGCGACGATCGTGCAAATCAGCGCATGAAGCGAATCCGATCTAATGGGAAACAGTGAACTGTCTACTCGGCGGCTAGTCGATTGATGTCGGAAAAAGCGTTCGTGCGGCTTGGGGAAGAAGGAGCAAATCCATCGTAAGGCATCGAGGCGGGAACCGACAGCACCATCAAAACCCGCCCGGAATGGCTTCGCCACCGTGGCCGGAGCGCTGTAAAAGGCGATTTAGCCGCAGGCAAATCCTTTCTCATCGGTGCCTCCAGCGCGCTCCGCCGCTTTGCTGGCATGACAAAAGGACAAGCCCGCCTCACACGTCGTCTCAATACCAAGATCGCCTTATATGCCATTAATCGCCAAAGCGGTAGTAGATTATCGCCGCCAGCGCGGTAATGGCGTCGCGCCAGCCTATTTTCTTGCCCTGCTCGTAAGTGCGGCCCGAGTATGAAATCGGCACTTCGTAGATTCGCCATCGAGCGCGGGCGGCCTTGGAAGTGATTTCCGGTTCGAAGGTAAATCGATTTGCGCTGAGCCTCAATGCCGCCAGCCGGTCACGCCTGAAGGCCTTCATCCCCGTTTCCATGTCCGTGAGGTTCAGATCGCTGATCGCGTTCGAAACCAGCGTCAGCATCCGGTTGCCGAAGTAGTGCCAAAAGAAGAGTACGCGATGCGGGCCCCCGA
>Ga0306920_100001427_pt1 | contig 29660 bp, 26 predicted proteins | sample flu12Cox44000170_FD_204666 | JGI IMG/M metagenome (GOLD analysis project Ga0306920, IMG submission 204666) | Lab enrichment of tropical soil microbial communities from Luquillo Experimental Forest, Puerto Rico - flux4day.12C.oxic.44.000.170 (v2)... | ecosystem: Environmental > Terrestrial >... | reverse complement strand
CCGGCCGCCAAACGATTCCATGATGTTCCTGGCAATGGATAACCCGATCGCGGCGGCGATCAGGATTCCGAGCCACTGGTACGGATCCGAACGCGCATGCGGTGACTGTGTGACTGCGATCGTAAATGCCGCGATTGCAACCAGAGAAAGCAGACCTTGAGTCCGTTCCCCCCATTGCAAAAACGGTCCCGTACCGGCGAGAAACAGCATGAGTGCGACCAACAGCGGTTCCGACTCACCGGTGATAATAGTCAGCCACATCGAGCTCGTGATGAGGATGGTACTGAAGGAGAAAGCGACCGCTTTCCAGTGCCGCCGCATCCAGGGTCCGACCCTCAAGGTCATGATTACGGCAACGACATAGAGCCCGATGTTGAGCAGGTGGAGGAACAGCGGCCAAGCGCCATTCATCCATAAGAATGCGCGGTCGAATCCCAGGTAAGCCAGCTCGTAAATGAGGGTCAGCAGCGAGCCGGCTCCAACCAGGCGAGCCGCCCATTTTAATTCTTCTGATGAGCCGGAGAGCGCGGCCTCGGTGCCAACGTGTCCGGCTCTGCCGGCTCCAATTCCGGGATGCGAAGCGCCGATGGGATTTTGCGGTGGCTTCGCAAGCTCAATGTCGGCCACCAAAAGATGTCCCCCGTATCCCTAATGTTTACCACGGCGAGCGAACGATTAGTATAAGGCTTAGATAACAGGGTGTTGGTGGCTCTCACCAATTAGTCGCAGACCGGTTGAATGGCCGTGAAAAGACCCATAATCGGTTTCCATCAGGACGAATTCGGCGATTGGGTGGCCGAACTGGCATGCAATCATAATCAGCACGTCCGCCATCATCCGCCATTTCAGATGCGCCCCTGGGTGACCAACGAGCAAGGGCGGCAGCAACAGCTCGGCGTGGAACTGGAATGCGGCAAATGTGACGGCGAACCCGACTATCTGCGGGCCAATCGCGCGCTAGTACGCCGCTATTACGATGAGTTGTGGAACCAGTGGCAGCTGGAACTGATACCGGAACTGCTCGCCCAAGATTTTCGTTTCCGCGGCTCGGTCGGTGTGACGACACGCGGCATCGGTGCCTTCGCGGATTATGTACGGATGATCCGCGACGCCTTTCCAGATTTTCACAATCGAATCGAGTCGATGCTGGCGGAGGACAACCGGGTCGTCGCACGCTTGCAATATACGGGGACACATCGCGGCAAAATCTTCGGCATCGATCCAGCCGCGAATCACTTATCATATGCAGGCGTCGGGATCTTCACGATCGGTGGCCATCAACTAAGGTCAGCCTGGGTGCTCGGCGATCGTTACGAACTAATGCGCCAGCTCGGCGCGCTAGCTGAACCCTCTTCGGCGCATCGCATGAGATGAACGGGCGGTCTTCGATTTACGCTGAGCCGAACACTTCCGGATTATGTTCGCCGAGGCCGGGCGCCGGACGGCGGATCGCCCACGTTGAATTGAGGTACTGGTCCAACCGCCAGCTCCAGCAAGACGGCGGCGGTTCCATATGGCCGAAAGCGTCGAGGACTACGAACACTTGGCTGATATCTGTGCGGGACAGGCGCACCAGCGGTGGTCGGCTTCGAAGCGACCAGCAACTATCATCGGCCCTTAGCTTATTTTCTACAACGCGAAGGCTTTGAGCTGCGGCGAATTCCGACAATGGCGCCGTCAGCCTTCTCTCCGCGGGATCACCGTTAGCCTGCAGTAGCCGGAGCGCACTCGGCTCGCCGCCAGCTCGCGCAGCCGCATCCGCAGCTCGTCCTGCGGCGGTCGTCGGCTCCGATAGACCAAAGTCTTGCGCGTGATCTTCATCAGCCCCGCCGCCCGGCGTTCGCCCAGCGCGAAGACCGCTTGGGTCCACAGCCCAGCGCGCGCCGCTGGCGGGCTTTACAGTTTTTTTGGCACGATCTCCTGCAGGATGTGACGATCGAGCGAGAGGTCGGCGACCAGCCGCTTGAGTTTGCCATTCTCCTCGCGCAACTGCCGCAGCTCGCGCAATTCACTCAGGGCAGGCCGGCGTGTTTCTTCTTCCAGGTGGCGTCGCGGATGCCATACTCGCGGCAAATCTCACTCACCCTGGTGCCGCACTCCGCCTGGCGCAACGCGCGCAGGATCTGCTCTTCGCTGTGGCCCTTCTTCGGCATTCCGCTGCCCTCCTCAGGTTGCTGCAGAGGACCACACCTCAAGCCGTTGCTCAACTTACGCCCGGCATACTTTTCGGGTTTTGGGTCACGGTCAGCCTTCGCAATATTTGATGCGATTGGCTCAATAGGCCGAGCGTGCTTCTATGCGGCCCGTCGGGTCCTGAAGCGATTACGCGCCCGGTCCGCCTCAAGGCGTGACGTTTCTGTGATCGCGTATAATTCGAGCGCCTCGCTGCAATCCTCGGCCACCGGTGCAATCGCAGTGTCGCTGTAAGTTCTGGAGGTCGGGTCGCGCTCGATCCGCCGGCGCATCCGCTCAAGCTTGTAGAGAAACCAGATTCCCGGGACATAAGTGCCGACGATTTCCCTGATGCGACGCTGGTAAAACACGAGGGGATTTTCCCTGGCAAATCCCGCCCGCCGCTGGGTCCGGCACTTGCGCCGGAAAATCCCCGATTGGAGTGGATGGACTCCTTCGAAGGCCGGACTGGCGTAGAAGTAGAAGATCATCGACGCGATCCGGCGCGTCCGAATACCGGTAGCCACGGCCCTCTTCAGCAATGTCTCGATGTGCTGCGGAGTGTAGTACAGGTGCCACGCGCGCTTGAAAATCCCCTCCCATTCCTGGGCGCTCATGCGAGGATGGGCCTTCACAGCGTGTTCGGAATCGTATTTGTTGGTGTCGGGATCAAGTTCAACACCCTTGAGGTGCAGGTCCTGATGGTCTTTGGAACCCGGACCCGGTGTCAGCATAAAGAATTCCATTATGTCGATCGGCAGTTCGCGCTGAATGATGCCGATATCGCGCTCGATACTCTCCGCAGTATCTGCCGGAAAGCCTAGGATGTAGCCGGCGTAGGTCAGCACCTGAGCCTTGCGCCAGGCCTGCAGCATCTTCCTGTACTCCGTGATGTGGTTCTGCCCCTTGGAAGCACCCCTCAAACTATCGGGATTGATATTCTCCAGCCCGATAAACACCTTCTTGCATCCCGCTGCCGCAGCTTTCTCGATAAAGTTGGGAATTTTATGACTCATCGCATCAACCTGCATGATGATGTTGATACGGAAGCCATCCCTCCGTTTGAGCTCGATGATGCGGTCGAGGATCGCCTCCCAGTTCCGATTGCGGGCGAAATCGTCGTCGGTGATGAAGTAACTGCGCACTCCTTGCGCATAATTGGCGCGCACCAGCCGTTCGATGTCTTCCGCAGTTCGATGGCGCGACTTTCGTCCCTGAACATTGATGATGCTGCAGAAACTACAGGAGAAGGGACAGCCGCGCCCCGCATCAAAGCATCCAATCTCGCCGGCGTAGCGTCGGACGTAACGCTGCGGCAGGAAAGGTAGAGGCTGGTCTTCCAGGCCCGGCAGCTCGCTCATGAAGTTATACAGCGGCTTCAATCGCCGCTCCCACGCCGCCTGCAGGATTTGGTCGATCCGGCCTTCGGCTTCGCCGGCGAACACGGTAACGCCGAGCTCAGCCGCTTCTTTGAATTCCGACTGCGGGTTGGGAATCATTGCGACGCTGCCACTGACGTGGAATCCACCGATAGCCACCTGGATCCCGGCGGCGCGCAACGGCCGCGCAATATCCATCGCGCGCGCGAACTGATTGGTCTGCACGCCGACCAGGCACACCAGGCCACGGTTCCCATTGCGCCGGAAGCGGCGGATTATGCGGCGCAGCGGGATGATCGAATTGGTTTCGTCGCGGGCTTCGATCTCGATTTCGACGTCCTTGCCCAGGACTCGCCGATTGCTCGCATCGAGCACCAATCCATACAGACAGGAGAGCGAATTGGAGGGAATGAAACCTCGCCACCACTGAATGACATATCCTTGGTCGTCGTAGTGCGAGGGTTTTATCAACTCGACGAGGAACCGCTTTTGAGCCATTTTTAAACCGCTTTCAAGGAGAGGAACGGTAGTTTCCTCGATTCTCAATGTTTTCTGGCTACCCGGCTGCCTTAACTCTGTAGTCCAAACCCCTAATTTGCGCACTATCTCTTGCGGACCGCAGCATCCGCCTTCTTGATCAGAGCCGTAGCCTTCGTCGCGTCTGCCGCGTTCTCGAAACCGAACATTGCCGATCGCTTTTATATAGGGTGCCGCGCGCCAGGACCAGGCTGATTACTCTCCAACAGCTTTCCTTCGAGTGCGGCCGTTGCGCGTAGTGAATGGGGCAGCGCGTTCAGGCTCCGCACCTGAAAGTGCTCGCAAATCAGTCTGATCGCCTTCGTTTCATCCCCTGGTCCTTCTCAACTGCCCGCTTAATGGCCAGCACTCCGTGCTGCGGTTGGCTGGCCGGATGTCCTGGATTTCGTGCGCGGTCGTTGCGCGGCATAGTACAACCATTTGGGTCGGTATAGCTACTTAGTTGAAGTCACCTTGCCATCCGTGAGTTGGCGTTTCCGCTGCTCAGCGCCGCGCTGAATGCACCGCTGTTGCTTGTGAGCTGTTTCGGTTGAGATCCGTTCTCTCTGGCGCTTTTCCGCACAATATGTCTTTCAATTTGGGTTCGATTTACCGCGTTGACAGGCAGGGGATTCTGGTCCGGCGCTCGATTTGGCGCCGGATCAGTGCTACCTCGTCAACTCAGTGCTACCTAGTCAACAGAGATGCTGACCGGAAAGTCGTCGCCGCTTCTACCAGCGGTTGCGGCCGCGAAACCCTCCGCCACCGCTCCGGTCACGATTGCCTCCACCGAAGTTTGACTCGCGTGGTCTGGCCTCGTTCACCTTAATATTCCGCCCCTTGAGTTCGGTGTCGTTGAACTGGCGGATTGCATTGGCCACTTCCTCCGCAGTTGTCATCTCGACAAAGCCGAAGCCCTTCGATTGTCCGGAGAATTTATCCGTTATCACCGTGGCGCTTTGCACTTGACCGACTTGTGAGAAAAGTTGCTGAAGATCGTCATTGGAAACCGAGTAGGCGAGATTGCCTACGTACAATTTGCTGGGCATTTGCCCTCCGATGGTTTTCGCTGGGGTGGCTCCGAACAGAGGACCCGGGCTCATTCCCGGGTAAAATGAAAGGAACGTCCGAGCAGCACATACGGTACTTTACCACTTTCGAGCAGTAAATGATACAGCCTGAACGATACAGCCCTTGGGGTTAGTGGGTTGGCCTGTACGTTCCGAATTCGAACGAGGCGCTGCTAACCCGGTGCACTGTCAATCAAATCGCTATTTCCCGAATGATGTGGGCTTGTGCGAACGGCATTTTGATCTTTACGTGTCCGTTCGGCGCGGGCCGCAACGTGGGACGGGTCGATCAGACTCCGGAATTGCTTCAAGTGGCGAGCCCACCAATCGTCCAAGCCCGCTATTCTGGCGCGATCGACGGGGGCTAGTGATTTCCTCTGCGCACGCCATCGACGCCAATCGCGATAAAGCGCGTCCATGCTGTCGGTTACATCCACTCCCGCATGCAAAAGTGCGGCTCGGGTTAGACGGTATTCGGCCTCAAGATCGACGATGGCCTTCACATTCGTGATCGAGTCCGAGGTTGATCGCGGAGACGAATATCTGTGCACTTTTTTCATCCAGATCCTACAAAGAACTTTGCGAGCACCATTTTCAATCTATACCTTCGAGCGGCCAATTGTAGGATAGGGCACTGATCGACAGAGATAATCGGCATATTCTTTCCCTTTCGCAAAGGTTATACTTCCAGCACTCGCTTTCGGATCACGCCAATCCCGACCCTCTACTGGTCGCCTGCCGGCATGATCCGAACCGCTTGGACAGATAGGAGGTTTCTAGATGCCGAAGGTGTAGGTTTCAACCATGCCAGCTCGGTTACCAGCCGTAATCTTCTGGAGCATTTTTCACGGGCAGGAGGTGCTCTCAGCGCCCTGGCAGTTATCGATCCGGTTTCAGGGCTCTGCCGCGGGTTCGGGTTTGTAGAAATGGCGGAGGTCTCCGACGTGGCTGTCGTTCGGTCTTTTGAACAACAGCAGAGTTGCAGGGACGCCGAATCCGGATCGAGCCTGAACCGTCACTGAGACACGGAAAAGCGCGTTACCGGAACCTGGTGAGCTGACGACCGGCAGGGACAGAGTCCGCTTCGGAAGATTGAGCGAATGGAGAATATGATCGAAAATCCTTGGGACACACACACCACTTCGCGGTAAAGATGCTCGACTGGAGCGCGGCGCAAAGCTCGCGGCTGGCGCATACCTGCCGCCGCTGCGGTCGCGTGTTTTGTCGCCTCACCCTTCTTGCCCACGGTGTAAGGGCAACTGATTCCGAGGGCCATACCCTGGAAAATTCGGTGACTAACCGGTGGTTGCCTGAGGCTTGTCCTCGAATCACCAGCGAAAACGACGATAGGGATCGCAAGAGACTGCGCGAGCCGGCTGGCCAATAGACTTGCTGAGGCTAGTGGGTAGGCGTGGCGGTGATCGGCTCGGCACGGCGACCGAGATGGAGATGAATGGAGAAAAGGCGCTTGTCGAGGGCGCGGTCCATGGAGAGCCGCGCGGTCGAAGAAAGTAGCGGTGCGACTGAGGGCGCCCGCATCGGCCCATTGCGCGGCGTTATGGACCGCGCGATGTACGAAGCCACCCACGGAGCCTGCCCAAGGATCTGCTTTGGCACAAAGGGAAAAGAGGTTAGACGAGTACAGACCGGCCAGTGGTGAGGTCGGCCTGGCGGAATGCTTTAGGAGCATGAAGCGGAAGCGCGAAAGGAAAGATCTACACAGTCTCGTCGAGCTCGGGCGGGAGCCGCGGTACCGTACTTTAGACCAAGTCAATGGTCTTTTGCCCCAAGACGTTAACTCCCCAACCGACCTGCGTTCCGCACTCCAGAGCCTCCACGAGATGGACATCAAGGTTCTCGACCACGTCCAAGCAGATGGAACGGAGGCCGAACTTGAGGCGGACGTCAAGGAAGGGCCCGACGATGGCGCCGAGGCGGCGCCATACGCTGATTCGATCAGCGAGCCATTGGACCCCGTCCGCCTCTACCTTAGGGAGATGAGTAACTTCCAGCTCCTATCGCGGGAGCGGGAAGTCGAAATCGCCAAGCGCATCGAAGCCGGCGAGAACGAGGTCGAGGAGGAGGTTCTGCGTTCTCCGGTGACGCTCGATGTGGTGATCGAGATGGGCGCTCGGGTCGAGGCGGGGGAGGCCGACCTGCGCGACATCTTCGAGGAGGATGAAGGGCCTACAGACAACGATGCGGAGCGTGGGCGAGACGTCAACGAAAAGCAACTCAGAAAGCTCTTGACCGCGATCACGAAGCTCAAGTCGCTGCGGGGCCGGATCGAGGAACTCGAAGAAAAGCTGAAGGACCGGCCCGAGCCGCTCTTGAAGGCGAAACTCGAGAAGTCGCATGTGCAGCTCACGAAGGGGATCAAGCGCGAACTGCAGCATCTCGAGCTTTCGCGCCGTCTCCGAGAGGCAGTTATCGGCAAGATGCGCCGCCTGCTCCAGGACGCGTACGAAGCGCAGACGCTGATTCACCATTACGAGCAGGCGACTTGTCGCAGCAAGTCGCAGCTCTTACGCGAAGCGGCCCGGACAGAAGACCACCGCCGTGTGCTCTACATCAACGGCCGCCGCGAGAATCTGCTCGATATCGGGGTACGAATCAAAGGGGCTCAGAAGACGATCAGGGAGGTCGAACGCCGGGTCAGGGTTGCGACCGACGAATTTGCACACTCGCTGGCAAACGTCGCGTCAGGCCAGGCCAAGAGCCGGCAGGCCAAGAAAGAGCTGACCGAAGGTAACCTTAGATTGGTCGTGAGTCTCGCCAGACGTTACTTGAATCACGGGCTCGGGCTCCTCGACCTTATTCAGGAAGGCAATATCGGCCTGATGCGCGCAGTCGACAAGTTCGAATACCGGCGCGGCTTCAAGTTCTCAACTTACGCGACGTGGTGGATTCGGCAGGCGATGTCGCGTGCGATTGCAGACCAGAGCCGTACGATTCGTATCCCGGTACACATGGTCGAAGCCGTAAACCAGTTGCTGCGCATGACGAGCCTGTTGGTGCGGCGCCTGGGCCGCGAGCCGAGCCCAGAGGAGCTCGCCGAGCAGATGGAGATACCGCTGGACAAGGTCCAGAACGTGCTCAAAATCGTCAAGGAACCAATTTCGCTCGAAACTCCAATCGGTGACGAGGAGCAAAGCTCGCTCGGCGATTTCATCGAGGACCAACTGGCGCCATCACCGGTCGAGGTGGCAATCCGAGGCAATCTCGACGAGCTGACGCGTAAGGTATTGGCGACGCTGACGCCACGCGAAGAGCAGATCTTGCGCATGCGTTTCGGAATCGGACAGAAGACCGATTGCACGCTTGAAGAAGTCGGCAAACTATTCGCCGTCACACGCGAACGGATTCGCCAAATCGAGGCGAAGGCGCTGCGCAAGCTGCGCCAAACTGGGCGCTCGAGAAACCTCGCCGGCTTCATGGAACACGAGTAGCGTCGGAACCGTTAGAGTTACAGTCCACCTCATGGCGGCGCCAATTTCCGTCCACTCGGCTATTGGCGGAAAGCAAATCCGCCGAGACGGGACAACGTCGCGAGGCCGCCACCAGGCGGATGGAAGGCCGTGTAGCGTTTTCATCCGGGTAAGTCTCTATTGGATAATCCGTCCTCGACCAGCCTGCTGCCGCGCACAGTGATCGGCAGTAGGAATCTCATCCGCGGGTGCTTGCAGCTCCTCACCGGTCCAATAGAGATGTGAAATACCTCCCGGCGCACATGCGGCCGAAGCGTGCGATAAGGCGCAGTTCCAGCGTTCCTCTCAGTTAACCGTCAGTTAACAGATCGAAAATTTCAGGAATATAGTCGCTTCCGGGATTATCGCGCGGAATCAGCGGTTTCGGGCACAGCAACGGCAACCGCAGGGCAGCGGCCGCGGTCTCAAGATGGGCGGCGAGTCTCATAAGCATTCGGCGAGTGAGGAGTTGACAGCAAACGGCTCGCGGTCTTTTTAACGCTAGGATTTAGGATCAATGAGGAGCAGATTCGCTCCAGACGAATCGCGAGGGATTTCATTTGATTGGCTCAACCTATTGATTCGGGCACGGCGATCATCTAGGAAGGTGTTGACTCTAAGTGTACTATCTCTAACTGATTGTTTTGAGACGACTCTCTCCTGGCCGTTACTGCAGTCCGGGGACAGGCCGAGAACCCGTATGGCGTGGCGGACGCATGCCCAACTCGTCATCATGCGGGTGATAAAGGGCAGCAAGTGATAACAAAATACACCGATAGGGTAGTCCTGCACACAAGACACCAGCATAGAGCACAGTCACACAGATCTGGCTAGACAAGTGAAAGCCCGGTTCGTCATGTCTGGGTTGATGAATGTTGGTTATAAGGTCCGGCCGGTGAACGAGGCTCGATAGTTGACCGGGTGAAAGGGCCAGGAATTAACAAGGGAGATCCTTTAATGAGAAGATTGGTTTCAGTCGTTTTCGCAGCCGCAGCTCTGTCGATAGCTGGAGCACCGCGGGTGTTTTGTGCCGACGTAGTCGGTTTGGTTGCCGATACTCACGGCCGTCCTATTGCCAATGCGAGAATCCTCGTCAAAACCTTGGCAAACAATGCCTTGAGTGAAGCGCACTCGAATACCAATGGGCAGTATCAGCTGACCGGGCTCGCGCCAGGAACGTACAAGTATGTTCTCGATCCCGTTGCCTCGGGTTTCGTGGGTGGCGATGCGGTGAGCTATCTCGGTGCGAAAGGGTTGACGATCAATTGGCACCTCTCCCGCAACAGCCCGGCGATAGCGCTGGCCCGCGAGAGCACCGGAACAATGCTCGCCGGCGATCCGCCTGCGGCCGATCCGCCTGTCTTTACAGACGAGGAATTCCTGGGACTTCTGGTAGGCAGCGGAGCTCTTATCATCGGGGGGGTGACGGGCGGGCTGGCCGCGGCCGGCGAATATTCTGAAGGCGGGCCAGCGAGTCCTTCTTTGTGAAGGCCGGACGACCGCGCTCGAATAAGAGTTGGATCTTCGCTAACTCGGTCTCCAGCCTTAACTGCTAGTTCATTTCGATCAACTTACTACTGAATTCCTTCCGTCGCGGACGTGTTTTTCCAAAATCACCGGCTCGATGTTAAACGATCACTTGCGACCCTTTGTGTCTTTTTTGTTTATGAAGGTGAAAGGTGAGGTGAGACGATATCAGTGTAGTAGGTTAATCGCCTGGGGTTCGATGCTCACTGTCATGCTGGGATGCTGTTGTGTGAGTGGGTGCAACCAGGCGGCGGAAAACGCTCAGTGGACCGGCAAGATAGACCCGCCGGCGGCAGGGGAGAGTGTAAGCGACCTTGATAGATTAGAGCGACTCGGAATCGAACGAGAAAAAGATACTTTCGCGGACAAACTCGCCATCGGTCCGGGAGATGTGATCGAGGTTACGGTTCCGCGCGTTCCCGAGCTCAACCGATTCAAGGTTCGTGTGTCTGAAGATAACACCCTGTCAGTCCCACTTGCCGGCGTAGTGACAGTCGGTGGCATGACCGAAGCAGAGTTGAGGGAAGCGCTCTATAGACGGCTCGCGAAGCCGATGAAGAACCCTGATGTCGAAGTCTTCGTCGTCCAATACCAGAGCCGCGACGTAGCCGTTGTGGGCATGGTGCAGAAGGCAGGACTGTACAGCATAACCAGTCGCGCCGACACGGTACTCAGTATGATCAACCGGGCTGGAGGTATGACTGAGCAGGCGAGCTCTCGCGTGCTTTTTATTCCCGCTTCGTCTTCTTCGGATTCCCACCGTTCAGCTACAATCAACGGCTTAAGCGCACCGGCGATTGAAGCCTCAGGGAGAGTGCAGCCAACACGGGCCGAGGTCGCTGCCGTGCCGCACCAATCGGCCGACACCCCCGATCGGGTAGCACCCGACCCGATCCAAGGCGGCTCGCCACTCGATTCGACTGCGAGTCAAAACCATCTTTTGTCGTTGTTAGGAGCGACTGATCCGATTGAGATCGATCTGGCCACTGCTAAAAGCGAGGGGGAACTTGACGTTCCGGTACGCCCGGGCGACACGATTATCGTGCCCGCCGCCGGCGAGGTTATGGTCGACGGTTGGGTGCGAAACCCAGGTGCCTTCCACATTGTGCCGGGTATGACTGCGGTGAGCGCAGTCTCAGCCGCCGGCGGCGCTTTATTCAGCCAGACGGCAGAGGTGCTGCGAACCGATATCGGCGGCGCCCGGCGCTCGATACCGGTCGACCTGGCTAATGTCCAAGCCGGAAGGGAACCTGACGTCCCAGTGCAGGAAGGTGATGTCGTTGTCGTCAAGCATTCGCCAATCGGTGCGGTCCCGTATGCCCTCTACGAGATATTTACGAAATTCGGCACGGGTATGTATTTGCCGATACCATGAGGTAGCACGTGCAGGAACTTTCTCCATATTTTATTCGGCGCGAGCCTGATCGCGGACCTGCGATTACCTTCAGCCCATCGCCTCCACAAGAGTATGGCCTTCGCGAACATTGGATAATAATTCGCAAGCACCTGGGACTCGTGGCCACTCTGTGTCTCGGTGCAGTAGGACTGAGCGCTCTCGTTGTGTTCAACCTCACACGGGTCTATACCGCGCAGAGCGTACTTTTGATTGAGCCTAATGCGCCCGCAGTTCTCGACCCAAAGGAATCTGTCAATTCCGCAGCGACCTTACCCGACCTCGACGCCTACAAAACCCAATATGACATCCTCAGGAGCCGCAGCCTAGCAGCCAGCGTTATCAAGGAGCTAAACCTCGCTGACCAGCCGCCGTTTGCCGAAAATTCGGGCCCGAAGGGCCTGATCGAAGGATGGTTTACCGGGATCAGAGATTGGTCGAATGGACTACTGGCCGCCACTACATTCCAGTCCAGAGAAGCGTCAGAAGTTTTGGGAGTGCGATCCAGCACTATCGACGAGTACTTGAACAGACTCGAGATCAAACCTCAATTTGGTACTCAGCTCGTAGTGGTGGCTTTTACTACGCCGGACCCGCAACTTTCCGCCCGTATTGCAAATTCGCATGTGAGTGCTTACATCCGACGTGGGATGGAGCTCAAGGCCGATGCAGCGAAAAACGCCGAAGAGTTCCTGTCCGGCAAGCTTGCTGAGCTTAAGGATCGCGTCGAGAAGTCTGAAGCAGCGCTCAACGCGTACCGGCGCGAGCATGGTGTTATCAGCTTCTCGCTGAGTGAAAGCGGGAAAGGGGAGATGCTGGAACAGCGGCTTACAGATCTCAACAACACCCTGGCGAAGGTAGAAGCGTCACGGATAGCACTTGAGGTGCAACACCAGCTGATTCGTAACGGTCAAGCCGACGCACTGCCGGCAGTGATGCAAAACCAGCTGATCCAGAATCTTAAGCAGCAAGTGGCGGAACTCGCGGCCCAATACGCGGACATGAGCAATCAGTTCAACCCCGGCTACTACCAGCCACTGGATAATCTTAAGGCAAAGCTGGATCAGAGCCGCAGGCAACTGGCAGAAGAGATCAATCGCGCAGCTCATGAAGTTGAATCCGACTACGCGTCGGCGGCGGCGCGCCAGCACATGCTCGAGCAGGAAATAGCGACCGTGAAATCAGAGGCACTTGCTCTGAACGACGCGTCATTACAGGACGCGGTTCTTGTCCGCCAGGTCGATGCAAGCCGCAACCTTTACAAAAGCGTACTACAGCGTGTAAGAGAGCTTGACGTCTCCGCCGATGCACCCGCTTCGAACGTCTCCGTCGTCGACCACGCCGAAGCGCCGCGCGCCCCTTCAAGTCCGAAAAAGTTTTTGAGCCTTGTACTTAGTGCATTTCTGGGCCTCGTCGGTGGGATAGGCCTGGTCTTTTTAAGGGAGTTTCTCGATGATCGGCTCAAAAGCTCCGAGCAGATCGAGCGGGAGCTTCAGCTGCCGAGTCTCGCGCTGGTGCCGGATTTTAAGAAGCTGTCCGATGCCGGCTCTGGATATCGGTTGCTCGGGAAGAAGACTAAAGCTCCAGAGGAGATTACCGCCCAGAAGCACGTCGACGGAGCTATCGTGATTCAACCTGAGGGCTGCTCACCTGCGGCCGAGGTTTACCATACGATCCGCACGGCGTTGCTGTTTTCCCAGGCGGGCCGAACCCCAAAGAGCATTTTATTCACTAGTGCAGTCGAAGATGAGGGAAAGACTGTCACGGCCCTTAACGTAGCGTTGGCCTTTGCACAGACAGGGAGCCGGGTGCTGCTGGTAGATGCTGATCTGCGAAAGTCACGGTGTCACGAGGTCTTAGGTATCGAAAACCATTCCGGGTTGGCAGAGGTGCTCACCGGTCAGAAGCAGCACGAAGAGGTGACTCACCGCACCGAGACCGGGCTATTCTTCTTAAGTGCCGGTGGCAATTGTCCGAATCCGGCTGCGCTGCTAGCCTCCACGGCGATGCGCGACCTGCTGGTTCGTGTCTGCCAGGACTACGATCATGTCCTGGTGGACTCACCGCCGGTGATGCCGGTTAGCGACGCGACCGCTTTGGCAGTCCTGGTTGACGGCGTGCTGATGATTGTGGGTGGTTCGACCTCGAAGAGACTGGTGCGCCAGGCGTGTGCGCGGCTCAGCTATGTGGGTGCCAGGATTTTTGGAGTCGCGCTCAATCGGGCCGATACGACGAATCACGATTATTACTACTATAATCCGTACAAATCGTATTACTATCGCAAGAATTCAGCAACTTGACAGCGGACAGCGATTGTTGACCTCAGGACGATTATAGATCCGCGTGCAAATAGCGGCTGGCTTCCAGCGCCGCAACTCTTCGACCAAGCGATCACCTGGAGCGCGGTCGGTCTTATTCTGCTGACGCCGATTGCAGTGGGGTCGGTCGAACCGTGGGCGTTTGCCCCGATGGAAGTTGTAATTTTCCTGCTGGCGGCGCTGCGGCTGATAAGGGCTATGTTGTTTGAGGCGAACGCGGTCGAGTCGCGACGGAGGCTCTTCAATCTGGCTTTGCCTGCTGCGCTGTTTGTCTCACTGGTCACCCTTCAACTGGCACCCTTGGCGCCTTCGATCGAGGCGGTCGTCTCTCCTTCGACGTTCCAGCTTTATCAGAACAGTCTGCCAGGGTGGCCTGACAGAGCTATAGACGGGAAATTTCCCCGCCCAACCCCTCATCCGGGTGGTTTAGCTTTGCTTCCGACCTCGGAAGAGGTTGCTGCTGGTGCTAGCGTGCCATTTGTCCAAATCGGACAGCAGAGCGGTTCTCCTCCAGGGCGGAGACTCTTTGTCGAAACCGGATCGTGGCCGCTGTGGCGTTCGCTCTCGATAGACAACACGCTGACCGAGCCCGCGTTACTCAAACTTGTGGCATACCTCTGCTTCTTTCTCCTGATAGTGTCTCATTCGTCCGGCGAAGATGATGAATTGAAGCTTGCCCGCAAGCTGTTGGGTGCCGCGCTGCTTGCCGGGATTTTAACTGCAACTATCGCGCTGGTAGGGCGCATTTTTCCGAACGGCAAGGTTCTCTGGGTTTTTACTCCATATGACTGGTTAAGAGGGAGCCCCTGGGGTTCGCGCGCGACCGGGCCCTTTGCCAATCCAGACCACTTAGCTGATTATCTGATTTTGGTGCTGCCGATTGCCTTAGCGGGCTTCCTCATGCCGGCCGCTATATTCAGGCGGCGCCGTGCCAATGGCCAGCTGTTATGCGCAGCGGCCGCGATTCTCGCAGCCAGTGCGCTTCTTCTCAGCGCGTCGCGCGGCGGATGGGCCGGGGCGTTGGTGGGGTTTGCGGTTCTCGCCGGTCTGTGGCCACAGGGCGAAGGGCAGCATCGGATGCCGCGCGCGGCTGGAATCGCCGCACGGGCGAGCCTGGGGATATTTGCCCTGATAGTGCTTCTAGTCGTTGGCCCAAGTGGTCGCACCCAAGCAGACATGCGTCTCGAGGAAGCGGTGGCGCAGGACAGCGTTGTTAGCCGTTTGCAGAACGCCAAGGTTTCGCTCGCAATTGTTCGGGATTTTCCTATCTTCGGCATCGGGCTCGGCTGCTGGCCCGAAGTCTTTCCTCGCTACTCAGCGCCACCGTGGTCATCCATTTTCTGGAATGCGGTCCATAATGATTATGCTCAGCTGGCAACTGAAACAGGGTTGCTGGGATTCGGGCTTTTTGCATGGTTCCTGGGTGCCGCGTTTAGTCGTATCTGGCGCGCTGTGCGGCTGACTAAGCCTGAGTCCAGGGTCCTCGTGGCTGCGTGCTTAGCAGGGATAAGCGCAGCTGGAGTACAAGAATTTGTTGATTTCCCTCTCCAGATTCCGGCCAACGCTTTACTGCTAACGGTTTTGCTGGGGGTCGCGGTTCATCAGTCGGAACACAAGTCGTCACCGCCGGCCGATGCGGGCGGTATACGCCGGCGGCTGAGATCCGGTCTCTGGCTCGTTCCAATAATGGTACTGATAGGCGCCGCAATTACACAAGAAAAGGTTCCTTATCCATACAATCTTCGCCAGCTTGCAACGCCGACTCAGGCACGTTTCCTGGAAAACGCGCATCCCGCCAACGCAAGAATCCATTTGATGCAGGTAACTGCACTAGGTAGTCGAACACCAGCAGACTATCGAATGGAAGAGTTACGCGCGGCGCTTTGGCTCGAGCCGACAAATTCGGTGGCACGTGACCTTTATGTGCTGACGCTGCATCAAGCGGGCAACAAGAAAGAAGCGTTGAGCGAGATGAGCCGGTCAGTATCCAATTCGCCGACACTCGATACTCACTTTTATCTGTCGCCACGGTTGATTTCATGGCTCTTACCGTCGGAACAAAGGGCAGTGGAGGCCGGTTTTCGGAATGCGGTCGCCCATCGTTACGAACGGGCGCTTCAGAATTTTGGGAATTACTATGACATTCTTGGGAATTTCTCTGCCGAAGCGTCGCTCTTTCGAGAGGCAGCGATGCAGAAGCAGGATCGCGCCATCCGCGCCAGATATTTCGTTGATGCGGGTACCGCTTATGCAAAGGCCAGGGACTTCGAGCGGGCTCAAGGTTGCTTTCAGGCGGCAACTGTCGCGGTGCCCGAAGACTCGACCGCCTACGAGCAAATGATGCTGCAGGTATTCGCCCCCCGCAATAATATTGCAGCCGCTAAGGCCGCACTCGCACGAGGTGTAGAGAAAGGTGCAGATCCGTTCAATCTGTATCTCGCCCTGGCGTCGGCGGCCCAAATATCCGGGAATAGCGGCGAAGCCGAGGCAGCCTTGCAGAACGCAATAGCGGTCCGGCCGTCGAGCTCTGAAGCGCTGGTCCGGCTCGGAGAGTTGGATCTAGCAACGAACAAATTCGATCGTGCAGTGGATTGGCTGGAAAGAGCGATCACGGTAGATCGATCGTCTGCCGCTGCATTTTATGATCTTGGTCTGGCGAACGAAGGTGCTTACGAGTACTTCGCGGCCGACAGAGCGTTTCGGCAAGCTCTTGCTCTCGCCCCGGCCAATCAGGGCTTCAAGGCCCACTACGCGATGTTCCGTCAGAAACTCACTCAAAGCAAGCGCAACGATTTCAATCCTTAAGACACTTCGCTGCCCGAACTTCGATTGAGCCGCGCAGAAGGGGGATCAATCCGAGGTGCGAATCCTTGTTCTGGGGATCAACTACTGGCCTGAGCAGACTGGCATTGCCCCGTTTACAACTGGGCGATGCGAATATCTGGTGGCGTGCGGGCACGAGGTTGTCGTCTGTACGACGCTACCGTATTACCCTGAATGGCATGTAGCGCCAGGCTACAAAGCCCGCGTCCTGGTGCGTGAGGAACGCAACGGTGTCACGATTCTCCGCTCTCGCATCTATGTACCGCAACGTGTTAACTCACTGCGCCGAGTCCTGCACGAGAGTTCTTTTGTAGCCGCGTCATTGATACGTGCGTTGGTGCAGAAAAGGCCCGATGCGATATTTGTTGTCTCACCTCCGCTGGGCCTCGGGCTGGCGGCGGTAATACTGAGCCGGTGGTGGGGCATCCCTTATGTCTTCCACGTGCCCGATCTCCAGCCCGATGCCGCTGTCGATCTCGGCATGCTTGCGGCCGGACCTGTGGTGCGCGGCCTCTATGCCGTTGAGGGGCTCGCCTATCGCAAAGCTGCTCTGGTCTCGACGCTGACGGAAGCAATGCGTCAACGGATCATATCGAAAGGAATTAAGGCAAATAAGATAAAGTTGTTCGCCGATTGGGCCGCGCCCGAAGCTTTCACCGTTCCACTCAACGGTGGTGGAAGCAGTTTCCGCAATTCCTACAGATTGAATGACCGTTTCATCGTGCTGCATTGCGGAAATATGGGTGTAAAGCAGGGCTTGGATGTTCTGCTCGATGCCGCGGATCTTTCTCGCGGTAATTCGAAAATCGACTATCTGCTAGTAGGTGACGGAGCTACACAGCCGTCGTTGAAGGCGCGAGCCGCGGCCCGGGCGCTTTCGAATGTTCGTTTCATGCCACTGCAACCACACGCAGAGTTCCTGGATTTGCTGGCGGCCACGGATGTCTCCTTGATTACGCAGCAGCGGACAGTCGCAGATATCGTTTTCCCTTCAAAAACGGTGACGCTGATGGCGGCGGGCCGGCCGGTGATTGCTTCAGTGAACCGCGAAAGCGAGGTGGCCAGGGTAGTGAGAGACGCGCGCGCGGGCCTGGTAGTTGAACCAGAGAATCCCCATTCCCTATTGGATGCGGTCAACGCACTGTGGGACAATCCGCAAGAAAGGCATGCGATGGGCTTGCGCGCGCGACAGTATGCGCGGTCGCAATGGGACGGCGATCGAATTCTGGCTCAGACCGCAGCCCAACTCGTAGCGGCGGTCGAGCCTTCCTTGAAGGTGGACCGCGAGCTGGCAAGCCAGGTCCTGAATTAACCAGCCCGATGCGGCAGGACCACTCGTTGCTGTAAATCGAAGTCCCCACGCCTGAACGGCCCCAACCTCCTCTACTGCTCCTTCAGCCCAGCTCCAAAAGCACGTCGGTCTGTCTAACACATGCTTGTGGCGCGCAGAAGACTTCTCCGCCAGGCGCTGGCACTGGCCGACGCGATTACACTTGCCGCAGGCTTCGTTGTTGCCTATATAATCGTCGGCTTTGGTTTCCACCGTCAGTTTACCTCCTTCACCGGGTATGCATGGCTGCTCGCGCCAATCATTTCGATATGGCTTGTGTGCCTGAATGTATTTGGTCTCTACCGCTCGGCGGCGTACTCCTCTAGCCGCGGCGTACTGACTCATTTGATGCAGGTGCAGTTGCTCGCGAGTCTTGTGTTGTTTAGTCTCATGTACCTGACGCACTCAGAGGTCATCAGCCGCTTGCTGCTGCAAACGTTCCTCGCGGTTAGCTTGGCCTTGCTCGCCTTCCAGAAGTTGGCGCTTGCGGCCTACCTCGACAGTGTCCGCCATCGCCAGGCTCTTCAGCGGCGTAAGGTTGTGCTGGTGTCAGATCCGGCAATCGCCCCACGCTACTTGCGCCTAATGCAAGGCCGCATATCGCTGCTTGCCGATGTTATCCGGGTCCTCGCCCCGGCGGCCGTCAACGGCCGCGCACTGGCCTTTGCTGGAGCCCATGCGCAGCTCGGCAGTATTGATGATTTGCCTGCACTACTGCATGCCCAGGTGGTCGATGAAGTCATCGCTGTACCTCCACTGGAGCAGCCACTGCTCGAGCGGCTCGGCCGCTGGTGCTCGGTGCGCGGGATCCTGTTGCGAATCTGGCTTGAGCTGCCCTGCCCCTCTATCGGGCATTGGTCCGCCGAGTACTTCGGGGAAGGCGCCTTCCTGGTTTCGCTCGCCGCAGCCCCGCAAAACCCGATGTATCTTGGCCTAAAGCGGATCGTTGATGTACTGGGCGCTGCGATCGGTATGATCTTCTGCGCCGCGGTTTATCTCTGCTATGGCCGGCGGCTGCGGCGCGAAAGCGGGGGCTCGACCCTTTTCCGCCAGCAGCGCATCGGTAAGAATGGGCGCGCTTTTACACTCTACAAGTTCCGCACCATGTGCGTCGGAGCTGAACAACAAAAGGCTGCCGTGCGCGTCCACAACGAAATGAGCGGTCCAATGTTTAAGATTCGAAACGACCCGCGTGTGACGTCCATCGGACGCAGGTTACGCCGGCGCCATCTGGATGAGCTTCCGCAGTTTTGGAACGTGCTGAGGGGCGACATGAGTTTGGTGGGCACGCGCCCACCAACAGTGGACGAGACCACAGCTTACGATGAGCATCACCACCGGCGCCTCAGCATAAAGCCGGGGATCACCGGACTTTGGCAGCTCAATGGCAACGGCGCCACCAAGGATTTCGAAGAAGTCGTCAAGCTCGACTGCGAGTACATCGACAACTGGTCGCTGTGGCTGGACTTCAAGATTGTGGGCCGTACGGTTGCTAAGATGCTACGCGGCGACGGCTGGTAGCCCGCCAATGGAGCAAGCGGCTCATCTTCAATTTGACGAGAACCTGCACGGGCATGCCCTCGCCAATGTCGCCCGGTGGTTTGTACCGCCCCTGCCCTGGGCTGGACTGACCTTTGCGTTGATGGCTGCCGCCGGCTGGCCAAGAAAGCCGCCCCTGATTGCGGACAGTATCGCGTACCGGGCGATGGCGCTGGGACGGTTCGGCGAAGTACTCGGCTCAATAGCTGGGCGGGTGCTGCATCCCGCTTCCGTTAGGTTGGTAAGCTTTGCGCTGGGAATCAACATCGACCAGGCGTTCTTCGCCGTCGCTCTCGTCTCGCTCGCGGTCTTTACAAGCACAGTCGCGTGGATTCTAAGGCGGGTTAGCGGCTTCGGAGCGCTCGTTCTGCCGTTGCTGTTCAGTCCGCTTGTCGTCGAGGAGATGTTCGGGCTGTACTACTGTCAGGATTTGTTTTACGCAGCCCTTTTGGGGTGCTTCTTCGTTGCACTGCTGAAGGGCCAAAAGCAGCTCGCGCTCGTCATGCTTTTCCCCCTGTTATTGACGCGAGAGTCCACGGTCCTCCTCAGCGTCGTCTGGGCACTTATTGCCTGGTGTGAATCAGACCTTCTGCTCGCTGGAGCGTGTATTGGGGTGACGCTGGCCGGGTTCGGGCTCTCGCGGATGTTTGCAGCGCTCGGCCAGCCGAATGTACATCATACCAGCGAACTTGTCTTCCTTGCTCTGAAACTCCCCTTTGACTCGCTCCGGAACCTGTTCGGAATCGTGCTGGTACCCCCTGAGATGAGCGGCAGACCAGGATTCACCTGCATCCCGCGCGCCACAGTTCACCTCCCAGAGTATCTTAGCTATGGATTCACCAGGCAGTTTGGAATCTGCCGCCCCGACCCGCGACTGCCGCTGCATACGCTCACGCTCTGGCTGAGCCTTTTCGGGATTGGTCCTGCTGTTTTATGGTCACTTCTCAGATGTAATGGCCGTACAGTCCTCGCCAGCAGTCCCCAATGGTGTAAGCTCGCGGGATTATCTGGCTTAATGTACTTTTTCATTGCGCCGGCCGTGAGCGGTTGGCTTGAAAGGGACATTGGCTATGCCTGGCCGCTCTTTTGTCTCGCAATCCCTGCGCTTTTCAAGGCGCGCTTCCCTAGCTCCGGCATTACGGTTGCTTTGCTTCTGGAGAATTGTGTTGCGGGCTGGATTCCTTATACTCTCATTACCAGCCCCGGTCATCGTGAACTGTTCGCTATCACTGCCCTATTCGCAGCTGTGGTCATGCAAGCTGCGGCACTATGGACGTTGAGACACCGTCGCGCAGGCTGATGTTCCGCTGTGTTTGCGTCGGAAGTGCCGGAACATCTTCCCACCCCTTCGGCCTGTCTTTGACCGTGTCGCAAGTCTTTGAAACCCGACGGCTTTTTGCTGGCCTTCGTCCCCAATTGCGGCAGCGACGAAGCACATCGTCTCGGAGTCGGCTGGGGACCGATGTGCTGTGAGAAGCATCCATTAGTTCTCAACGCCGAATTCCTTGAAAAGGCACTCCCGAGGCATGGTCTGCAGCCGATTGCTTTTCTCAAGCCCTTACGCTCCTGAAGATCTAATTGCATAGCGGGATCGGTTCAGCAAACCTCGAAATCTGCCAGGATGGAACTGATGATCGTAGCCAAAATACCAGCGGCACGATAATGCGCACACTGCCCGAGAAGAACGCACGACAATAACGTGACTAGTGCCGACTATTTCATCGGTTTGCTGTGAAGCACAAGCGTACTCGTGTTCGATGCCCTCTTTGCTGTTGTCATAAGCGACGGTTTTGCACGGCACTACCGCTCGTAGAGCGATCGAGTCCTCAAGTGACGTCATGTTGCATGACGGAGTGCGCCACTACTTCCGTTCAGTGCTCTGCGCATCACTATCACCTTTCTACGGCCGGATAAGCATTTAGCTTCGATGTGTTTCCGTTTACCGGCGACGGAGTGTTTTATTCCTTTTTAGGTCAGGTAACTCAGCAGGAAGGTGAAATATGGTCCGATCACTTACCTCAAAGAGAATATTACTCACAGGGGGTAGCGGGTTTTTGGGTAGCCACGTCGCCGAAGAACTTAGCGCCGCGGGTTGTAGATACCTTGAAATCCCGCGCTCTCGCACCTACGACTTACGGCGCCCCGAAGCTGTTGCGCGCATATATCGTGACGCGCATCCGGACATAGTGATTCATCTTGCCGCGGTGGTTGGAGGAATCGGCGCCAATCGAGCAAATCCTGGAAGCTTTTTTTACGACAATTTGACGATGGGCATCGAAATGATGGAGCAAGGGCGGCAACGCGGTATAGAGAAGTTTGTCGCGGTCGGCACGGTCTGCGCCTATCCCAAATTTACGGCGCTGCCTTTCAAGGAAAGCGACCTCTGGGCCGGCTATCCGGAAGAGACAAACGCTCCGTACGGGCTGGCGAAGAAAATGTTGCTAGTGCAAGCACAGGCCTATCGCCAGCAATATGGCTTCAACGCGATCTATTTGCTGCCGGTAAACCTGTACGGGCCACGCGACTCATTCGACCTCGAACGCTCTCATGTTATACCAGCACTAATCAAGAAGTGCCTCGATGCTGCTGACAGCGGGGAGCGCAAAATAGAAGTATGGGGCACAGGGTCGGCGAGCCGCGAGTTCCTGTATGTAGGCGATTGCGCTCGCGCGATCATGCTCGCGGCCCAGCGCTACGATGGCGGAGAGCCTGTGAACATCGGCAGCGGCCGCGAAATATCAATCAGGGATTTGGTAAAGCTGATTTCTGAGCTGACAGATTTCAGGGGTGAAATAGTCTGGAATTCGTCAAAGCCCGACGGGCAGCCACGCCGCTGCCTCGACGTTAGCCGCGCCGAGCATGAGTTTGGTTTCCACGCGACGACGGATTTCGTCGATGGACTGCGCGCAACGATCGACTGGTACCGTCATGCTCGGCGCACCGGCCTCGCCGCGTAGCTAAAGGATACCCAGTGTGAAGCCTGGCAAACGCTTACTCGCGGCGCGACTAAGGGGATGAATTTGACAGGTGTTAGGAGCGCTTCAACAAAAAGCCAAATTTGTTGTTCGGAAAGGTGCCCAGGCTTTCGGATTCGATATTCAGCGTCTCTCTAAGATCCCAAGCCACAACGCGCTCGGACTGCGGTCTATGGGGATCCGCACGGTAATCGATGTCGGCGCCAATCAAGGTCAGTTCGCTCGATACATACGGTCCTTGCTGCCAGAGGCAAACCTCATCTGTTTCGAGCCACTTCCCGAACCATTCCAGAGCTTGAGCAAGTGGCCAACCGAAGCAGCTTTGTCAGCGCCCACAATGTGGCATTGGGCGAACAGGAGGGCGAGGCCGAGATGTTTCAGCATACTGACCACAGTCCCTCGTCGTCCCTGCTTCACTCGAGTCGAACCTCTCATTCGCTTTACCCGTTCACGAAGCGCGAGGCTCTTATTAAGGTGCATATGGCCCAACTGGATAAATTCCTGGATGAGTCAGGAATCGCCCTGCACCCCGGGATCCTAATTAAGCTGGATGTTCAGGGATACGAAGACAGGGTCATCCGTGGAGCACAGCGGACATTCGCGAGCGCCAAAGCCTGCATCTCGGAAGTTAATTTCGATAATCTGTTTGAGGGCCAGTGTTCGTTCAAAGACGTGTGGATATTGCTGGACCGTCTGGGGTATCGGTATTCTGGGAATCTAAATCAGACCTGCGCGGACGACGGGCATATGGTCTTCGCGGATGCGATGTTTGTTAGATACAGCAGAAATGTTTAGATAGAGAAGCATCGGACATGCCATGAGCACGGATGCCGCTAATCGATGCGCTCAATCGTGAAAAACGAACCGATGTTAATCGAGAGCGTTTGCGCAAAATCTTCTGGCCGGAGTTAAACGAGCGCGAACATCAAGATTGGCAAGTACGCCACGAGTTGTCATCAAACAAAGTACCGCCGTTCAGCACGGATACACAGCTTGGGGCCGTTTCATAGAGTGGTCTCACCCTAGTGGTCACCAGCCGGCCCGCTTTCTCCGAATGATCTGCGCAGGTTCTTTGAGGACCGGGGAGAAGGGGACGGGATCTGGAACTGGGACCATTACTTTGACATCTACGATCGCCATCTAAGCCGATTTAGAGGGTGCGATGTTCCGCATCCTCGAAATCGGATCTACAGCGGTGGCAGTTTGGAAATGTGGCAGAGCTACTTCGGACCTCGATCACAAATCTATGGCATCGATATTGAACCATCCTGGAAGGCGTACGAAAACTGCGGCGTAAAGGTGTTCATTGGGGGCCAGGCTGACCGAAGCTTTTGGCGGCGCTTCCGCAAGAAGCTGAAGCGGTTGATGTAGTTATTGACGACGGCGGTCATAAGACCCGCGCAACTATCGACTGGTAGCGGATGCTCGGCGCGCTGGCCTTGCGGCTTAGCTAAGGGATTACCAACGCTGGCCGCACTATTCATTTCGGCAAGCCGAATATAACTCAAATGAGAGTTGATTTTGGCTCCCAAACGACCGGAAGGCGTTCTCTTATTGCTGACACTGCGCTCAACGCAGCGGCGAATATCATGCTCGCCGGACTTGGAATGGCGAGTGGGGCCCTGGCTGCGCGGCTACTTGGACCAAGGGGCCGAGGCGAACTCGCAGCTATCCAGGCCGCACCAAGCTTCATCGGTGGTTTAGCGATGCTTGGGACGCATGATGCCGTTGCTTATTACTCAGCGCGTTCGCCCGCCGAAGCAGGTCGGTACCTCGGTTCTGCAATGGCTATTGCACTGGTCTCGTCGCTCTTTTTTATGGCGGGCGGTTACGTGCTGATGCCGCTGATCCTGAACGCTCAAGCGCCGGAGATCGTGGGTGCGGGCCGCTGGTATCTACTAATAGCTCCTGTCTATGCAATGGTAGGGCTCCCGCGATACCCATTCCAAGGCCGTAGAGATTTCGTGCCGTGGAATGTCATGCGCATTGCTCCTAACATCCTTTGGATAGCTGTGCTTATGCTTGCGTGGGCGTGGTCGCACGCCATCCCTTCCCTTGTGGCTATTGCCAACTTGGGGGCGATGGCGCTACTGACGATCCCGTTTGCCCTACTTACTGCCGCCCGCATTCCTGGCCCGTTTTGGCCTGATCCTCACAAAATGCCCTCGATGCTCAGATATGGGCTACCGTGCATGGCCACCATGGCGCCGCAGAGCCTTAACTTGTGGCTAGACCAGATGCTCATGGCCGCGCTGTTGCCTGCGCGACAGCTCGGCTTATATGTCGTTGCGGTGGCATGGAGCGGCGCGGTAAGCCCACTGCTCGGTGCGGTGGCCGCAGTAACGATGCCGGCGGTGGCGGCGTCCAGTGAAAAGCAGCAGAGAGCTCGACGGTTAGCCGCTTCGGTCCGCGCCACGGCCGGACTTGCGTTCGTGCTGGCGATTGCTGGAGCAGCAGTCACGCCGTTAGCGATCGTGGTTCTTTTCGGCGAGCGCTTCAGAGCATCGATCCCTGCTGCTCTGGTGTTGGTACCGGCCGCCTGCGTACTCGGACTCAACCTGGTGCTGCAGGAAGGCTTGCGCGGAATGGGCCAGCCCTACGCAGCTCTGCAAGCGGAACTGACAGGTCTCGGAATGACCACACTCGCTCTGGTTGCGTTGCTAAGGCCGATGGGCATCATCGGCGCATCAATCGCCTCGCTGCTCGGGTATTCCACGGTCACTCTGGTGCTCTTGATAAACGCGCGGCATTACGCGGGGACATCTGCATCGAATCTGCTTCTGCCGCGTCGAGCAGAGCTGCGTAGCGGACTCCTGACTCTTGTGTCGCTGCTGCGTCCATCACGAGGTACACTCTTTGATTCTCCTAGTGACCTATCGGGCTCTTGAAAGCTACGGGAAGTTTCTATGCGGTAGCTCGTCACTGATCACGGCTACGCAACGAACATGTCGACATCACGAGAAAACGGTCTAATGCTGGCCGCTTCTTAAAAGCTTGCCATTGGTTCATCGAAGCTTCACGACTGCCTATTCAAACTCGCCCGCATGTCCATCGTGCAGGTCTGGCGACCTGGCATTAGTTGGCAAAATACCGGCGAGTAACATCTTTGCCGGTCGGGAGTCGTTCGAGCCGCTAGATGGCGGAAACCTGTTCCATTGCCGAGGGTGTCATCTCTCCTTCCGCTTCCCGAGGAAGACGAAAGAGGAGCTCAGCGTCTTATATTCTGCAGGTTCTGATGAGGCTTGGGAGTGCGAGGTTCCAATCCGAGCCGACTGGAAGGCAGCACGATCATGGATCGAAGGAACCCTTCGTGCAGGGTCATCGATACTCGATGTGGGGTGCTTTGATGGGTCTTTTCTCCAGAGCTTGAGTCCACAATACCGGTGTTTTGGTATCGAAATTCAAAGAAATGCGAGTAGAAAGGCCGCTGCCAAAAACCTAGCTATCATAGCGAATCGATACGATGATTTGGCAGATATCTCGGACAGATTTGATGGGATCGTAGCTTTCGACTTGATCGAACACGTTCATGACCCAGCGTATCTTCTCTCCTTGCTGGCCAATGCTCTAGTACCGTCAGGGACGCTGATCATTTCTTCGGGCAACTCCGACGCAATAACCTGGCGCATTATGGGATCGCGATATTGGTATTGCGCAATCAGCGAACACATCTCGTTTATCAATCCTCGCTGGTGTGGGGCGGTGGTTTCGGGATTGGGATTGCGCATAGAGCGCCTGACGTCTTTCTCACATTCCGCAGCGCCTTTTCACCAGAAGGTTCTTTTCGCTGCCAAAAATCTCGCATACCTGGCTGCACCGCAGGGCGCCGCCTGGATGCGAAAAAGGGGGTTCGGTGGCAAAGCTGCGCGCCGTTTCCCTGTCCTTGCTGAGCATCCCCCGTCTTGGATGTCGGCACGCGACCACTTTATCTTGTTCGCAAGAAAGATTGCTCCGCACAATACTTTCTGAGCTTGGCTGGAGATGATTATCCTGAAGTTCTGCTGTCGGCGAAAGAGTAGATTTGTTCACACCATTGTATGATCGCGCTCGATTACAGGAACTATTTTGTCGAGGCGGCACCGAACCAAGCCGACTCACCTTTGCGGGGTCGGGGAGGCAGTGCGTTGAGCTTTCTCATCCCGGCGTCTCAATTCGTACAGCTACGGGTGGTTGGAAACCTTTATGCCAGCGATTTTCTGTCGCTGGTAGCATTAGTTCTTAGCACTGGGTCCAGTGCCTCGGTTCTGAACCGGCGCCTGCCGCGCCGCTTTTTGACCTTCGGCCTCATCTGGTTGCTCGCCCAGGCCGTAACAGATCTGATTCGCGCCACACCCTTTGAAGATTATGTGCGCGGCTGGGGTATGATCGGTTTTACCCTGGTGAATTTCGCCGCATTGTACAAGCTCCTCAGTGAAAGCCGCCGCAGGATCATGCTGTGCGCCTTCGGTTTTGTTGCCGGCGACTTCCTGACCTATTTTTTCAGCCCGAGTCAGTTTGCGGCTGAGTGGCCCTGGAAATTCGGCTATGGATACGCAGTGACGATGCTGATAGTACTGCTGGCCGCCCTTTTGAGCCGGCGCCGGAGACCGGCCCTTGCTTTCGCAGCGATGATGGGGGCGACGACGCTTAACCTTTACGAGGTCTTTCGAAGCCTCGCTGGTGAATGCTTTATTGCAGGTGCCTACCTCCCGCTGATGCGGTTGATAAACAGCCCGCGGAAGAAGGTGGCAGAACCGAGCCGGGTTCAGGCGCTTCTCGCCTTCGCGCTTTTAGGGGTAGTAGCCGCCGGGTTGTTTCGGATATACACCTATTGCGCCAGCAACGGCTTGCTCGGCCAGGCTGCAGAACAGACGTATGCTATCCAGGCATCCGGGCGCTACGGCGTCCTGGTCGGCGGACGCGGAGATTTCTTAACTGGACTGGAGGCGGCCATCGATTCGCCGATCATCGGCCACGGTGCGTGGGCCAAGGACTGGCACTACGGTTCTCGCTCGCAGGATCTGCTGCTTCAGCTCGGATACCAATTTCGAAGTCCTTGGTCTGATTCATGGCTCATACCTTCTCATTCCTACCTGGTGGGCGCGTGGGTTGATACGGGAATTGTCGGCGCTCTCTTTTGGTTGTGGGTGCTCTCGCTTCCACTGCGAGTCATGTCGCGACCGCATACGGTGGATGAGCCCTTAACACCGTTGGTCGCATTCCTGGCGGCCGGCCTTATCTGGGATGTGTTATTTTCCCCTTTTGGCGCCGCGCAGAGATTCACCGCTTCGTTTGAAGTGGTCACGTTGATGTGGTTCCTGGAGAGCGCATCCGGAACTGGCGACCTAGCAACCTTACCCAGGCAGTAGTTCGACGAAAATTTCGATCGTTACAATTTCATACAACCAGGCATCATTTATTGAGCAAGCGCTCCGCTCCGTGCTTGAGAATGGCCACGGCGATCTTGAATACATCGTGGTGGACGCCGGCTCAAAGGATGGGAGCCGCGATCTGATACAAAAATACTATCATCATATCAATACTATAATATTTGAGCCCGATGCCGGTCCCTCCGACGGCCTGAACAAGGGTTTTGCGAAAGCGCACGGAGACATTTATGGTTTCCTTAATTCTGACGATTATTTGCTCCCTGACGCGTTAGAAAGGGTCGCCGATTTCTTTGCGGACCATCCAAGCATAGACGTTATGTCAGGACATGCCATCATAGTGGATGCGAGCGGCCGTTTAATACGCCACTATTACTCTGACCATTTCAGCCTTAAGGCGTGCGCATACGGTCAATGTTTTTTGATGCAGCCTTCGACATTTGTTCGGGCCACCGCTTTTAATGGAAGCTGCAAATTTAATCCCTATAACCACTCGAACTGGGACGCTGAACTGTGGGTTGAGCTAGCGTTACGGGGCGCGCAATTCGCAATATGTAATAGTGTACTCAGCGCCTATAGGGTATATCCGGAAAGTATCACTGGTTCTGCAAAATTTGACGATAGAATAGTCGCGAATTGCCGACGAATGTTTGGGCAGATTACAGGAAGGGAATGGAGATGGTACGACAACCCCCTGAAGGCGGCCTGGCGTGTCCGCAGGCTAGTCAGAAATCCACGTAATATTTGTCAGCGAATATTAGGCGGTTCCGTCCGTAATGCGGGCGAGCGTAGCACAACCAGCAGTGTAAGGTGGGGGTTTAGAAGCAGCAGATGGATATGATCGTGGCCGCTAGGTTTCAGCCTTTCGCGGTGGATAAATGCTTTGGTAATTGCCGTCAGAGACGCGGAATATATGTTGTTGGAGCTGTGAATAGGCTTATCTCCTTGTTGGGCGTACTGGATCATTTGCTAGGTTCAAGTTGCAGATTCGATAGTAAAAAAGACAGTAAAAAGTGAAGCACCTGTAATGTGCGGTCTCGTTGCAATATTCAATTACGGACGTAGCATCTCGTTTGTGGCACAGGAGGAGCTGGTCGCGATTTGCGAGGCGATTGCAGGACGCGGCCCTGACGGCGAGGGACGTTGGATTTCGGTTGATTCCAGGGTTGGACTCGGGCATCGACGGCTGTCCCTTCTCGACCTGAGCGAGGCCGGAGCCCAACCGATGACCAACGAGGACGGCTCGCTTCGCATTGTCTTCAATGGCGAGATCTACAACGATCGCGAACTTCGCCAAAGCTTCGAAAACAGTGGCTTTCGTTTTCGTTCCAAGAGCAACACGGAGGTTCTACTCCACCTCTACGCGCAGAGGGATGCAGAGATGGTGCACGCGCTGCGCGGCATATACGCGTTCGCTATCTGGGATGCCACGCAAGCTCGCAGCCTACCTCCACAGAATGATCGCTGACCGGGTTGCAGAACCTAAGCTCTGTAAGGGCCGCCAACGGTGCCTCCAGTGTCTATATACGGCAGCACGGGTAGTGTCCGTGTGGCATACCTAGTGTTGTGTCTCGTAAATAAGTGCAGCATTGCGAATGCTGCGTTTGATATCGGCGGCGGACTTGGTCCAGCGAAAGGGTTGGGCGTTGTCGTTCCAATGACTGAGCCAGTTCATAATTGCAGCCTCGAGGCGGCGGACACTGTCGAAGCTGCCGCGGCGAATCGCCTGACCGGTAATTATTGCGAACCAGCGTTCAACCAGGTTCAGCCACGACGCGCTGCTTG
>Ga0306920_100001426_pt1 | contig 29663 bp, 26 predicted proteins | sample flu12Cox44000170_FD_204666 | JGI IMG/M metagenome (GOLD analysis project Ga0306920, IMG submission 204666) | Lab enrichment of tropical soil microbial communities from Luquillo Experimental Forest, Puerto Rico - flux4day.12C.oxic.44.000.170 (v2)... | ecosystem: Environmental > Terrestrial >... | reverse complement strand
CTCCTGGCGCCTGCCTGCGGACGCTGCCACGGGCGTGCCGGTTTGGTAGCTGGGGCAGGGGGTGTATCATGCGCACGGCGCGGCTCGGTAGTTTGGCCTCAGAGAGGAGCGCTGCCGGCGACATGACACCTCGGTCGATTGCACAGCACGGGTCTGCCAGCAGACGACGCAAGCGTCAGCCGGAAATGCCGGCCGTCACGACTTCGGATGACAAGCTCGACGAAAGCTTGGAGGAAAGCTTTCCGGCCAGCGATCCCCCAAGTTGGACCCTGCTCACGCGGATCGGCTCGCCGCGACGAAAACCTCGAAGCCTGGACGATTCTGACAATTAGTCCCTGGCGGCTGCGCTCGCGTCGGTCGTGATCGGGACGCGGCAGGGGATGGAACGCGATTTCCTGAAGCGTCTTACAACGGGAGATTTGCCATGGCGACGCGCAAGCTCGACAAGACGCAATGGCGCACCTTCTTCGATCGCCTCTCGAAAATGCTCGAAGGCAAACAGGCCGAAATCGAAGTCGTCTCCCTCGGCCTCGGCGATCAGGTCGAAGCGGAGTGGCTCCCGCTGATCGGCATCGCCTACGATCCCAACGACGACATTGTCGAGGTGGCGCTCGAGGACCTGGATCATCTGATTGCAAAACCGCGAGACGTCTACGTCGAAGAGGCGCCCGGCGGGCTGGTGGCGCTCGAAATCGTCGATGCCGACGGCGTCAAGCAAATTGTCAAGCTTCGTGATCCATTGCTGCTGCCTTCGCCATCGCAGGCACGCTAAGACGTCCGGCGAGTTCTTGCCGCTTTGCTCACGCACGCCCTGCCGCACCGGAGGCGCAATGTTGAAAGCATCCACTATCTTGGCTGCGGTGCTGGTCTTGACCGCCGCGGGCCGAGAGGCCACCGCGGAGCTGCTCTCCTCGCGGCCCATCACTGTCGTCATTCCGTTCACACCGGGGGCTAGCTCCGACACGCTGCAGCGTATCGTCAACAAGAAGGTCGCCGAGAACACAGGCCAGACGCTCGTCGTGGAGTCGCGTCCCGGGGGCGGCGGTGTCGTTGCTGCCACGGTGGTCAAACAGGCGCCGCCCGACGGGCACACGCTGTTCCAGGGGAATGCGGGCACGCACGCGGCCAACGCATCGCTTTACGCGACGCTGCCCTACGACCCGATCAAGGATTTTCGGCCGATCACGCTGCTGTGGAGCTTTCCCCAATTGCTCGCGGTGCCTTTCGACAGCCCCGCGAAGTCCGTCACCGAGCTCGTCGCCCTTGCCAAATCCAGGCCGGCGGGCTTGAGCTTTGCCTCCCAAGGGACCGGCTCGGCCGGACATCTGCTCGGCGAGATGTTCAAGCTGAGGACCGGAGCAAACATGGTGCACGTGCCCTATCGCGGCGCGGCGCCCGCTGCGATCGATCTTTCCGCAGGGCGGGTCGACTTCTTCTTCGTCTCTTATTCTTCGTTGCTGCCGTTCCTGCAGGGGGGCAAGGTGCGCGCCATCGCGGTGACGTCGCCGCAACGCCTGCCGGTTCTGCCGGATGCGCCGACGATGACCGAAGCGGGCTTTGCCGGACTAGCGCTCGATGCCTGGTTCGGCCTCGTCGCCCCGGCCGGCACGCCCGACGCCGTAATCGATAAGCTCAATGCCGCTTTCGTGCAGGCGGTGCGGGATCCCCAAGTCATCAAGCAGATGACCGACCAAGGCGCTGAGGGGCTCGCCACCACGCCGGCAGAATTCGCGACGTTCATTGCCTCCGAAACCGAGCGCTTCGGCAAGGTCGTGCGCGCGGTGGGAGTGAAGCCGGAGTGAGGCGCCGCGTTTGCCGGACGTTGCGCCGCATCCGGGACTAAGCTCACGCCCAGTCTGGCACCTCGGCATACGCCGCCTACGTTCGCGCCTCAAAACGTCGCGGGCACGAAAGAGTTGAGCACGGCAAGGACGACTAAAAGACCGAGCCCGATCCCGAGACTATAGCCGATGAGCTTCTTCTCGACGGGTAATAGAGGCTCGGGCGCGGTCTGCGCAAGCTGGGTACGGATATCACTTTGCGACATGGGGTGCTCCTCGGAGGGATTAGCCGGCCAGCGGCGGCTTGATGCCGGCAAAGAACAGCCAGGAAATCAGCAGGCCGACCCAGATCACGAAGCCGAACAAGCTGACGACGTAGACGGCGGCGAGTTTGCCGATGCCCTCCTGCCACAGCTTCCTGAAGTTGGAGAGAACGCCGATCGAGAAGAATGTCAGGATGAAAAAGATCACCCGGAACGTGTTGGCTTCGCCGATGGCGGCCGGCACTTTCGCCGCGACATGCGCGGGAGTGCCGAGTGCGAGATAAAGGCCGACCAGGAACGTCACCACGAAGCCGAGGATGAATTTCGGAAAGCGTTGCCAGATCTCCGCGATCTTTGCTTTATCCGATGTCACGTCGATATGGTTGGTCCAGATATAGCCAAGCACGAAGGCCCAGATGCCGATGAACACGTCGATGAACACTTTCACGGTGGCAGTGGTGCCGAGGATCCAGCCCGGCTGATAGCGCACGCCCTCGGCCGCCGATTTCGCCAGAATCAACGATTCGGTGATGCCGCCGCCAGCGACCGCCGCACCATCGGTTCTAACCGCAAGTCCAATCCAGGCGCCCGCGACCAGTGGCTCCTGCCAGAGAAAAGTCTGTGCCAGGAACGGTAGGATCAATACTTCGACCACTGCGAAGACGACGACGAGCGAGGACACCAGCACCGGCACGATCGGCCGTGCACGGATGGCACCGCCGGTGGCAATCGCAGCCGACACGCCGCAGATCGAGATGCCCGATGCGAGCGGCGCCGCCCATTCGCGGCTGAACCCGAACCACTTGCGCGCGACGAAATACACCACGGCCCAGTAGATGAGGTAGGCCTCGATGATGGCGGCGACGCCGCGCAACAGCAGCGAGGTGGCGAGATTGAGCTTGCCCGCCGCGGTCACGGCAAAGAAGCCGCCGAGAATCGCGATCTTGATATAGAGCTCCGGCCGGACCGCCTCCTTGATCGTCTCGGCGAAGCGCGGAAAGACGTTGGCGACGATCAGGCCCGCAATCAGCGCGAAGATGAAGCCGCCTTCGTTGGTCAGGCGCAGCGACCAGCCGATGCCGAATTTCTGCAGCTCGGCGGGACTGGCCGCGGCGAAATTGGCATAGCTGCCGACGACCCAGCTCGCATAGGCGATCCAGAACACCGCCGTGAAGGCGAGGACGAATCTTTTCACGTCGGCGTTCAACGCCACGGCCGCGGCGCTCAGCGCCGCGAGCAGCGCCGCATAGGTGGCAAACAAGGCGCCGACGCCGCCCAAGGGCGCGTAAGTCTTCGACGCAGTTCCAAGCGCCTGGTTGAGATTGCTCCACACCGACGTCGTGACAACCCAGCCGATCAAATCGACATTGGCGAGCACGGCGAGCGCCAAAACAAAAATGACAAGGCCGATGACGACGGACAGCCAATCTTCGCTGATCCTGGGTTGGGTTTCGCTCCACGACGCTCGCGCCGACGCTGTTTCGATGGCCGACATGATCTTCTCCTGATCGGCATGCGCGCGCCGTTAAGGCGCGCGCATGCTCTCATGCGACATTCGCGTTCTGTGAGCGCCTCCTCCCGAGGCAGAATTTTCCATTTCATTATCGCGATTCGACACAAGATTTTTCTCTTTTTGTCCTTCAATCGACTATTATATGGAAGATAATGCTAGTCAACATTTTCGCGGAGAAACGCGCGCGATGCACTTCCTTCCCGTGTTCCTCGATACCGCCAGAGGCGTCGTCGTCGTTGTCGGCGCGGGCGAGCCCGCGCTCGGTAAGTTGCGCTTGCTGCGTGCGGCCGGAGCGCACGTGCGCTGGTTCTCCCGCGACGCCGACGTTGCGGCCGAGGCGCTGACGCTGTCGGGACAAGGCCGGCTCGAAATCAGCTTTGGCGATCCGCTCAAAGCCGATTGGCATGATGCCGTCGCCGTCGTTTCCGCGGCCGGCGATGCGTTCGACGGACACATCGCTGCCCGCGCTCGCCGCCATCGCATCCCCGTCAATGTCGTCGACCGGCCCGAACTCTCGACCTTCATTTTTCCCGCCATCGTCGATCGCGGTGAGGTGGTGGTCGCGATCAGCACCGGTGGAACCTCGCCGGTTCTGGCGCGGCGTCTGCGCGAGCTGATCGAAGCGTTGTTGCCGGCGCGGATCGGCGAGCTTGCCGAATTGATCGGTCGCCACCGCCGCCGCTTCGCGGCGGTGCCGCGCGCGCTGTCGCCGCGCCGGTTCTGGCAAAACATCATCGCCGGTCCCGTTGCCGAGGCGGTGCTCGCGGGGCGTTCCGACGAGGCAGAGACGCGCCTCCTGGCCACGTTCGATGGCGGTGACGCTCGTCACCGCGACGGCCAAGGCAAAACCGAAACGGTGTTTCTCGTCGGCGCCGGGCCGGGCGATCCCGATCTGTTGACCTTGCGCGCGCTGCATGCGCTCGCCGACGCCGATGTGGTGTTCTACGACGAACTGGTGACTGCGGGTGTGCTCGATCGCGCGCGGCGCGGCGCCGAGCAGGTCTTCGTCGGCAAGCGCCGCGGCGAGGTTGGCATCGGGCAGGACGAGATCAACCGGCGCCTGGTCGCGGCGGCGCGCGCCGGTCGCCGCGTGGTGCGGCTCAAGGGCGGCGATCCCTTGATATTCGGGCGCGGCGGCGAAGAATTGGAATATTTGCGCGCGGCCGGCGTGCCGGTCGTCGTCGTTCCCGGAATAACGGCGGCGCTCGGCTGCGCTGCGGAGGTGGGTCTGCCGCTGACGTTGCGCAACGCGGCGGGCAAGCTCGCCTTCGTCACCGCCCAGCGCGCGGAAGATGCTGGATCGATCGATTGGTCGGGCCTCGCCGACCCGCAGACGACGGTCGTCGTCTATATGGGGCTCGCCTCCGCCGCGGCCGTGCGCGACGGCTTGATCGCCGCCGGCCGCGACGGCGCAACGCCGGCCGCGGTGCTCGCGCGCGGGACGCGGCCGGATTCGCAAGCGGCCGTCGGGCGCCTCGACGGCTTGGCAGCGTTGGCCGCCGAAGTGGGCGGGGGCCCAGCCATTCTCGTGATCGGCGAGGTCGTCGCGCACTCGACGCCCTGGCGCGCCGCGCAATCAGGCGCATCGACCGCGCGCGAGGCCGCATGACGTCGCCGCTGCAGCAGAAGCTCAAGGTCACGGGTCCGGTGGTCATTACTGCCAACCGGCTCGGCGACGGCGCCGTCGTCTATCGTTCGGCCGACGGACGCTGGACCAAGGATCTCACCGCGGCCGCAGTGGTGACCACGGCGCCGGCGGCGATGGAGCTCCTCACCGCGGCGCTCGCCGACAGGCTGGCGGCGGTCGATGCCTATGTCGCGCCGGTCGAGCTGACGCCGCAGCAGCAGGTGCTGCCCGGCAATCTGCGCGAGCAGATTCGCTTCAATGGCCCGACGGTCGCGCCGCCAGGCGAGGGGTGAGGGCGCGCCATGTATATCTACGATGACTTCGATCGCACCCTCCTCGACGAGCGCGTGCGCGACTTCCGCGATCAGGTTGCTCGCCGCTTGTCGGGCGAGCTGACGGAGGAGGAATTCAAGCCCCTGCGGTTGATGAACGGCGTCTATCTGCAGCTGCACGCCTATATGCTGCGCATCGCCATTCCCTACGGCACGCTCTCCTCCGAGCAGATGCGCATGCTCGCGCACGTGGCGCGGCGCTACGACCGCGGCTACGGCCATTTCACGACGCGGCAGAACATCCAGTTCAACTGGATCAAGCTCGAGGAATTGCCCGACGCGATGGCCGATCTTGCCCGCGCCGGACTGCACGGCATGCAGACCAGCGGCAATTGCGTGCGCAACGTTACGACCGATCAATGGGCGGGGGTTGCGCCGGACGAGATCGAGGACCCGCGCATCTGGGCGGAGCTGCTGCGCCAGCATCTGACCCTGCACCCCGAATTCTCCTTCCTGCCGCGCAAGTTCAAGATTGCGCTCACCGCATCGGCGCACGACCGCGCCGCCGTGAAGGTGCACGACATTGGGTTACGCATGCACTGCAACGGCGCCGGCGAGACGGGCTTCGAGATCATCGTGGGTGGGGGCCTCGGACGCACTCCCTTCATCGGCAAGACGATCAAGCCCTTCCTGCCGAAGCGTGATCTCCTCAGCTACGTCGAGGCGATCATGCGCACCTACAATCAATACGGCCGCCGCGACAATATCTACAAGGCGCGCATGAAAATCCTCGTCCACGACCTCGGCGCCGAAAAATTTGCACACGAGGTCGAGGAGGAATGGCTCTCGATCAAAGACGGCGCGCTCGCGCTCGACCCCGCCGTCGTTGCCGACATCGCGGCGCGCTTTCGCTATCCCGAGTACGAAGTGCTCGATGACAACCCTCCGGAGCTGGCGCGGGCGCGCGAGGATGAGCGTTTCCGCGGTTGGCTCGACAATTCAGTCACCAACCACAAGCGCGCCGGCTATGCGATCGTAACGCTCTCGCTCAAGCCCGAAGGCGGGCCGCCCGGCGACGCCACCGCGGCGCAGATGGAGGCCATCGCCGCGCTTGCCAATCGCTACAGCTACGGCGAGATCCGCGTCGGGCACGAGCAGAATTTGGCGCTGCCACATGTTGCCCAGCGCGATCTTCCCGCGCTGTGGCGCGCGCTCGACGACATCGGCGTCGCCACACCCAATGTCAATCTCGTCTCCGACATCATTGCCTGCCCCGGCCTCGACTATTGCAGCTTGGCCAATGCACGCTCGATCCCGGTGGCGCAGGAGATCACGCGCCGCTTCCGCGATCTCGATCTGGCGCGCAATCTCGGCAGGCTGCACATCAATATCTCCGGCTGCATCAATGCTTGCGGCCATCATCACATCGGCCACATTGGCATCCTCGGCGTCGAGAAGAACGGCGAGGAATATTACCAAGTGACCATCGGCGGCCGCGCCGACGAGAATGCCGAGCTGGGCACGATTCTGGGGCCGGCGGTGCCCTATGGCGAGATTGCCGACGTGGTCGAGGATGTCGCCGCCGCCTATCTCGAGCTGCGCGCGCGGCCGGACGAGCTCTTTATCGACACCGTCAAGCGCGTCGGCGTCGAGCCTTTCAAGGAACGGGTTTATGCCGCTCGTTAAGGAAGGCCACCTCGTCGAGGATCGGTTCGTGCGGGTGCTCGACGACGCGCCGGTGCCGGAGGGCGTTAGCGTTATCCTGCCGGCCGCGCGGCTTCTCGCCGACGCGCGCGAGCTTGTGATGCGCCAAGCGCCGACCGGCGTCATTTGGCCCAACGATCGCAAGGTCGCCGAGCTCGTGCCCTATCTCGACTGGCTCGCGCTCGTTGCGCTGGTGTTTCCGAATTTCCGCGACGGCCGCGCCTACAGCCAGGCCAGGCTCTTGCGCGAGCGCTATCACTTTCGCGGCGAGCTGCGCGCAACCGGCCAGGTCCTACGCGACCAGCTCTTGTTCCTGCAGCGCGGCGGCTTCGATGCCTTCGAGGTGACGAAGGACGCCGATGCGGCGGCATTCGCGGAGGCCGTGGGCCGTTACAGCGTGTTCTATCAGCCGACCGGAGATGGGCGCGCGAGCACGCTCACCGCGCGCCGCGCGCGTGGCCCATCAATGACCTTTAAAGGGCGGCGCGAATACCTGGCGGATAGCCGAAGTCGTTGATCAGCTCTCGTGATCCGGTTCGCCCGAGTGCTGGGATTCAGGGATAAGCCGACTACGCGTGCCCCGCGCGCACGAGCCGCCCCGGCAGCGCGCCGGTGTGCTCGCCCTCTTCGAACGTCGGCGTTCCCGCCAAGAAGGTGGTGACGTAGCCATCGACCCGCTGCACGAAGCGGCGGCCGCCGGCGGGAAGATCGTTGACCAGCTCCGGCTGGTAGAGCCGCAGGCCGTCGAAGTCGATCAGGTTGATATCGGCGCGCAGCCCCGGCGCGAGGCGGCCGCGGTCGCGCAAGCCGAAGAAATCCGCCGTTTCGCTGGTCTGGCGCTTCACCAATAGCTCGAGCGGCAGGCGCGGCCCGCGCCGCCGGTCGCGGCCCCAATGCTGCAGCATGTAAGTCGGCACGCCGGCATCGACGATGGAGGCGCAGTGCGCGCCGCCGTCGCTCAGTCCCAACAGCGTGGCGGAATCGGTCAGCATCTCGCGGATGGGCTCATGGTCGCCGCAGACGTAGTTCACCACCGGAAAGAACAGATAGCGGTTCTCGGCCTCGGTGAGATAATCGTAGGCGACCTCGTCGGGCGTGCGTCCCTCGCGCGCGGCGATCGCGGCGCAGCTCGCCTCCTCGGGCGGCTCGTAATCCGGCGGGTCGCCCATGACGAAGAACTTGTCCCAGCGCGTGGTGATGAGCTGGCGGAACTGCGCGAGCTTGCTCACCTCCTCGGCGGAGGGTTTCTCGGCGAGGATGCGCCGCCGCAGCTCCCGGTCGCGCAAACGCCGGCGTTGTTCGGGGATGGAAAGCCCGTCGAGCTCGCGGTAGCTCGGGCGTACCGAGAACGGATTGAGCGCGGTGCCGATGCCGAGCATCACGCCGATCGGCCGGCCGGCGATCTGCGCGGTCAAATTCGCGCCGTCGGCGCGCGCCGCGTGCACCGCAGTAAGCAGCCGCCGCCAGCGCTCCGGATCTTCGTAACGATCGGTCAGCAGGAACCAGACGGGACGGCCGGTCTCCTTCGCGAGCTGGATCAACCAGGCAAGCTCGTCGCCTTCGTCGTCGAAATCGCTGTTCATGCCGAAGGCGCCGGCGCCGACATCGCCCAGCGCGCGCCCGATGCCCAACAGCTCTTCGCTTGCGGCATAGCGCGACGGGACCATCTCGCCGACGGGGGTCTTGTGGGAATCCGTGCGCGAGGTGGTGAAGCCGAAGGCGCCCGCGCGCAACGCTTCGACCGTCAGGCGGCGCATCTCCGCGATGTCGTCGGGCCGCGCCGCCTCGAGGCGAATGGCGCGGTCGCCCATGACCCAGACGCGCAATGGGTGGTGCGCGATCTGCGCGGCGATGTCGATCGCACGCGGCCGGCGCTCCAGCGCGTCGAGGAAATCGGGAAAGGTCTCCCACTCCCAGGTCAAGCCATCGGTGAGGACGACGCCCGGGATCTCCTCGACGCCTTCCATCAGCTCCATCAGCGCCGCGCGATGCTGCGGCCGTACCGGAGCAAAGCCGACCCCGCAATTGCCGAACATCGCGGTGGTGACGCCGTGCCAGCATGAAGGTCCGAGCAGCGGATCCCAGATCGCCTGCCCGTCGTAATGCGTGTGCACGTCGACCCAGCCGGGCGTCACTAACAGGCCGGCGGCGTCGACCTCGCGCCGCGCCGGGCCGAGCTTGCCGCCGACTTCGGCGATGCGCTCGCCCGCAATCGCCACGTCACCGGTAAACGCCGACTTCCCGGTCCCATCAATGATGGTGCCGCCGCGAATGACGATGTCGTGCATGGGTCGCTCCCGAGCCGCGTGAGCAAACAATGATGCACCCTCTGTAGCAGCGAGTAAACTGCATCCATTGCAGACGCGAGGATATGTGCCATGCCCAAAACCCCGGACTACTTCGTTGGCAAGACCATCATCATCACCGGCGCCGCGAGCGGCATCGGTCGCGCCGCGGCGATGATCTTCGCCCGCGAGGGCGCGAATGTCGTGTGCGCGGATCTCAACGCGAAAGGCGCGAAAGAGGCCGCTGACCAGATCGCCGCCAACGGCCGCAAGGCGCTGGCGATAACGACCGATGTCACCTCGCGCAGGCAAGTCAATGACATGGTGCACCGCGCAATCGAGACGTTCGGAACCGTGCAGTTTCAGTTCAATTCGGCCGGCGCGGCGCTGCGCCGGTCGAAGTTTCTCGACATCGACGATGCGCTGCTCGAGAACACGTTCGCGCTCAACGTCAACGGCACGCTCTATTGCATGCAGGCGATCCTGCCGCACATGCTCGAGAACGGGCACGGCGTGATCGTCAATATGGCGAGTATGGCGCACCGGCGCGGTAGCCCGGGCTCCTCGGTGCATTACGCCGCGGCGAAGGGTGCCGTCGTGTCGATGACGCTCGGGGTGGCGCGCGAGTTCGCGCCGGCCGGCATCCGCTGCCTCTCGATCTCGCCCGGACCGATCCGCACCCCGTTCCAGAGCGCGGCGCAGACGTCACCGGAATTGATGCAGCGCTTTCTCGACGACGTGCCGATGAAGCGCTTCGGCGAGCCCGAGGAAATCGGTGAACTGGTGCTGTTCATGTGCTCGGATGCTTGCCCGTTCATGACCGCGGACACCGTCTATGTGAACGGCGGCGGCGGTTGGCGGTGAGCGGCTAGTCAGCGAGGCGCAGCGCCGCGTGCAGCAGCACGGAGGCACCGGCCTCGAGGTGCTCGGGTTCGGTGTATTCGCGCACATTGTGACTCAATCCGCCGACGCTCGGCACGAAAATCATCGTTGCCGGGCAGAGCCGCGCCATCATCTGCGCATCGTGCCCGGCGCCGGAGGGAAGCCGGCGACAGGAAAGGCCGAGCTCGCGCGCCGTCGTCTCGATGAGCGATACCATCTCGCTCGGAAACGCGACCGGTTCGAACCGCGCGAGGCTGCGCGTGGTGATTGCGACCTGCTCTTGCGCGGCGAGGCGCTCGAGAAAGCCGCCAAGCTGCCGCTCGGCCTCTTGCAGCGCCTTCTCATCGGTGTTGCGCAAGTCGACCGTGAGGACCGCGCGTTCCGCCACCACGTTCACGAGATTGGGGTAGAGCTCGACACGGCCGACGGTCCCCTTCTGGTGTCCCCCCATGTCGCGCGCGACGCGGCGCACGAACACGGCAACCTCGCTGGCCGCGTAGGCTGCGTCGCGCCGCAGATGCATCGGCGTGGTGCCGGCATGCGCCGCGCGACCCGTGATCGATACTTCCGTCCAGGAGAGGCCGGTGATGCCTTCGACCGCGCCGATGACAACACCTTCGCTCTCCAAGACCGGTCCTTGCTCGATATGCAGCTCGAGATAGGCATGTGGCTTAAGAAAGCCGGGGCGCGCCTCGCCGGCATAGCCGATGCGCCGCAACTCCTCGCCCACGGTTGCGCCGTCGATGCCGCGGATGGCGTAGGCATCCTCGAGCCCGAGCCCGCCGACGTAAACGAGGCTGCCCATCGCATAAGGGGCAAACCGCGATCCCTCTTCGTTGGTGAAGCCGACGAGCGCCAGCGGCCGGCGCGTGGCGGTGCCCGCGTCGTTGAGCGCTTCGCACGCCTCGAGCCCAGCCAGGACGCCGTAGAGACCGTCATAGCGGCCGCCGGTCCCGACCGTATCGACGTGGGAGCCGAACATGACGGGCGGCGAATCCTCGCGGCCACCGCGCACGCCGATGATGTTGCCGATCGCGTCGACGGTCACGGCCAGGCCAAGGTCGCGCATCCATCGCACCAGCAAGTCGCGCCCGGCGCGGTCTTCGTCGCTGAGCGCGAGCCGGCAATTGCCGCCGCCGGGCAAGGCTCCGATGCGATTGAACGTATCAAGCCTGGCGAGCAGCCGATCGCGATTGACTTCGGGTAATGTCGTCATCTGTTTGTTCGCCGCCATTCTCGTGCAGGCCGCAAGTCCAGTTTATCATGCATGACAATGAACTTCGGGATTACCCTTTCGAACCGGGCGGTGCCACTCGGGCTCTGCAGCGCCCGCGATCTCCTCGCGCTAGCCGATGCGGTCGAAGCGTCGCCGGTCATGGATTCGGTCTGGTGCGGCGATGCGCTGTTCGTCAATCCGCGGGTCGACGCCTTGACGCTGCTCGCGGCCGTCGCGGGGCGGACCGAACGGGTACTCATCGGGCCGGCCTGCATGGGATCGTTCGCGCTGCGCAACCCGCTCGTCTTCGCCTATGAATGGGCCTCGCTCGACCTCTTGTCGAACGGCCGCACGCGCCTTGTCGTCTGCGCCGGCGGTGGCGCGGGCCCAGTGTGGGAGGCGGAGAGCGCGGCGGTCGGCATCGCGCCGGGAGAGCGGCGCAAGCGCATGATCGAGAACATCCACGTGCTGCGCCACCTGTGGACGAAGGATAACGAGCCTTTCACGGGCCAATTCATCCGCTTCGCGGACGTCACGCTCGAGCCGAAGCCCCTGCAACGTCCCTGTCCGATCTGGCTGGCGACGAACGCCGAGCGCCTGGCGACAGGTCAGGCGGATTCCGGCGGGTCGGAGCTTGCGCTCACGCGCGTCGGCAAGATCGCGGACGGCTGGATGACGCACTCCGTCGGCCCGGATGGATTCAAGCGCTCCTGGGATTTCATTCTCCGGGCCGCGCGCGAGAACGGCCGCGACGTGTCGCGTTTCGACAATGTCCTCTACCACCACATCAACGTGAACGCCGACAAGCAAGCGGCGCTCGCCGACTCCAAGAAATTCCTCGACCTCTATTATTCGGCCGATTACAGCAAAGCGCGGATTGAATCTTGGCTCACTTACGGCTCGCCGCGGGAGTGCGCGGAGCACATCAGGCGATTCAAGGCGGCGGGCTGCCGGCGCATCACCTTTCGCATTTCCACCATGGGTGATCCGATAGTGCAATTCCAGCGCTTGGTCGAGGACGTGCTGCCGTACGTCGACTAGACCGCGCAACAGGTTCGGGAGAGACTTGCGATGCAGACGCTCGGCCTCGGCTTCACCTGGGAGCAACTCTCGCCCGGACAGCGCTTTCGCACGCTCAACCGCACGATCACCGAGACCGACCTGGTGCTCTTCACCAGCATGACCGGCATGCTGGAGACGATATTCATCGATCGCACCTTCGCCGCCGAGAAGGGCGCGATTCAGGGACAATTCGTGCCGGCCGCTTTGACCTATAGCCTGATCGAGGGGTTGCTGTGCCAAAGCATGATTCAGGGAACGGGTCTCGCCATGCTCGAGCTCAAGCAGAAGATTCTCGCGCCGGTTCGCGTCGGCGATACCGTGCATGGCGAAATCGAGATCACGTCGGTGCGCCCGACCTCGAAGGGCAATCGCGGCATCGTCGCGTCGAAGGTCGACGTGAAGAATCAAAAGGACGAGGTGGTGTTGACCTACGAGGCGACCCGCATGCTGGCAGGCCGCTCGGCCGATCACGGCGGGCCGCAAAGAAGTTGATACCACGTCCGTCATGCCCGGCACCCGGGGCCGGCCTCCGGCCGGCCCGAGTGTAGACTCTTGTGCCGGGCATCCATGTCTTGTTTGCTGAATTCGACAAAGACGTGGATGGCACCGGAACTCGGGCCTGCCCGAGTTCCGCGCTATTAAGTGCCGCAAGTCGGGTAAACCCGGCTTGCGGTGACAAGCCCGGCCATGACGCTGGGACATAAGGGCAGATGCGCGGATTGAACAATCGCACCGTGCTGGTGACCGGCGGCGCCAATGGCATCGGCGCGGCGATCGCGCGCCGGCTGGCGGAGGAGGGCTGCACCATCGGTATTTTGGATACGGATATTGGGGCGGGAGAGAGCCTCGTGAGCGAGATCGAGGCGCGCGGCCGACGAGCAAAACTCTACGATGCCGATATTACCGACTATGGCGCGGTCTCACGCGCGGTCGAGAGCTTCGAGGCTGCCTTCGGGCCCGTGTCCTTTCTCGTCAACAACGCCGGCTGGGATCGCGCGCAGAATTTTCTCGATAGCGCGCCCGATTTCTGGCGCAAGGTCATCGCCGGCAATCTGTTCGGGCCGCTGAACGTAAGTCACGTCGTGCTGCGCGGCATGGCGGCGCGCGGCTTCGGCCGCGTCGTCAATATCGCCTCCGATGCCGGACGCGTCGGCTCCTCGGGTGAAGCGGTCTATTCCGCGTGCAAGGGCGGCATCATCGCGTTGACCAAGACGCTTGCGCGCGAGCTTGTGAGCAAGGGCGTGATCCTCAACACGATCTGTCCCGGCCCGACCGATACCGCCATTCTGCGCAGCTTTTTCGAAGGCGCGGACGGCGCCCGCATCGCCGAAGGGCTCAAGCGCGCCATCCCCATGCGGCGTTTCGGCATCCCGGAAGATTATCCGGGGCTGGTGGCCTTCCTCCTCTCCGACGATGCCGGCTATATCACCGGCCAGACGATCAGCGTCTCCGGCGGCCTCACCATGCATGGGTGAAGAACGTGGGATATGCTCTTGAACAAGCAGGATTGGCGCTCGTCCCCGCGAAAGCGGTCACAAAGCGTTCGCTGAAATGGACTCAGTGGGAGCGACAAACTCGGTCTGCTCCCTCCCTCGCTTGCGGGGGAGGGGTGGGGAGGGGGTGATTTGACACGCTCTATCTTTTTGTCTGCCCCCTCCCTGTCCCTCCCCCGCAAGCGGGGGAGGGGACGATGCGGCACCGCCCATCGCACCAACTAGCAGCCGCGTCATGATGATCGACATCTTCAATCATTTCATGCCGAGGGCCTATCCCGATCGGCTTCGCACGCTCATTCCCGGCCACATGGTGCTCACCGCGTTCCCGAGGCTGAAGACGCTGTGGGACGTCGATGCCCGGCTCGCCCTCCTCGACGAATTCGACGCCCTGCAGCAGGTGCTCTCGCTCGCCAATCCGCCGCTCGAGCTGATTGCGGGGCCCGAGGCGACGCCCGAGCTCGCGCGCATGGCCAACGACGCGCTGGCGGAACTCTGCGGCAAGCATCCCGACCGGTTTCCCGCCTTCATTGCCTCGCTGCCGATGAACAACATCGACGCTACGCTTGCCGAGATCGATCGAGCCGTGACGACGCTCGGCGCGCGCGGCGTCCAGGTTTTTACCAACGTCGCCGGCGAGCCGCTCTCGGCGGAAAAATTTCGCCCGATCTTCCGGCGCATGACGGAGCACGACCTGCCGGTCTGGGTGCATCCCATGCGCGGGCCGAATTTTCCCGACTACGCGAGCGAGCAGGCGTCGGAAGCCGAGATCTGGTTCAGCTTCGGCTGGCCGTACGAGACCACGGCTTGCATGACCCGGCTGATCTATTCGGGACTTTTCGACGAGCTGCCGGATCTCAAGATCGTCACCCATCACATGGGTGGCATGATCCCGTACTTCGCCGGCAGAATTGGGCTGGGCTTCCGCCAGATCTTCTTCGGCACGCCGGAGAAGAACCCGGCGGCGGAGGATGCTCGTCTGCAGCACCGGCCGATCGATTATTACAAGCAGCTCTATGCCGATACCGCGCTCAACGGCGACCTTGCGGCGACGCGCTGCGGGCACGCATTCTTCGGCACCTCGTCGTGCCTGTTTGCGACCGATGCGCCGTTCGACGCCGAACACGGCCGTGGCCTGATCCGCAACACCATCAAGGCGATCGAGGCGCTTCCCATCACCGCCGGCAGGCGAGAGATGATCTTTGCCGGCAATGCGCGCGAGCTGCTCAAGCTGCCGGCGCGTAGCGCGGCACGGGCGTCCGCATGAAGGCGCAGGCGATCAAGGTCAATCTGCGCGACGGCGAGATGGGCGCCTATCTCGCCATCCCGGACCGCACGCCCGCCGGAGCCATCATCGCCATCATGGAAATCTGGGGCGTCAACGACACCATGCGCCGCCACGCGCACGAATTCGCGCAAGCTGGATTCGTCTGCCTGGTGCCGGACCTGTTCTGGCGGCAGGAGCCCGGCGTCGAGCTTTCCGACCACAATCCCGAGCACGTCAAGAAGGCGTTCGATCTTTACTACGACTTCGATTACGACCTCGCCGTGCGTGACATGGAGGACATGTGGCATTTCTTGCAGAAGCTGCCGGAATGCAACGGCAAGGTCGGCGCGGTCGGCTATTGTCTCGGCGGCAAGCTCTGCTACCTCATGTGCTGCCGCACCGACATCGACTGCGCGGTCGCCTATTACGGCACCTATATCGAGCACCGCATCCGCGAAGCCAAAAACCTGCACCGGCCGTTCGTGCTGCACATGGCGCTGAAGGATCGTTGGGTGCAAGCGGAGGTCAACGAGCTGCTCGAGCGTCGACTCTCACCCAACCCGCTGGTGACGATTCACAAATATCCCGGCGCCGACCATGCCTTCGCGCGCTACGGCGGAAAGACCTATTCGAAGCCGGAGGCGGATCGCGCGCTCGCGCTGACGCTCGAATTTTTCAAGCAGCATCTCGCTGAGTGATAACGAACGCCGTTGATCCATTCGCGCGGGGGCGACAGCTGACCGGATGACTCGCGTCACCGCGCGTTAATCGTAAACCGTGTCGACGTAGTGATCGGAATCGACCACGGCTTCGATCACGGTCGGACCTTCCGCCGCGAGCGCTGTCACGACCGCCGCCTCGAGCGCTTCGGCATTATTCGCCGCGCGCGCCGGCACGCCGAAATAGTGCGCCGGCGGCTCGCGATACTCTTCCGCCTGCAGCTCCGTGCCGTAGAGCGGGAATTGGCGCCGGATCTGCTTCACCTTGATCAGCGCGAGCCAGCGGTCGTCGAGGACGACGATCGGCAGGGTGATGCCCAGCCGCTTGGCGGTCGCGACCTCGCCGCAAGTCATTTGGAAGCAGCCATCACCCAGCAGGCAAACGACGGGAAGGTCGGGGCGCGCGAGCTTGGCCGCGATCGCGGCCGGCAAGCCGAAACCCATGGACGACCAGCCATTGGTGATGTGGAACGTTTTGGGCGCATGCGCGCTCCATTGGCTGGCGATCTGGTGCGTGTGCGCGCCGACGTCGAAGGCGAGCACGCCTTCGTGCGGCAATGCGCGGCGAACCGCATCGATCGCCGCATGCGCGGTGAAGGCCTTGGCCGTGGGACGCAACGCAGCTTGGAAGCTGCGGCGGTGCTCCACCAGCGTCGCCGCGTTCCATTGGCCGGCGGCAGCGGGCAGCGCGGCCAACCGCGCCAGCGAGGAATCGAGATCGCCGATGACCTGATGCACCACGTTGACCGAGGGTGCGACATCGACGGGCTCGATATCGATCTGCAGCAGCGGCCGATCGCCGATCCAGGCCTCGTATTCCACCTCGACCGTGTCGTAGCCGAGACCGACGATGAGATCGGCGGACTGCAGAAACTTGCGCTGAGCTTGCCGGCAGGCGCGCTCGATGCAGCCGAGCGCGAGCGGATGATCCTCATCGATCATCCCCTTGGCCATGGTCGCGGTGACGAAGGGCAGGCGGTGACGCTCGATCACTCTGCGGAGCAGCGAGGGATCGCCAACGCGCATCGCGGTTGATCCCAGCACGGCGATCGGCCGCTTGGCCGCGGCGATCAGCTCGCCCGCTCTCGCGAGTGCGACATCCGGCGCGGGCGTAAGTTTCTCCGCTTGCGCCGGTGCGGGAACGCGCTCGTTGGTGGCGGCGAGCGCCACGTCTTCCGGCAAATCGAGATGCACCGGGCCTTTCGGCTCGCTCATTGCAAGCGCGATCGCGTGGGTCAGCGTCTCGGCGACGCATCCCCGCTCGAGCCTCAGCGTCGCCTTTGTGATCGGCTTGAACAACGCGTGGTGGTCGATCCACATCTGGATGCGCCGCCCGAGCTGATCGGTGTTGAGATTGCAGGTGAGCGCGATCATCGGCGAGCGGTCGAGGAAGGCGCCGCCCACGCCGGTCGCGAGATTGGTCGCGCCGGGCCCGAGCGTGGCGATGCAAAAGCCCGGCGTGCCGGTCATGCGCCCGGTGACGTCAGCGGCGAAGCCGGCGGAACCTTCGTGCGCGGTAAGCACGAATTCCACCCCGCCCGCGCGCATGGCCTCCATCAGCGGCAGCACGTTGCCGCTCGGAATGCCGAAGCCGCGGGTCACGCCGTTCGCCTTGAGTGTGGCGATGATCAGATCGGCGTTGTTCATGATTCCAATGAGATTGAAGTCGCTCTGATGGCGCACACGATGAAACTCTCGGGCGCGCTCATTGGCAAAGATAATCCTCGATCATGCCGAGATACGACGCCGCCCCCGTGAGCAGATCGCTGACGGCAATGCGCTCATCCTCCGAGTGCCATTGCTCGATGGCGCCCGGTCCCCACATCGCGGACTCGCCTCCCTTGAAGCAGAAGAAGCCGGCGTCGAGCGCGCCATGGCTGTGAAAGGTCGCGGGCGAGGGCAACCCCATGCGCCGACTGCCGCCATTGACGGCGGCCATGAAGACGCCGTCGGGAGCGATCTCGGCCGGATACATGAAGGGGCCGAACTCGGTCTTGACCTGCCAGGGATCGCCGATCTCCGCCGCCGCGGCGATCGCGGCAAAGGCGGCCTGCGGGTCGTCGCCCGGCAGCAGGCGTCGGTCGAACACCAGCCGAACTTCGTCCTGTACGGTGTGCGTCGCCTCCGGCCATGAACGCACGGCCGTCGGCGTCAGGGTCGCCTGGCCAAGGCCGCGATGCTTATTCCCGCCGACGTCCACCGCCATCACCCGATCGAGCACACGGCGCGCTCCTTCGATCGCATTCACGCCGACCCAGGGGGTGCTGCTGTGCGAGGCCTTGCCGCGTATCGTGACGATTGCATCGATGCGGCCCTTGTTGGCGAGCGCAACGCGGCTCGTGGTGCCGATCACGATGACGGCCAGCCGCGGTGCGAAACCGAGCGCGTCGCAAATACTAATCGCGGCGTCGTGCCGTCCGGTCTCCCCCGCCGTGCTCACGGTGAAGATGAGACGGCCGCGCAAGGGCAGCCGATCGGCCGCGGTCTTCACCGCCGCGAGCGCTGCCGCCAACGAGCCTTTCTGCTCCGACACGCCGCGGCCGCGCACATAGGCTTCACCCGCATCCTCGATCAGCTCGCCGGCAAAGGGATTGGCCATGCGGTTCGCCGGGTGGGTCATGGCATAGGCCATCAGCATCAGGCTTTTGTCGGCGCGCTGCGGACCGAGCTCAACCAAGAGATTGCCCATGGGGTCGCGCCGCCAAGGCAGGCCGAGCTCTTGCACCAGCGGAACCACCCGTTCGCCGATGAAGCTCTGCACCTGCGGCTCCTGTTCGAAGCGCTCGGTCTGCGGACTGGGATGGCGGACGAAAGCCCGCGTCCATTCGACGATCGACTTGTCCGGGACTCCCAGACGCCCCTCGGTTTTGCTGACCATCATGGCTCCATCCACGAACGCACCGCATCAAGAAGTCTTAAGAGCGGTTGGCGAGAGCGTTTGACTCGCCGAAGTCCCAGAACAGTCCCGCCATCATCCCGAGTCCCTCCCGGGCGATCGGCGCAAGCAGGTGCTCGTCCGGGGCATGCTGCGAGCATCCGGCGTAAGAGTGCGGGATCCAGATCGTGCGCAAGCCGAGCACGTCGGCAAAGCTGTCGTTGGGAAGCGATCCGCCGAAATTGGGGAGAATGATCGGCGCGCGTCCGGTCGTGTGCTCGATTGAGCGGGCGGCGAAGCCGACCCACGGATCTTCGGGGTCGAGCCGGCTCGCACGGAAAAATCCGCCACGGCCGCGGCGCACCTCGACTTGCGTAAAGCCGTGGCGGTCGAGATGGCGGCGCAGCGCCGGAATGATGTCGTCGACGTCCGTTCCGACCACATAGCGCAGCTGACAATGGGCGCGTGCCTGGCCGGGAATGGCGTTGACCGGATGCTCCGGCGTGCCGGTGGTGAACGCCAGCACCTCGAAGCTGTTCCAGCCGAAGACCCGCTCCGCCGGCGAGAGATCCGGCTCGCCCCAGTCGCGATCGATGACCGGACCGTTTCCGCTGCCGTCGACTTCGACGCCGGCAAGCAGGCGCCGCACCGACGTCGGCAGCGACGGCCGCCATTCCGGCACGCGAATGGTCCCGCGCGCGTCGGTGATGCAGGCGAGTGCGTGCGCGAGAATGATGCCGGGATTGGCGAGCAGCCCGCCCCAATTGCCGGAATGATGCGCGCCCTCGCGCAGATCGACGACAAGCTCGATCGGATGCCCGCCGCGCGCGCCGAGAAAGAGCGTCGGTCGATCGGGCGCGGCGCGCGGTCCGTCGGAGGCGATCAGCAGGTCGGCGCGCAGGAGGTCGTCCTTGTGCTCCACGCAAAGCTCGCGCAATCCGGCGGAGCCGACCTCCTCTCCCATCTCGATGAGAATCTTCGCGTTGAAGCCGAGGCGCCCGCGCTCGGCGATGACCGCGGCGAGTGCGGCGATGTTGATGCTGTGTTGACCCTTGTTGTCGGCGGTTCCGCGGCCGTAGAAGCGCTTGCCTTCGATGGTCAGCGCCCAGGGCGAGAGACCCTCTCGCCAGAGATCGTCGAGGCCGCGCACGGTATCGCCGTGACCGTAAATCAGCACCGTGAGCGCGGTGTTCTCCTCGTTGCGTTCGGCCAGCAGGAATGGGGGACCGGACGGGTTGTCGAGAATGCGCGAAGTAAATCCGAGCGGAGCGAGGCTGGGCACCATCTCGTCCTCGAGATAGCGGCGCAGCGCGGAAGCGCGTTCCGGCTCCTGGCTCGTGCTGGGAATGGCGACGCGCCGGCGCAAATCGACGAGAAATTCGCCGCTGTCGAAATAGCTCTGCGCGCGGGCGATCGCGGCGGCGCGGTTCATGCTGTCAGCTTTCCGCGGCGGCGCGCTTGAGTTGGTGCAGGTGCCCCATTACGGTTCCAGGATCGCATGCCGGCCGCTGCCGCGGCAAGCACAGCCATTCACGCGTTCTACGGCAAGGGAGCTCCCGCTTCGCCGCAAACGCTGGGGAGATCGCGCGTGTTCAAGATCCTGCATCTGGATGAGTGTCCGGTCACTCCGATGGAGGGAGGACGACGGGGAGAACAGATCAAATTGATCAATACGGGTCTCGGTACCGAGAAGCTCGACGTGCATCTCAACCGGTTGGTTCCCGGCGGACCGCGCGGCAAGCGGCATCGCCACAGCCAGGCCGACAACGTCTACATCGTCAAACGCGGCGAGGGCACACTGGTCGTCGATGGAGAAACTCACGTCATCCGCGAGAACGACGTGGTGTACATTCCCGCCGGCATGCCCCATTCGCTTTCCAACCTGAGCGGAAGCGTATTCGAGATCTTCGAAATCTACGCGCCGGCCGGCCGGCAGTTCGATTTCGTGCCAGATTGAGCGATGACCGACAGCAGAGGCGTCCTGTTTGTTCCCTATCAAGACACGCTCGGATTGTTGAGCGTCGAGGATGCGATGCGTGTCTGCGAGGACGTCTACGCAATGCACGCCCGCGGCAGCGTCGTGTGGTCGTCGCCGCGCAGCTTTAAGCTCGACGTGGCGGAGGCTTTCAACAACCATTGGCATGTGAAGGCCGCGTTGCTGAAGGACATCCCCACCACCGGCACTCGTGTCTACAACTATTATGACGACGGCGTGCGCAACACGGTCGGCGATCTCGGCTGCACGCGCTATATCGTGCTGTCCGATCCTCATAGCGGCGAGCCGACCGCGATCGTCGACGAGCACTGGAGTTACGCCATCCGCAGCGCGGCGGCCGCCGTCCTCGCCTGCAAGTGGATGGGACCCAAAAACCCGAAAATCCTCGGCCTCGTCGGCATCGGCACGATGGGCACGAACTCGCTGCGCTGTCTTTTGACCATGTACAAGTTCGAGGAAATCCGCTGCACCTCGCGCCGGCCGGAGACGCGGGCGGCCTTTGCCTCGAAATGGTCGCAGGCGCTTGGAATTCCGGTCGTGCCCAAGGATTCGATCAAGGAGGTCGTGCGCGGCGCCGATATCGCGGTGGGCGGCACCACCTCGAGCGGCGTGGTCAGCCGCGAGCCTTGGCTCAAGCCCGGCTGCACATTCATTTCCTTGGCACGGCGCGAGCTCGACCCGGCCGGCTGGGCGAAGCTGGATAAGGTCGTCATCGATAGCTGGGACTTCAACATGCTGCAGGGCGAGTTCAAACGGATGATCGAGTCAGGCCAGTTCTCGCGCGAGCAGCTGCATGGCGAGATCCATGAATTGGTGTCGGGCGCGAAGAAGGGCCGCGAGCGCGACGACGAGCGGATTCTGATCCACACCACCGGTCTCGTGTCGCAGGACGTGGCGCTGGCACACTTTTTGTATCGACGTGCGCTCGACAAAGGACTCGGCCTGTGGCTGCCGAGGGCGCGCTGAGGAACTGAGGGAGCACGATATGAGCAGCACAATGCGGATCGATCGGCGCGGCTTTTTGCGCAACGCGGGCGGCGCCGCACTCGGCGTCGCCACCGCGGCGAGCCTTGGCGAGTTGACGTCCTCGGCGCGGGCGCAGGAGACGTTTCCCGCCCGTGACATCAGCTGGATCATCTATCAGGCGCCCGGTGGCTCGATCGACACGACCGCGCGCATCATCCAGCCCTATCTCGAGAAGCAGGGAGTGAAGACGAGCCTCGATTACGTCCTAGGGGCGGGCGGGCGCGTGGCGCGCAGCAAACTCCATACCGCCCGGCCGGACGGTTACATGATGATGTCGGAGTCCGCGCCCGGCGCCGCGATCGACGAGGTGATCGGGCGGGCGAACTACAAGGCGAGCGACTTCATCGCGATTTATGGATGGAGCGTGGTGAGCTGGCAACTTTGCGTCAAGAAGGATTCGTCGATCCAGACCTTCCAGCAATTCGTGGATGAATGCAAAAAACGTCGCGTGGTGGTCGGCACCATCGGGCGTTCGGGATCGAGCCATATCCAGCTTGCCGCGCTACAGAAGGAGTTGAACCTGCCGTTCGGCATGGTCCATTTCGAGGGTTCGGGCAAAGCCTATCCCGCCGTCATGGGCGGCCATGTCGACGCGGCGATCAGCGGACCCGGCTCGGGCTCGCGCATGCGCGAGAGCCTGCATTTTCTCGCCGTTACGGGCGAAACGCGCGAGCAGGCGCTGCCCGACGTGCCGACGCTGACGGAGTTGGGCTTCCGCGTCACGCCCATCGACCAGATCTGGTACGCGATGGCCACTCCGAAGGTGCCGGATGATCGCATCGCGATTCTTTCGAATGCATTCGCCAAGGCGTTCGAGGACAAGATGTTGTGGGAGCAGATGCACAAAGCCGGCGAATATATCAAGCTGCTCACGCGCCCGCAGGTCGAGGACATGGTCGCCAAACAGGCCCAGGTGATCGAGAAATACAAGGACCTGTTGGGCTGAGCGCCGTACCGAAAGGTCAGTCGTTGAATGTCGACCGATGACAAAGGTTATTGGCGGGAAGAGTTTTCTCTGATCGGAATCCTGCTCGTCTTTTTCATCGCGATCGTTGCACTCGCCTACGACGTTCCTTTCGACGCCCGGCTTTTCCCAGTCATCGTCGGCACTGCCGGCATCCTGCTCATGCTCGGGATCGGCATCGAGCAGCTCCGCCGGCGCCGCGCTCGCGATGTGTCGACGTTGGACGCCGACGATCCCGCGATCAAAACCGATTGGGGGCGCTATGCGACCGCGCTCCTGTCCGCGCCGGTCTTCGGGCTGTTGTTCTGGCTGTTCGGCTTCATCATCGCCTCGCTCGCGGCGATGCTGCTCATGCCGACGCTGATGGGATATACGAACCGCCGGCAACTCGTGGTGACGGCGTTCCTGACGGTTGCGATCCTGGCGCTCATCGGCCCCTATCTCCTCAACGTCGACCTTCCACACGGCGTGGTGGGCGACTGGCTCATCGACAAGCTCGCGCTGCGCGCGAGCTGACGCCGCGCCATGGTTGATCACCTCATCCTCGGCCTCACCGCCGCCCTGCAGCTCAAGCAGTTCCTGTTCATGGTGCTGGGCACGGTGATCGGGCTGTGGGTCGGTGTCTTGCCCGGCCTCGGCGGACCGGTGGCCATGGCGATCCTGATCCCGTTCACGTTCTCAATGGATCCGCTCTCCGCGTTGCTGATGCTGGCGTCGATTTCGGTCGGCGCCGCTTTCGGCGGATCGGTCACCTCCATCCTGCTCAATATCCCGGGCGAAGCATCGTCCGCCGCCACCGCCTATGACGGCTATCCGATGGCGCAACAAGGCAAGGCGAAAGTCGCCATGGGATTGTCGGCCGGCGCATCCATGGCGGCGGCGATCGCCGGCGTGCTGATCCTCATGTTCGCCTCGGGTCCGGTGGCGAAGGCCGCGCTCGCATTCAGCCCCGCTGAATATTTCGCGCTCGCCATTCTGGGACTGACGGTGGTGTCGGTCGCTGCGCTGGGCTCCACCATCAAGGGCTTGGCGATGGGGGCGCTCGGCATCGCGATCAGCCTGATCGGAATCGATTCGATCCTCGGCTCGGAGCGCTACACGTTCGGCTTCGTCTATCTGCTCGACGGCATCAGCTTCGTGCCGGTCATGGTGGGACTGTTTGCGGTCACCGAACTCACCAGCATGATTCTCCAAGGCGGCACCATCGCCAAGACCGGTCGGTTGGAAGGATCGCTGTGGGACGGATTTTGCGACACGTTCCGCTATCCGTTCACGCTCATTCAAAGCACCGCCGTCGGCGCGTTTCTCGGAATGATTCCCGGAATCGGCGCGACGGCGGCGAACTTCCTCGCTTACAGCGTGGCGCAGCGCTCCTCGCGCCATCCCGAGCAGTTCGGCAAGGGTGCGCCCGAAGGCGTCATCGCGCCGGAAGCCTCGAACAATTCCTGCATTCCCACCAGTCTCATCCCCGCGCTCACGCTCGGAATTCCCGGCGGCGCGACCTCCGCCATTCTCCTGGTCGCGGTGACCCTGCAAGGACTGCGTCCGGGCCCGATGCTGTTCACGTCCAACCCGGAGCTGATCTGGGGGTTCTTCATGGGCCTGCTCGTCGGCGCGGTCATGGCGACGATTCTCTATCTCGTCATGATCCCGTGGTTCGCCTTGATCACCGTCGTGCGGATCGAGTTGCTGGCGCCGATGCTTCTCATCGTCACCCTGTTCGGCGCTTACGCCAACGAGCGCAACATGATGGACGTGTTCGTCGCGATCGTCTTCGGCCTGTTCGGCTATTTCCTGCGGCGGCACGGGTATCCGCTGATCAGCCTCGTCATCGGGCTCATTCTAGGCAGGCTCGCCGAGGGGTCGTTCCATCAGGCGCTGATGATTTCCGACCACGACTACTCCGTCTTCATCCTGCGGCCCCTGTCGGCGGCGATCTTCGCGATCTGCCTGATCCTGGTGTTGTGGCCGGGGGTGAAGAAGCGGCTCGGCCACGGCGGCGCCGAAGTGACGTGACGAGCCACGTGATGCGATTAGGCCACTGATCGTGCCACAGACTGCTCGATGTTCACCGAGTGTCGAGCTCAAAGGAAAACGCCGATGCACGAAATCGAGCTCAAGAAACTGCTGGAGCAGGGCATCTCGCGCGATCGCGCAAAGGAATTGCTGATCGCGCTCGTCAAGGTGCCAAGCCCGCAGACCGAGCTGCTGGAGGACGAGCCGCTGCTCAAGAGGTTCATCACCTCGGCGATCGAGCCGCGCCTGCGCAGCATGGGCTTTGCCGACGTCCGCTATGACACGATGGGAAATCTCATCGCCACCTACGGGGAAGGAACGACTAACAAATCGCTGATGTTGATCGGCAATGCCATGAACCAACCCGCCGCGACCATGCCGAACCCGTATGCCGGCGATGTCGTGGACGGTGTGACATACGGCCTCCCCGGCGAATGCGTGATGGGAAAGGGGGCCAGCGAGCAGAAAGCGAATCTCGCGGCGATGCTGCACGCGATGGAGATCGTGATCGCAAGCAAGATTTCACTCAAGGGGAGACTCATATTCACGTGTTGCCTCTCGGGCGAGACCGGAAAGCACGATGCCATCAAAAGCGTGGTCGAGGGCGCGGACGTGCGCGCCGACATGGCGGTGCTGGGCGGCACCGGACTCAAGATCACGCTCGGCAACCGCGGCCGCATCGACGTGTTCGTCACGGTGAAGGGCTCGCCGTGTCATTCGTCGCGCCCCTGGGATGGCGTCAATGCCATCACTGGCGCGACCGAAGCGATCGGCCTGCTGTTGGCGAAGGTCAAGGTGGACAAGAGCCATCCCCAGCTCGGCCGGCAGTCCCTGACGGTCAATCACATCCGCAGCTTTCCCGATTCGACGCACACGGTGCAGGAGCGCTGCGAGTTCACGCTCGACCGCCGCCTGCTGCCGGGAGACGATCCGAACGAAGGATTCGCGGAGATCGAGCGCGTCGCCAAAGAGGTCGAGCGCTTCAAGGATCCGGTCAGCGGGAAGACGTATAGCGTCGCGGTGCGGCTCGGGCCCTACATGTATCCGTCGCTGGTGACGACGGAGTCACCCGTCGTGCGCGCGCTTTCGCGCGCGAGCGAAGTCATGTTGGGCAAACCCGCCGAGACCTACTATTCGCCGTCCGCCTTCGACCAGGGCTATCTCAACCACGTCGGCATCGCGACCGCCAATTTCGGGCCCGGCGAGCACCAATACGCCCATACCGACCACGACATGGCCTCGGTCGAGCGCACCGCCGACGCCGCCAAAGTTTATGCATTCATGATGCTGGATTATCTCGCTTAGAGCCGCGCCGAGCGGCTGCATGCCTGCCCGCATGCGCATATCCGCCTTGTGGATAACCGGGACAACCGCCCGCCGCCCCACTGGCGTGCCACGCCGGCCTATACTGCGAGGTCCAGCGAATCACCCCGTTCGGCCTCATGCGCTTTCCGCCTCAATTCCTCGACGAACTGCGCGCACGGCTTCCGGTTTCGGAGGTCGTCGGCCGCCGGGTGCGGCTGAAGAAGGCCGGACGCGAGTGGAAGGGACTTTCGCCCTTCAATAAGGAGAAGACGCCCTCGTTTTGCGTCAATGACCAAAAGATGGCGTGGTTCGACTTCTCCTCCGGCAAGAACGGCACGATCTTCGACTTCGTGATGATGACCGAGGGGCTGAGTTTCCCCGAGGCGGTCGAGCGGCTGGCGGCGCAGGCCGGCATGCCGCTTCCCAAGGTCTCACCCGAGGAGGAGGCGCGCGACGAACGGCGCAAGACGCTCAATGAAATCGTCGAGCTGGCGGCGAAATTCTTCGAGGACACGCTCGCCGCGCGCGCGGGCGCCAGGGCGCGAGGCTACCTCGCCGACCGCGGGCTTGATCCAGCGATGCAGCTGAAGTTCCGAGTAGGCTATGCGCCACCCGAGCGTTTCACGCTCAAGGAACATCTCGGCAAGGCGGGGATCGCGAGCGAGGACATGATCGAGGCGGGATTGTTGGTCGCGGCTGAGGACATTCCGGTCCCCTACGATCGCTTCCGCGATCGTGTCATGTTTCCGATCACCGACTTGCGTGGCCGCGTCATCGCCTTCGGCGGCCGCGCTCTCGAGAAGGACGCCCAGGCGAAATATCTCAACTCGCCGGAAACGCCGCTCTTCCACAAGGGCGCCACGCTCTACAACGCCGCCGCAGCGCGCCTGGCGGCGCACAAGGGCGCGCCGCTGATTGCGGTCGAAGGCTATACCGACGTGATCGCCATGGTGAGCGCGGGCTTCGAGGCAACCGTCGCGCCACTCGGCACCGCGCTCACCGCCGAGCAGCTCGTCCTGCTCTGGAAGATGGCGGATGAGCCCACGCTCTGCTTCGACGGCGATGCCGCCGGCCGCCGCGCCGCCTATCGTGCCGTCGATCTGGCTTTGCCGCTCATCAAGCCGGGCAAGAGCTTGAAATTCGCGAGCCTGCCCGAAGGCCACGATCCCGACGATCTCGTGCGCGCGGGCGGCCGCGAAGCGATCAACGAGGTGATTGCCGCCGCGCGCCCGCTCGCGCACGTGTTGTGGATGCGCGAGACCGAAGCAGCGAGCTTCGACACGCCCGAGCGGCGCGCCGCGTTCGAAACGCGCCTTGCCGAGGTGACGGCGATGATCGCGGACGACTCCGTGCGCAAATACTATCGCCGCGATTTCGGCGACCGGCTGCGACGTCAGTTCAATGTCGACGAGCGCCCGAAGACGCGGCAGCGAACCGGTCGGCCTTCGTGGAGCGAATGGCGCCCAAGCGACAGAAGTGGAAGGACTGATCGTTATGCCCCACTCGTTAGGCGCCGTTCGCCATCGGCAGCACGCCTGCTTGGTGGCGAACCGTATGTTGCGGCGAGCGCGCAGCTCTCCTCGAGTCCTGTTCATCGCAGCCAGCGCGCCGCCATTGCGCTGCGCGAGGCACTCATCTTGCAGGCCGTGATCAACCATCCTTGGCTTCTGCACGATCATTTGGAGGAGTTTGCCGCAGTGGAGTTCCGTCACGCCGAGGCCGCCAAGCTGAAAGGCGAACTGATCGACATTTTCGCCCACGGCGGCGCACCGGACGGGGCGGCCATGGCCGCCGAACTCGGCCGGCGAGGACTTGCGGAAACCACGGCCCGCATTCACAAGGCCATCACCACACCCTCGGTTTGGGGGGCACGTCCGGAGGCTGCGCCCGACGACGCGCTGACGACATGGAAACAGCTTGTCGCCTTGCATCGGCAATGGCATTCCCTAACTAAGGAACTCAGAGACGCGGAACAGGCCCTGGGACAGGACCCGACCGACGCCAACTATTCCTGGTTGCAGGATGTGAAGGCCCGGCTGGCGTTACTCGACGGGACCGAGGCGCTGATCGAGGGTTTTGGAGCCTCTTCGGGCCGGCCGGTACAGTCTCTATGAATGCTGGGAAAGCCAAGGGGTACCCGGGCGTGGAACCGGGGTTAAGCCTTTGGCTTTCTGTTGTAATGGAGGCTTAATCGGGGCTTAAGCGCCCCCGGTGACACTCGGCGGGTCCGAATCGAGGCAGTTCGGGGTGCGGCCGGGGCCAGCACCTGCGAGAGACCGGCGATTCTTCCCGCATAGGGTAGGGGTGGCGTATCGACGTCCCCAAATGGGGGGCGTCTCCAGGAGAGGACGTATGGCGAGCAAGACCAAGGCCGCGCAAAAAGAGAAAGAAGAAAAGGAGGCGCCCGAAAAGGAGGCGTCCGACGCGCCCGATACGCCCCTGCCGCTACTCGATCTCTCCGACGCCGCGGTCAAAAAGCTCATCCGCTCCGCCAAGAAGCGCGGCTACGTCACCCATGACCAGATCAACTCGGTATTGCCCTCCGAGGAGGTCAATTCCGAGCAGATCGAGGACGTGCTGGCCATGTTCAGCGAGATGGGCGTGAACGTGGTCGAGACCGAGGAGGCAAGCGAAGAGGGAGAAGAGGCGCGCGAAGAGGCGGACGAGGAGGGCGAGAGCGAAGGCGGCGAGCTCGTCGAGGTCCAGCAGAAGGTGCCGGCCAAGGCCGAGACCAAGGAGCCGACCGAGCGCACGGACGATCCGGTGCGCATGTATCTGCGCGAAATGGGCTCGGTGGAGCTGCTCTCGCGTGAGGGCGAGATCGCCATCGCCAAGCGCATCGAGGCCGGCCGCGAGGCGATGATCGCCGGGCTGTGCGAGAGCCCGCTCACGTTTCAGGCCATCATCATTTGGCGCGACGAGCTCAACGAGGGCAAAGTCTTTCTCCGCGACATCATCGATCTCGAAGCGACCTATGCCGGTCCCGACGCCAAGGTCATGCCGGGGCCGGTGATCGGCCCGGATGGGCAGCCGATCCCAGGAGCGCAGGCGGGTCCCGGCGGCCCAGTGCTGGCGCAGACACCCGCTCCCCCGGCCGCACCCCCGGCGGCGACTCCCTTCAAGGGAGCACCCGAGCGCAGCAACGGGGAGGACGGCGAGAGCAGCGAGGCTCCGCCCGGCGAGGCCGATTTCGACGACGACGATATGGAGAACTCGCTCTCGCTTGCCGCCATCGAGGCCGAGTTAAAGCCCAAGGTGGTCGAGACTTTCGACAACATCGCCGATGCCTACAAGCGGTTGCGCCGTCTGCAGGACCAGGATATCGAGTTCAAGCTCAAGAACACCACGCTCTCGCCCGCGCAGGAGCGCCGCTACAAGAAGCTCAAGGACGAGATCA
>Ga0306920_100001425_pt1 | contig 29667 bp, 22 predicted proteins | sample flu12Cox44000170_FD_204666 | JGI IMG/M metagenome (GOLD analysis project Ga0306920, IMG submission 204666) | Lab enrichment of tropical soil microbial communities from Luquillo Experimental Forest, Puerto Rico - flux4day.12C.oxic.44.000.170 (v2)... | ecosystem: Environmental > Terrestrial >... | reverse complement strand
AGGTCCTTGCCGCTTCGCGTGCGTACTGAAAGTGTATTTGCGGCCACTTCCTTGTCGCCCGCCACCAAAAGATACGGAACACGCTTCAGCGTGTGCTCACGAATCTTAAAGCCGACCTTCTCGTTGCGCAAGTCGGACTCAACTCGAAACCCCTGATTTTTCAGGATTTCCGTAACGCGGCGGACATATTCTTCCTGCCGGTCGGTGATGCTCATCACGACCGCCTGGGTCGGTGAGAGCCAGGCGGGGAGCTTGCCCGCGTGGTGCTCGAGCAGAATGGCGAAAAAGCGCTCGAGTGAGCCGAACATCGCGCGGTGCAGCATGACCGGGGTGCGCCGGGCGCTGTGCTCATCGATGTAGTAGGCGCCCAAGGCCGCGGGCATGTTGAGATCGACCTGCAGCGTGCCGCACTGCCAGTCCCGTCCGATCGCATCGCGGAGGACAAACTCGAGCTTCGGCCCGTAGAAGGCGCCCTCCCCTTTATTCAGGGTGTACTCGATGCCGGCAGCCTCGGAGGCCGCCTGCAGCGCCGCTTCCGCCCGGTCCCAGACGGCATCGTCGCCGACGCGCTTTGCGGGACGGTCGGCGTACTTGATCGCCACTTCCTCGAAGCCGAAGTCCCGGTAGATGTCGAGGATCAGCCGGGTGATCGCGACCGACTCGGAAGTAATCTGGTCCTCGGTGACGAACACGTGGCCATCGTCCTGCGTGAAGGCACGGACGCGCATGAGCCCATGCAGCGCGCCCGATGGCTCAAAGCGGTGCACCTTGCCGAATTCGGCGAAGCGCACCGGAAGCTCCCGATAGCTGCGCAGGCCGTGCTTGAAGATCTGGATGTGCCCCGGACAGTTCATGGGTTTGATGGCATAGAGCCGCTCATCCGGGGTTTTGGTGAGATACATGTTCTCACCGAATTTCTCCATGTGACCGGACTGCTGCCAGAGCGTGGCGTCCATCAGCTCGGGCGCATTCACCTCCTCATAGCCGGCCGCGTTCTGCCGCTCGCGCATGTAGGCGATGAGGGTCTGAAAGACCGTCCAGCCTTTCGGGTGCCAGAACACCGCACCCGGCGCCTCCTCCTGCAGATGAAAGAGATCGAGCTCTTTGCCGATGCGGCGGTGATCGCGCTTCTCGGCCTCTTCCAACCGGTGCAGGTAGGCCTCGAGCTGCTTTTTATCCGGCCAGGCCGTGCCATAGATCCGCTGCAGCATCTCGTTGCGCGAATCCCCGCGCCAGTAAGCACCCGCGACCTTGGTGAGCCTGAACGCCTTGAGCTTGCCGGTTGAGGGAACGTGCGGTCCGCGGCACAGATCCACCCAGTTCCCCTGACCGTAGAGGCTGATCTCTTCCTTCTCCGGAATGCCCGCAATGATCTCGGCCTTGTAGATCTCGCCCTGGTTGCGAAAGAACTTCACCGCGTCATCGCGCGGCATGACGCGCCGGTTCACGGTCTGGTCCGCCTGTGCCAGCTCGGTCATCTTTGCCTCGATGGCGGCGAGATCCTCGGGCGTGAAGGGCCGCTTGAAGGCAAAGTCGTAGTAGAAGCCATCCTCGATGACAGGTCCTATGGTCACCTGTGCTTCGGGGAAGAGCTCCTTGACCGCCTGGGCGAGAAGATGCGCGGTCGAGTGGCGGATGACCTCGAGTCCGTCGGCGTCCTTGTCGGTGACGATGGCGAGATTCGCATCGCTCGCGATCACGTGTGAGGTGTCGACGAGCTTCCCGTTCACACGCCCGGCGAGTGCCGCCTTGCGTAATCCCGCGCCAATGCTGCCCGCGACCTCGTCCACCGTCACCGGGTGATCGAAGTGGCGCTGGCTGCCATCGGGCAAAGTTATAACGGGCATCGAAGCTCAGTCTCTCTGCGGTTTCCGGGACTACACCGCCTGCGGCGATGGTCGCAAAAAAGGGCGCTCGGGTGAGTTCATCTGACCGCGAGCGCCCTCTTCATCAACTGGTAGGCGCGAGTGGGATCGAACCACCGACCACCACCATGTCAAGGTGATGCTCTACCACTGAGCTACGCGCCTGAATTCTTCCTGCGACGAGGGTCGCGAACGATACAAGAGTGGCGCTCGTGGCGCAAGCTAATCCCCGACATTCCAAGGACTTACGTCGCTGCCGCGGGTGTCGGAAATCCGAGCTCGAGCTGCTTGAGGCGCTCGATCTCATCGCGTAACGTCGCCGCTTCCTCGAACTCGAGGTTGCGGGCCCGCCGGTACATCTCCGCCTCGAGCTTCTTGATCTCCCGTACGAGCGCCTCGGGCTTCAGGTCCTCGCGGCTCAGGGCCTTGCCGCCACGCCGCCGCGGCAGCGGCGCCTCCGGGTCCGGCCGCGCGCCCTCCATGATGTCCATCACCGCCTTCTGTATGCCGCGCGGGGTGATGCCGTGGGCCGCGTTGTAGTCGAGCTGCTTCGTGCGGCGGCGATTGGTCTCATCGATAGCGCGTTGCATGGAGCCGGTGATGCGGTCGGCGTAGAGGATGGCGCGCCCATGGATGTTGCGCGCCGCGCGCCCGATGGTCTGGATCAGTGAGTTGTCCGAGCGCAGGAAGCCCTCCTTGTCCGCGTCGAGGACCGCGACGAGCGAGACCTCGGGCATATCGAGCCCCTCGCGCAGGAGATTGATGCCGACCAGCACATCGAACTTGCCGAGGCGCAGATCGCGGATGATCTCGGTGCGCTCGACGGTCTCGATGTCCGCGTGCAGGTAGCGCACCCGCACGCCGTGCTCGTTGAGGTAATCGGTGAGATCCTCCGCCATGCGCTTGGTGAGCGTCGTGATCAGCACACGCTCACCAAGCGCGGTGGTGTTGCGGATCTCGGAGAGCACATCGTCCACCTGCGTGCCGACGGGGCGCACCTCAACCCCGGGATCGACGAGCCCGGTCGGGCGCACGAGCTGCTCGACCACCTGCGCGGAGTGCTTGGCCTCGTAGTCCCCGGGAGTCGCGGAGGTGAAGATCATCTGCGGTGCGAGCTGCTCCCACTCCTCGAACTTGAGCGGCCGGTTGTCGAGCGCCGATGGCAATCGGAAACCGTACTCGACCAACACCTCCTTGCGCGAACGATCGCCGCGGTACATGGCGCCGAGCTGCGGGATGGTCTGATGGCTCTCATCGACGATGAGAAGCGCGTTCGGCGGCAGGTAGTCAAAGAGGCAGGGCGGGGGCTCCCCCGGTGCCCGGCCGGAGAGATAGCGCGAGTAGTTCTCGATGCCTGAGCAGTAGCCGACCTCCTTGATCATCTCCATGTCGAAGCGGGTGCGCTGCTCGAGACGCTGCGCCTCGACCAGCCGCCCGGCATCGCGCAGCTCCCGCAAGCGGACCCCGAGATCCTCGCGAATCTGGTCGACCGCTCCGATGAGGCGATCGCGCGGTGTCACGTAATGGGTGCCCGGGTAGACGGTGTAGCGTGGCACCTTGCGCGAGATCGCGCCGGTGAGGGGGTCGAAGAGCGTGATCGAATCGATGGTGTCATCGAAGAGCTCGACCCGCACCGCCTCGCGCTCGGACTCGGCCGGGAAGATATCGATGACATCGCCGCGCACGCGGTAATTGCCCTGCGTGAGATCGAGCTCGTTGCGCGTGTACTGCATCTCGGCGAGGCGGCGCAGAAGCTGGCGCTGCTCGAGACGGTCACCGCGCTTCAAGTGCAGCACCATCGCAAGGTAGGCCTGCGGATCGCCGAGACCATAGATCGAGGAGACGGTCGCGACGATGATCGAATCTGATCGCTCGAGGAGCGCCTTGGTGGCGGAGAGACGCATCTGCTCGATGTGCTCGTTTCTGGAGGCATCCTTCTCGATGTAGGTGTCGGAGGACGGCACGTACGCCTCCGGCTGGTAATAGTCGTAGTAGGAAACGAAATACTCGACCGCGTTGTGCGGGAAGAACGCGCGAAATTCACCATACAGCTGCGCGGCAAGAGTCTTGTTGTGCGCGAGCACCATGGTGGGCCGCTGCACGCACTGAATGACCTGGGCCGCGGTCATCGTTTTCCCGCTCCCCGTCACTCCAAGGAGCGTCTGGTGCGCGAGGCCCTCGTTTATGCCCTCGACGAGCTGCGCGATCGCCTGGGGTTGATCCCCGGCGGGCGCGTAGTCGGCTTCGAACTCGAAGGGACGCTGGTCCTTTTCCATGCGCAAGCGGTGCAGTGACCTCGGGAGATGCGGCGCCCGGTTTCCGATGGCCGGGCCCGCCACAATCTCTTAATATAGCGGGACATCCAAAAGACAAGCGAACCAAAGGAAAATCAGTGACTCTGCCCGTCTCGCGTCGCGTCCAGCGCGTCAAGCCTTCCCCCACCCTGGCGGTCACCGCGCGCGCGGCGCGCCTCAAAGCGCAGGGCAAGGATGTGATCGGTCTCGGTGCCGGGGAGCCTGACTTCGACACCCCCGAGCACATCGCCCAGGCGGCGATCGATGCGATCCGCGCCGGCTTCACCCGCTACACGAATGTCGAGGGGATCGATGAGCTCAAGGACGCGATCATCGCCAAGTTCGAGCGCGACAACGGCCTGAGCTACGAGCGCTCGCAGATTCTCGTTTCCAATGGCGCCAAGCAGTGCCTCTACAACCTCTGCATGGCGGTGCTCGACTCGGGCGATGAGGCCGTGATCCCGGCGCCTTACTGGGTCTCGTACCCGGATATGGTGCTGCTCGCGGACGGGCTCCCCGTCATGCCCTTCGCCGGCATGGCGCAGGGTTACAAGATCACCCCGCGCCAGCTCGCCGCGGCTATCACGCCGAAGACGCGCCTCGTGCTGCTGAACAGCCCATGCAACCCGACCGGGGCCGCCTACACGTTCGCGGAGCTGCGCGCACTCGGTGAAGTGCTGATCGAGCACCCGCGCATCATCATCGGCACCGACGACATCTACGAGAAGATCTACTGGGGGCCGGAGCCGTTCTGCAGCTTGCTCACCGCGGTTCCCGAGCTCTACTCGCGCACGGTCACGATCAACGGTGTGTCGAAGGCCTATGCGATGACGGGGTGGCGCATCGGCTACTGCGGCGGCCCGAAAGAGCTCATCGCCACGATGGCGACTATCCAGGGCCAATCGACCACCAATGCGTCCAGCATCTCGCAGAAGGCTGCGACCGCGGCGCTCAATGGCGACCAGAGCTGTGTCGCGAGGATGAATGCGGCGTTCAAGGAGCGGCGTGACGTCGTCGTGCGCGCACTCAACGGCCTCCCGGGCGTGAGCTGCCTGCCGGGGGCCGGTACTTTCTATGCGTTCGCCGACGTCTCGCGGGCCATGGCCTCACTCGGCTGCCGGGATGATGCCGAATTCGCCGAGATGCTGCTGAATGAAGCCGGAGTCGCGGTGGTACCCGGGTCGGGGTTCGGCGCACCGGGTCACATGCGCCTCTCCTTCGCCTGCAGCCTGCCGACACTCGAGAAGGCGCTCGACCGCATGGCGCGCGTACTCGCCGCGCGGGTGGATGCCGCCTAAGAGACGCGCCGCGCGTACCCGATCGCGCCGCGCCGGCGCGGTGTCGTCGCGTCAGCTCGATGATCTGGTCACTGCTCGCCGATAGTCTCGTCATCCTGCATTTCGCCTTCACGGCGTTCGTGATCTTCGGCGGCTTCCTGACCTGGCGCTGGCCGCGTGTGGCGCTGGCGCACGTTCCGGCGCTCGCCTGGGGATGCTGGGTGGAGGTGTCGCACAGCGTCTGCCCGCTCACGCCCTGGGAGATTCACCTGCGTCATCTTGGCGGTGAGGCGGGTTACCACGGCGGCTTCCTCGCCCATTATCTGGTCCGTGTGCTCTATCCGCCGGGGCTCACCTGGCACATCCAGTGGGCGCTCGCCGCCGCGCTCATCGCAATCAATCTCGTTGCCTATTGGGGATTGGTGCGCCGCTTGCGCTTCGCGCGGCGCTGATTCCGCGACCGGATCGTCCGTTGCAGGCTTGCTACTTGCCGGGCGCCCCGGCTTGCACGTTCTTCTCAAAAAGCGCAGCCCGCTCGGCGCGCGCATGTGCCTCGAGTTCAGGCCGGAGGCGATGGCCATCGATCGCCGCCGAAAGCAGGATGCGCTTCAGCGGGCCGAGAGACTCAGCGCCTGCCGCGCCAACGCTCGCAGACGCCGCTGCGGTTTTCAGCTGCCGAGTGAGAGCGTCCAGCTGGTCGAGCGGAACCACTGGAATGTTGACGGCGAAGCCGAGCTTGCCATGCAACTCCTGGACTTTCGCCGCGAACGCCGGCCAGTCCTGCGCAGGAACCTGGTCACTGTTGACGCGCAGCTCACTCAGATATTCCACGCGCCGCATCGTCCCCTGCACTCGTTCCTTCAAGGTGAGATACGCATTGCCGCCATCGAACCGCGCCGCAGGAATCTCGCGATAGACGTCCTCCGGATACTCGATGACGATGGTGTGTCGGATGACGCCCGGGAGGGGAAGCAGGAGCGGCTGCTGTCGCACTTCCATGGGAGGAAAATTGAGAGCCTCGACCACGATGTAAGGGACCGCCTGACTGACGAGGGCCCCATACGGCTCGGGCAAACGCCAGAAATCGGGGACGACGAAGTTCTGCACGATTGTGAGCGCGTCATCCTCGATGGAAGACTCCACCTGCATCGCAGAGGTCGCGCGTGCTTTCGGGTAGATCTTGAGGTATGCCGTGCTCTCTTGCGCGGCGACCTCGGTAAGGCTCTTGGTGGCGAGAGCCTCGCGCATCTGCTCGGCGAGGTCACCGCGCAGGGTTATCCGCGATTCGAGGGTCGGGTCGTCCGTGAATGTCTGGAAGTGAATTCTGTCGAGGACTGCGGCGCGCTCGCTGTCGTAGCTATTCCGCAGCGGCACTGGCGCTGTGGTATCGGCGATGAGCGGCAGTCCCTGCCCGAGCCCTACCACTTGTCGCTTTGCCAGCTGCCCGCTCTGATGCGCACGCGTCGCATCAAGCCAATAGGTCGTACCGTCGAGCTCGACGCGCGCAATCACATGGTCGAAGGCTTGCGGGCTTGGCAGCAGCCGCGTGAGATCGTCGCGCATCGCGAGCGATACCAGCACCGGGGTCGATGGTATGTTGAGTCGCGCGAGCAGTGCCCGCAGCAGTGCCACCTTGTCCTTGCAGTCCCCGAAGCGCTGTTTCATGACCGTCTCGGGCGCCGCAGGACGCTGCGTGCTCACGCCGATCTCGGTGCCGAAATAGCGCACTTCCTTCTGCACGAAGTCCAGGGCCGCGAGCAGCCGTCCGGCGGGTGCAGGGTTGACGACACTGATCTCCTGCGCTTCCTGATCGAGCAACCGCCCACCGGGTTGCGGGGCAAAAAGCTCCGCACCCCAGCGCGCGACCTCGGCCCAGTCGGCGAACTCGCTGAATTGCAGCTGCTCGCCGAGGAAGGCGCTGTAGGGTGCCAGCGGCTCGAAGACGAAGCGCGGCACGTTCTGCCGCCGGAAAACCGTCTCACGAAGGTCACCCAGGAGGTGAGTGCTCACTTCCACATCTTTCGCAGGTACGCGGTAACGGATCTCGCGGGTTGCGGGGGCGAGCAGACGCACCTGGTGCAACGCCTCTGGCCCGCGGGTATTGCGTAGCCAGATGGTGCGGACGAATTTCCCATCAAACACCGGGTTACTGCCCGCGAGCGAAAAGGCGTAATCGATCTCATCGCCGACGCGCACGTCATCGATCACGATGGACAGCGTCTGACGGCCGTCGTACATCTGCCGCTCGAGCTGGGTCTCGCGACGGAGCAGTGGGTAGCGCTTGCCGAGCCGCGTGAGGTGCTTGCCGTCGCGTACCAGATCGAGATGATGCAGTGTGAGCTTCTGGTACGAGGGATCGAAGTCGATCTCGATGTGCGCGGCGGCGCTGAGGCCGTCAGGCTGATCGACCACCCGCACCACATGGAGGTAGTCGATCTCGGATTTGCCGCTGACGCGCGTCTGCTCATCGATGACGCGATAGTGCATGGGCGCGGGTTCGACGGTGATGCTGGCCCGCTCCCCCGCCGGGACAACCCAGCTGGGTTCGGGCCCGATCGTATAGCCGCGCTCCTCTGCCGAGCGAGAGTGAGTGGCCGGTGGATGATGCGGAACTGGCGATGGAGGAGCGGCGGCAGGCGGAGCGGATGGAGCCTGCGAGAAAGCCACCGAAGCCGCGAACGCGCAACCGATCGCGAGCGCGCCGATGCGCCCCCTCCCTGAACCCATTGAGACCCCCCGAGGGTTCGACTGTTACGCCAACGCTAGCACCTCAGCGCTCCTGGCGCTTGCGATCACGCAACGGCTCCGGTGGCAGGCGTTACCAGCGCTTCCTTGACTATCCGGACGCGCTTGCCGGAGAATCCGCGCCCTTCGACAGCCCTGCCCAGTTCCCCGGTAGCTCAGCGGTAGAGCATCGGACTGTTAATCCGTTGGTCGTTGGTTCGATTCCAACCCGGGGAGCCATTTGCCCCTAATCAGGGGGTCTCAGCTGGTCGCACCGCGCACGGCTCGCGGGACTAAATATCTGTAAATCATAAAGTTAGGCGCTCTAGACGTCCCGAGCCGTAACTTGACAGCACTTGCGCTCCAGGGGTACTCATGGGGGTACGGGGGAAGATTCTGAAGTGCGTACCCCCACGAGCGTACCCCTAAACGGCCATTTTTCGAGTTTCCGTACCCCCATGAGACTCACCGACACCGCGATCCGCAATGCGCGCCCGGGCAACCGCCCGAGGAAGCTGTTCGACGGCGACGGCCTTTACCTGTCCATCTCGACCACCGGACACAAGGCGTGGCGCTTCAAGTACTACCTCGACGGTAAGGAAAAGCACCTCCAGTTCGGCCGCTACCCCGAGATCACACTCAAGGTCGCCCGTGACCGGCGCCTCGAGGCGCGCCGCGCGCTCGAGATGGGCAAGGATCCCGGTGCTATCCAGAAAGCGGAACGCATTGCACGCGCGGCGACCTTCGAAGCCCTGGCAACCGAGTGGCTCGAGATCCAGCGACACAAGCTCACGCCCAAGACGTTCGACAACAAGCGCGAGCGCTTCACAACGTTCGTCTTCCCCTACCTCGGTAAACGTCCGGTCGCGGAGATCAAGGCGCTCGACATGCTCGACGTCCTCAAGCGCATCGAGGAGCGGGGTCGTCATGAGACCGCACACCGCGTGCGCTCGGAATGCGGGAACGTCTTCCGCTACGCCGTGGTGACCGGGCGAGCAGAACGGGATCCAACCGTCGACCTTCGCGGCGCGATCGCAGCGGTCGTGCGACGTAAACGCCCGGCCATCGTCGACCCGGTCCGGATCGGCGAGCTGATGCGGGCGATTGCGGGCTACCGGGGCGATGTCTCGACGGAGTTCGCTTTGAAACTCCTGCCGCTGACCTTTGTTCGGCCTGGGGAGCTTCGACTCGCGGAGTGGTCGGAGTTCAATCTCAAGGCGGCCGAGTGGCGCATACCCGCGGCGCGCATGAAGATGCGCGAGCTCCACGTGGTGCCACTCTCGAGCCAGACGCTTGCGCTTCTTAAGGACCTTTACGTCCTGAGCGGTTCAGGCCGGCTCGTATTCCCATCGATTCGCTCAACGGAGCGGGCCATCAGCGACAACACGCTCAATGCGGCTCTCCGTCGTCTCGGATTCGCCGGCGACGAGATGGTGGCACATGGATTTCGCTCCATGGCATCTACGTGTCTCAATGAGCAGGGGTGGCACCCGGATCTCATCGAGCTGCAGCTCGCACACGCCGAGCGTAATGAGAGCCGTGGTGCCTACAACCGCGCGCAGCGACTGCCTGAACGTCGACGAATGATGCAGGCCTGGGCGGACTACCTCGACGGACTGCGGGCGGCTAATCCACAGGCCGCCCTGACGGCAGCCTGATGCGTGCTCAGAATTACTTTCGCACGGGACTACGAGTACTTTGGCTGTCGGTCCGGCTGCCGGTTTTCACACTGCTGGTAATCCTCGCTCCGGTCGTACGCTTCCTTCTGAGCTCGCTGGCTTTGTTCGGGATTCTGATGGCGCTCTTTTGGAAGCTGGTCGGGCCGCCGCACTTTCCGTTTGTTCCGATGCTCGCCGGTGCCATATGTTGTGGACTGGCCCTCGCCGGTTACGAAGCCCTCCTACGCCTCTTGAGCCGATGACGGTGTCCATTGCAGCGGACTTCCGGCCCACAGCCAAGTCACCGTCCGCATTCCAGCTGTCCAAGGGCTGGTTACGGACAGGGATTCGGGCTGCTTCGGGTTAGAGCGCACGGCTCGGGCACTAGTCGGTCGCTACCGCGAAACCTCAGCGCATGTTCGCCGCAATCGCCGAGGACCCGGTTTCGCCGGAAAGCGCCGCCTCATCCCGCATCTTTGGCGCAAAAAGTTCCGTCAACACCGGGCCCATGACCGATGTCACGAGCATCAACGCCAGAACTGCATTCAGCGTCGTGTCGTCGAGCAGCGGCTCACCCGCCTGATTCTTCGTATTGTGGGCGACGACGGCGGCCGCGAGCGTCGCGGCGACCTGAGGTAAGGTCATGGCCCACATCGTGCGCTGAGCTGCCGGCGAATAGCCGAAGGCGCACCCAACTGAGAAGGCGGCGATTGCCTTGCCCAAGAGCAGGCTAGCGATGATTCCTGCAACCAAGCCGAAATGGTTGCCGATATCAGTGACGAACACCTTCGGATTGATGAGGAATCCGGTCACGATAAAGAATGTCGGAATGAACAGCGCGTTACCGATGAAGGCGAGTCTTTCCTTCGAGGTATGGCGCTGTACCGCAGAATTGATGGCCAGGCCGGACATGAACGCGCCGACGATGCCCGGGAGCTGAATGAGATGCGCCAGCAACGCGGCCGCTCCCATGATTCCGAGCATCAGCACGAAATGACTGTCCTCGCTCTTCTGCATTCGACGCAGCCAGTAGCCCCCCAGGCGTCCGAGGCCGATCACAACCACAGGAATGAACACTGCGATCTCGACGAGAAGAATCACAAGCTTGGACGGCGAAAAGCCGGTCGTGTAAGTGGACACGCAGACCGCGAATACGATCAGGGAGAGCGTATCGGACATGACCGTTGCACCGATAGTGATGATCACAGGCTCGTAAGAGAGGATTCCGAGCCGCGTCACGATTGGCAGCGCCAGAAGTGTGTGCGAGGCGAGCAGCGAGCCGATGACAATCGCTGTGATGATCCCGTAGCCGTAATAAGACGCCAAGGCCGTGCCGAGGACCAGCGGCGCGGTGGTAGTCACCAATCCGAAGATGATCGACCGTCTCCCCGACTTGCGCAACTGGCCGAGATCGATCTCGAGGCCGGCGCAGAACATCAGCAACAGCTTGCCGAGTTCCGCCGCGAAGTTCGCGGTCGGTGCGGCCGAGCGGAACACGTCGAGCCCGTAAGGGCCGAGCACGACGCCGAAGAGTAGCAGCAACACCACCGAGGGGATCCGCAGGCGCTCTGCCAATGGTCGAGCGCCAACAATCACCATCATGAAGATGGCGAACTTCGCGAGATCGGGCAGAGCTAGAAGAAGGGATCGGATTCTCTCGAGTTCCATGGGAACTCCTCGGGTTCCCGCCCCGATGGGATCCATCGCACTGCGCGCCGCTGGAAGCATAGGAAACGTCGATCGTCCTAGCCTTGCTTTCCAGCGACAATGATTTGTGCGCGCGTGACTCTGCGCAGCCTGATCGTCAATGCGCCCAAGTCATGAGCCTTTAGTCCAATTGTGCGTTTCAATATTGAATGTGATGGTGAATGTCTGCGCGGCACCGTTGATAACATTGCGCCACTCTTCCGACCCAAACTTCACATCCAGTGAGGAGAGCATCCATGATCGATTGTTTGCGCGTCACGCTCGTAACGCTGGCCGGCGTCACTCTCGGCGGTTTGGCGTCCGCACAAACGGCAGTGCCCAGTGCTTCGACGAACCCGTTCATCTACCCAAGCAAAGGGCAGACTCCTCAGCAGGAACAGAAGGACAAGAATGAGTGCTACGACTGGGCCAGCCAGCAGACTGGCTTCGACCCGGCTCAAGAGCTAGCGGATCAACAGGCGGCGGCTGCTCGAGCGCGGCAACAGAGCCAACAGGCTCAGCAGACAGCCTTACAGCAGATGGAGAGCACCCAAGGCCAGGGAGCTGGTGGCGCTGCGGTGGGCGCAGCCGGCGGAGCCATATTCGGCGCGATTGCGGGAAACGCGGGCAGGGGCGCGGCGATCGGCTCCGCCGTTGGATTGCTGGCAGGATGGCACCGTCGCCGTGAAGAAGAGATCGCAGCGGAGAATCAGCAGCTACAGACCCAGCAACAGATCGCGGCCCAATCAGCTCAACAACTGGCGGTCTCCCAGCAAAAGCTGGCTAACTACAACCTTGCCTTTAAGACCTGCATGCAAGGCCGGGGCTACACACTCAATTAACCTGACCACAGTGTCTCGCGGCGCCGGGCCGCCCGATACCCGCTTGTGACGAGCCTCCCAAGCGCGTTCCGCGGGCGACTGAAGCCTGTTCGGCAATTGCGAGCTCTATTGCCGCGCCATCGCGACGCGCAACTCCGCCTCGTGGTCTTTGACGTGCTCGCCGCTGAGATCTATTACCACGCTGTAAAGCCTCCCGCTAAATCTGAAAGGCGGCTTATATTTATCCCAGACGGGCGAGCCGGTGTCCGCGCCGCAAACCATACCTCCCGAGAGTCCGATCAGCAGCGGCATGGTGAGCGGGATGTCCCCTTGCCCGACTGGACTACCGTCAATAAAAAGCTTCGCCCGACCGGGTGCACCCTTACCCTTGGCGACATCCGGTTTGCCCGTCGGCTCGAACGCAAGGCGCAATTTGTGCCGTCCGGACGGAACATTGGTAGTTGACTCGACGTGCGAGTAATGCTGGCTGACATAGTTGTACACGTAGTGAAGCTTGCCGCCCTGCACGTAGAAGGAAAAGCCTCCCTCCACGTCACCTGCGGACAGCAACGCGCCTTCGGCACCTTCCTTGGGAATTTCCACATCCGCGGTAATGCTGTGCGGACGGTTCAGCACCATCGGCCCTGCGTTGACGGGAACCATCTGCGTGGCGGGATACAAGGTGTAGCTGGTGCGCGCAGCAGCAATTTGCGGTCGCTCATCGGCGATGCGCGCCGTACCCCGACTGTCAATAGGCAGCACGTTGTACTTCCCGGCCTCGACATACCACGTACCGATCATTTCGATCAGTTTCGCGCGATTCTCTCCAGCGACGTTGCGGGTCTCCGCGAAATCCTCGTTAACGTTATAAAGCTCCCACCCTTTTGCATCGAGCTCGGTCAACTTGTCCTTGTCCAGCGGGGCACCAAAGCCGAGCCCCGACTCTTTGAAAGAGGTTCCAGGCCACGGGCAAACGGCGCGCCAGCCATCGTGATAGATCGAACGGTGACCGAACATCTCGAAGTATTGCGTGACGTGTTTCGACGGGGCTTTCGGATCATTGAACACGTGTGCAAAACTCAGCCCCTGAATTGGCGACTGGGTAGTGCCTTTGATCTCCGTGGGTGCCTCGACGCCGAGCGCCTCCAGCACCGTTGGTACCATGTCGATCGCATGCGCATACTGCGAGCACACCTGACCCTTTGTCTTGAGGCCCTTCGGCCAGTGCACGATGAAGGGATCACTCGCCCCGCCGCGATAGGTCTCCCGCTTCCAGCGTTTGAACGGGGTGTTGCCGGCGTGCGTCCAGCCCCAGGCGTAGTGGTTGAAGGTGTTCGGGCCGCCCAACTGGGCGAGCAGCTTGAGGTTCTCGTCCACCGAATCCGGCACGTTATTGAAGAATTTGTTCTCGTTCACTGAACCATGTGGCCCACCCTCGGCGCTCGCACCATTGTCGGAAACAAACATGATAAGTGTGTTGTCGAACTCGCCAATCGACTTCAAAAACTCGAACAAGCGTCCATAGTGATAGTCCGTGTGCGTGACGAATCCGGCAAAGACCTCCATCATGCGCGCATACAGCTTCTTCTCGTTGGCCGGCAGACTGTTCCAGTCCTGCACGTCGGGATCATGGCGAGACAGCTCTGTTGCCTCCGGGATGATCCTCAGCTCCTTCTGGCGCTTGAAGACTTTGGCGCGATAGGCATCCCAGCCATCATCAAACTGACCCTTGTACTTATCCGCCCATTCCTTCGGCACGTGGTGCGGGGCGTGGGCGGCTCCGGGACAGAAGTAGAGGAAGAACGGCTTATTCGGTGCGACCTGCTTGGCATCGGCGATAAAGGCAATCGCCTTGTCAGTCAGGTCTTCGGTCAGGTGGTAACCTTGCTCCGGGGACTTCTCGGGTTCCACACTGTGATTGTCGTAGATCAGCTCGGGGTAGTATTGGTGGGTATCGCCGCCGAGGAATCCGTAGTAGCGCTCGAAGCCGCGCCCGAGAGGCCAGCGATCATACGGACCCGCCGCAGAACCCTGTTCCGTTGGCGTGAGGTGCCACTTGCCGAGCGCGTAGGTGTTGTAGCCTTGTTGCAAGAGCATCTCGGAGAGCATGCCGTTTTCGAACGGAATGTTGCCGTTGCCGCCTGGGTACCCGGTCGATCCCTCGGTGATGCAGGACATCGCGTTCGAGTGATGGTTTCGTCCCGTGAGGATGCAGGAGCGCGACGGTGAGCACAGTGCCGTCGTGTGCATGTTGTTGAACAGCAGGCCGTTCGCAGCCAGGGCGTCAAGATTCGGTGTCTTGATCGGTGAGCCGTAGCAGCCCAATTGGCCGAAGCCTGTATCGTCCTGCACGATGAACAGCACATTCGGCGCCCCGGGCTTCGCGCGCAAAGGACGCGGCCAAGCAGGCTGTGACACATCAAACGTGCGACCGATAACGCCGGTGAATGCGGACCCGGGTGTGTACTCTTTTAGTGACATGATTTACGACTCCAGCAGAGAGTAGACGACTGCAAGAATGCCGGACTGCACCGAGGCTGTGCGGAGCGGCAACGGCTGCGGCCCGTCCAGGCGAACATCGGCGCCTAATTCACCAGCTCCAAATCGGGCATTTTGAAGGTTTTCCCCCAGAACGCTTCTTCCGGGGCGTAGAGCCGCAGCCAGAGGTACGGCGTCTTGCCCATCGTCGGGATCCAGTTCGATTCCAGACCTTCGGGTGCCTTGGGACCGACGTACAGCTCAACGGTGCCGTCGGAATTTACCTTCATGTCCTTCATGTTGAACAAGCCGAGGCCGGCCCGATCAAGGGGGTTCTGCACGAAGGCCCAGGTGGCACGGTCGTACATCGTGAGCGACCAGAACTGCCTGGCCGGTACGTCCTTTGGGACCTTCAGCCTGTAAGTCTTGCCCGCCTCCAGCGGCCGGCCGCTGCTATCTGCTACAGGAGCGAGATACACCGTCCCCGCGTGCTCAGTCAGGAGCTTCGGATACATCGTGAAGAAGAACCACGCCGTCGCGCGCTGATCGATGTCGATGGCCTTGTCACTGACGAAATCGAAGCCGTGTTTCGCGTCAGGCACCATTACGAAGCTCCAGTGTCGGTCCGGCCAGTACAGACTCGAGGCATGCCGTTTCGTCTCAAGGTTCTGCATGTAGTAGTAGGCGTCGATGACGCCCCGCTCCATGGCTGCTTTGAGTTTGGTCGGCGGGTCGAAAGGCTTGCCGGGCTCGATCCCAATCGTGGCCAGCATGCCCATCATCAGTTTGTCGCGGGGTTGAACTGGCTCGACACTAATGACCTCGTGGATGTCCTGCAGGGCTCGGATGTCGTAGAACGGCAGCGTATGCAGAGGGTGAGGTCGGCCATCGACGACGCGGGTCGGCCCCTCCTCGTCTACCGCATACATCTTCAACGTTTTGCTATACGCGTAGGCGTCCGCCTGCGTCGCGCCCCCGAGTTGAATCGAACGGAACGCGAGAAAAATGCGATAGCCGCTCGATTGGATGGGAAAGTAACCGCTGGGGATCGGCTGTTTGTATCCCGGCGGCAGAAACAGATACTTCCCGCCCGCCCCCTTATCGAGGCCGGAGGGCCCAACGTCCGCGATCGTCGCTTGCCATGCATCGACGACCTGGCCGTAGAGCACGGCCTTGTCAGTCTTGGCGGGTACTTCCAGCACCGTCGGACCCTTACGCAGATCGGAGGTCGCAGCGATATACGGCGTCACCTGATTTCCCGTAATTACCTCGTGATTCGTGTGCAAGGGACCGGAATAGGCGGTGATGACGTTGTCAGCCATGCCCGGCAGCTCCAGTAGCCCGAGGCGAAGACGATAGATCGCCACGGCCGGCATTGCCCACAACACAGCCTCGAATGCGCGGTGATAGGCGACCTGTTCGTCAAAGTCCGTGACAGACTGCTTCGATCCGCGCGCAGGCTGGCCGCCCCTTGGTTCAGTCGGTGACCCGACGTTCGTGGCGTTTGCGTTCATGGTCACGCTCCTTTGACCGCGTCCGAATGGGGCAGCGTACTTTACGCGCACAAAGCCAGACTCGGAATTGGACCAAGGTCCCAGGCCGCTCGACGTGTCGACGCGAAAGCTCGCGACTGTCCGCTCTCGGGAATGCTGGTGAGCGGCGCGGACCTGGGGTTTGGCTCGGACAAAATTGTTGGACTCCGCGCGCTCTCCGTGTCACATCCGCACAAGTCGTAGTCGCCGTATGCCAAGAAGAGCGTGAACTATCGGCCTAGCCTTACGGCCAGGCGCGGCAAGACACTTCTATGACACTTCGAAACGGCGACCATGAGGGACCCTCGGGGACAGATCTGTAGAGGGGGTCTTCGCAATTCGCGGCTCGAAAGGACACAGAAATGAAGATCGAACGCGTTGTGCTGGTTGCAGTCGGTGCGGCAATAGTCGGCGCGGGGATCGCCTATTACTTTGCACACCCCGCCCGGACCGAAATAGCCGGGGCCGAGCTGCGCAACATAGGGCTCTCCCTTGACGCGCCGCAGGGGACGATTACGACGGAGCAAAACCCGGCCTTCAAAGCCGCGGCGACGCCGCCCGCCGCTGCGTCGGCGCCAGGCACCGCAGGAGACTGGCCGACCTACAACAAGACGCTGACTTCGGAGCGGTTCTCGGACCTCGCTCAGATCAACACTAAGAACGTCGACAAGCTCAAGGTGTTGTGCACCTACGACACTAAGCGATTCACAGCCTTCGAGACCGGTCTGCTCATGGTCGAGGGCGCCTTGATCGGCACTACGGAGTTCGACATCTTCTCGCTCGACCCTGCGACCTGCACTGAGAATTGGCGCACGCATGAGGAATATCCCGGCTTCCTGCTGCCGACGAACCGCGGCGCAGCCTACATGGATGGCCGCCTGTATCGTGGTACGGAGGACGGCCGGGTGCTCGCCTATGACTTCAAGACCGGCAAGCGAGTCTGGGAAACCACGATCGGCGACGCCAAGATGAACGAGGTTGTGCCGGCGGCACCAATCGCCTGGGAGGGCCTGGTATTCATCGGCAACGCCGGGGGCGACCAGAAGGGCGTGAAGGGGCGGATGTACGCGCTCGATGGCAAGACGGGCAAGATCGTCTGGGAATTCTATCTCGTGCCCAGGTCCGAGAACGATCCAGTCCGCGGGCCACAGGGCGCGACGCCGCTTGACGCTTCGACCTGGAAGAATCTTCCGGGAGCACCGATCAGCGGCGCGGGAGTGTGGACTTCATTCTCTTTGGATCCGAAGACCGGTCTCTTGTACGTGCCTGGTGGCAATCCAGCCCCGGACTACGTCAACGGCGTCCGCGAGGGCGCGAATCTGTACAGCGATTCTGTCGTGGTGCTCGACGCCAGGACGGGCGCTTACAAGAATCATTTCCAGCTCGTGCCAAAGGATTGGCATGATTGGGACGTCTCCAATCCGCCCGCCTTGATCAATACCGCCGGCGGTAAGCACCTGATGGCAGTCTCACCGAAGGATGGATTCCTATACGGCTTCAACCTTGCTGACAACAAGCAGCTGTACAAGACGGCGGTCACGAGGATCGAGAATGCCGATACGCCCTTCTCGACCGAGACGGACACGCATTTCTGTCCAGGTGCCGCAGGGGGCGAGGAATGGAACAGCCCGGCTTACAACCCGCAGACCAATCTCATCTACACGGGCGACGTCGATTGGTGCACCACCGTCAAAATCCAGGCGAACGACGAAGTCGTCGCGGTCGACCCTGGCAAGTTCTGGACCGGAGAGCGGACCCTCAATCCGGCCGACGTGTTTGGCGCATTTTCGCGCGCTGATGGAACCTGGGGCGGATGGCTGCACGCCGTTGACGCAGACACGGGCGAGTGGAAGTGGAAAGTCAGGACCAACTACCCGATCATCGGCGCCGTCACGCCGACCGCAGGCGGCCTCGTGTTCTTCGGTGATGCCGGCGGCAACTTCTATGCGGTCGACGCTTCCAGCGGTGAAAAACTGTGGGGCGAGAAGATGAAGGCGGCGATTGCCGGCGGAGTGATCACCTATATGGTCAACGGCGCGCAAAAAGTCGCGGTGACGATGGGCATGATCTCTCCTGCCTGGCCGCTCAAGGCTGCGACCGCCAAGATCGCCATCCTCGGACTAGAAGGCGATACCGGGAGCAAATGACAGGCGAGAGGACTGCGGTTCGGCCAGCTCGGGGCCGGTGCAGTGCCCACACGCGCGGAGTCAGCTGCAGCTTCGTCACAGCCGTCCTCAGCTCCTTCGACGGTGTTGGGAGGCGTGCTTTGGGTGCGACGGACCACTGGCTCGCAAGGCCATGCGTCAAGCCCCTCGAGTACGCGCCGTCAACGCGTGAGTTCCTGCTCAGGCGGCCCACGCTCTCCAGGTCTCAGCGCCGCCCTTCTCAATAGCTCTCGATCGGTGCGGACCGGAGGCAATGTGTCGGTGAATCGCCTCACGTACCAGGCCAGATCTCGCTGACCTTGGTGATCCAGGATCTCGGCGGCGGCCAACCAGCCCCGTTCAACCTGTGCCCGGGTGTGCATCAATGACTTTCTGCTGGAGGCCTCCGAAGCTGCCTCCCGCTCCATGCCCGGTGACCGCATATGCACCAGAATGCGGCGCGATGCACCGCGTTGCATCGCCCGATACATCCCATCCGACAGGTTCGCTCGCGTGCTTCCCCGAACCGCTTTGTCCGTCGCATTCGCCCTGATGCCTTGCGCTCGCAAGTGTCGAGCAAATTCTCGGCGCCACTCACGAAGAGTGGCCATGCGGATATTCAGACGAACGCCCTCCTCGCTCACCGCCTTAACGACCATATGGACATGCGGATGCGGCTCGTCCGTATGCAACACCATCGCATAGCGATGCTGTGCACCAAAAGTCTCCCGGGCAAATGCCTGGGCGCCACGAAGCAAGCCCTCCGGCGGTGCACCGGCCGGCATTGAGAACACAATCTTGTGTACGAGCTTCGGCCGCACACTTCCGGGGCGCGATCTGAGCTCTCTGGTTCGACGCACCTCCTCGACATCGAGATCCCAATCTTCGAGCAGCTCCTGCTCGACGCCCTCCTCACGCAGTCGTCGTCCGTCATCGGTCTCGATCCCCACTTCCCCGTCGCGGCTCAGGTAGCTCAGGTGCCGGCCGACCGCCTTAAGATCGCGTCCGCCCTTGGTGAGCACCTTCACGATCACCTCCGGAGCGCGCCGGACAGTCCGACTGAGGAGTTGAATCTCCTCCTGCGCCAGTTGCACCCGGTCTCCTGGGCCTCGCCGCGCGTAGCTCGCAATGTCGAGCAGCATGCCGGGTTCGCGACTATGCCGCATGGGTGTTCTTCGTGGCTGTGTTGTCGATCGGGCGCATTAGCGCATTCGGCATAGTTTGGTGTTCTCTCCGGTGGGTTCGTAACTCACTGGGGAGGACGTATGACCACTTTGGACCTGATCTACGGGGCCGGCGTTGTGCAGCGAGCGCAACGTCCCGCTGCCGTGCGAGTGGCGCTCGGTCCCTTCGGCAGATGGCTCAACGCGCAGGGCCTTGGCGTGCGGGACATCACCGAGGCAGTGATCGATGCCTACGTCGCACAGACTGCGGTGTCTGGACAAGGCAGCGCGCGGGTGGCTTTGCGCGAGTTGCTCGCCGTCATGCGGGAGTCCGGCGTCTGCAGACCGCTGACTCTCGACTCTGGAGGCACCCACCAGCGACTGCTGAACGAGTTTCGCCGGTATTTGCTCACCGAACGCGGACTCGCAGAGCGAACGATCGAGCACTACGCCGAGGCGGCGCAGGCCTTCCTGGTCTCGCGCGTGGCGGACGATGCGCGAGTGGTGAGGCAGTGGAGCGCCGCGGACGTACTCACGTTCTTGCAGCGGCGCTGCATCAACCGCCCATCGGTGCACATGCAGCAGCTCTGCAGCGGGTTGCGGGCATTCCTGCGCTACCTGTGCTTCCGCGGTCACATCGACGGCGATCTCAGCAAGTGCGTTCCGCGGATCGCGCATTGGCGACTCGCGACGCTGCCAAAGTCCCTTTCGGCAGAACAGATCGATCGCATGCTCCTTGGCTGTCGGCGCGACACGGGTGGTGGCCGACGGGATTACGCCGTCCTGCTGTTGCTCTCGCGCTTGGGACTGCGTGCAGAGGAGCTCCGCCGACTGACCTTGGACGACATTCATTGGCAGCGAGGCGAGTTGACCGTGCGAGGCAAGGGCCGCGGCCCGGAGCCGATGCCACTGCCCCAGGATGTCGGAGAAGCACTCGCGGCCTACCTGACTCACGGTCGGCCGGCCTCCGGCAGTCGCAGTGTCTTCGTGCGTCTCACGCCTCCGCATGACGCTTACGGGAACAGTGATGCATTCGGGCACATTGTCAGGCACGCCATGCGCAGGGCCGCAGTCGATGCCCCGAGCAAGGGCACGCACATCTTTCGGCACACGCTCGCCACCGAGATGCTCCGGGGCGGCGCTTCACTGCGAGAGATCGGACACCTGTTGCGCCATCGGGATGAGGACACGACACGCCTATACGCGAAGGTCGATCTGGTGCGCCTCAGGACGCTCGCGCTGCCCTGGCCGGGAGGTGTGTTGTGAGCGCCCTCCGAGATCGACTCCGCGACTACCTCGCCCTGCGCCGTGGTCTCGGCTTTCGCTTGGTGGAGGCCGAGTGCTATCTGGTCGACTTCTGCGCCTTCATGGAGCGGCAGGGCGCTACTGTGCTGACCTCGAGCCTTGCGCTGCGGTGGGCGATGACGCCATCGAACGCGCGCCCGGCCACCTGGGCGGGAAGGCTCACCGTCATTCGGCAGTTCGCGCGCTATCTGAAGGGCTTCGAGCCCGCCACCGAGATCCCCGGTACACGACTGCTCCCGTTTCGACCTAAGCGATGTCAGCCGTACCTCTACTCCGAGGAGGAGATCAAAGCATTGATGGCGGCGGCTCAGTCCCTGCCCTCGAGGCAAGCGCTGAAGCCGCATACTGTTTCGACGCTCATCGGACTTCTCGCCGTGACCGGGATGCGGGTCAGCGAAGCACTCAGCATGCACCGCCAGGACGTCGATCTCGCGACGGGCATCATCACCATCCGCGGCAGCAAGTTCTTGAAGTCCCGTCTCGTCCCACTGCATCCCTCGACCGTGGGGGCGTTGAAGGAGTACGCCGCGCGTCGACATGTGTGCCTTGCGAGGCGCCGTTCCTGCGGTCCGTACTTCCTGCTGACCGGCCGTGGCGCCAAGTTTGCTGTCTCCCAGGTTCATTTGGCGTTCGACACGATCTCGCGCACGGTGGGGCTGCGCACGCCACAGATGCGCCGTGGACCGCGCCTGCACGACTTGAGGCATCGCTTTGCAACCGAGACGCTGCTGCGCTGGTCGCGTACCGGCGCCGAGATCGAGCGCGAGATGCCGACCCTCTCGACGTATCTCGGCCACTCGAACATCGCCGATACGTATTGGTATCTCTCCGCCCACCCGGAGCTGCTGAAGCATGCGGCACTGCGCCTGGAGCGCCGCTGGGGAGGGTCGCCATGAGCACCGCGACCCTGCCGGCACTGCTGCAGAGCTTTTTCACCGAGCGCCTCCTCACACAGCGCCAGGTAAGCACCCATACGATCGCCTCCTACCGCGACACGTTCCGACTGCTGTTGCGCTTTGCGCAGCGCGAACGCCACAAGCGTCCGTCGGAGCTCAACTTGTCGGACCTGGATGCGGATCTGATCGGGAGCTTCCTCACCGGTCTCGAACAGCAGCGACGCTGTAGCGCCCGCACCCGCAACGCGCGGCTGACCGCGATCCGCTCGTTCTTCTACTACGCATCGTTCCAGGAGCCGGGACTCTCGGCACACATCCAGCGCGTGCTCGCCATTCCGTACAAGCGTCAGGCCCGACCGATGGTGGCCTTTCTCTCGCACGAGGAGATCGAGGCCGTGCTCGCCGCTCCCGATGAGAACACTTGGCTTGGCAGGCGCGATCACGCGCTCCTGACCCTGGCGTTTCATACTGGGCTGAGGCTCTCTGAGCTCACGAGCCTCGATCGATCTGCCATCACCTTCGGCCCGGGTGCACACGTTCGCTGCCGCGGGAAGGGCCGCAAGGACCGCTCGACACCGCTCACCACGGGGACCGCGGCGGTCCTCAGGTCCTGGCTCAAAGAGCCGGGACCTGCGACCGAGGTGCTCTTCCCGAACGCTCGTGGCGGACGCTTGAGCGCCGACAGCGTGCAGTACCTGGTGCGCAAGTACGCTAGGGTCGCTGCTGTGCGCTGTCCGACTCTCAGGGGCAAGCGTGTCTCGCCGCACGTCCTGCGGCACAGCGCCGCTATGGAGTTGCTCGCGGCCGGCGTGGACTCCTCCGTCATCGCGCTCTGGCTCGGGCACGAGTCGGTGAACACGACTCAGATCTACCTTCACGCTCACTTGGCCTTGAAGGAAGCGGCACTCGCTCGGACCACACCCCCGAACGTCCGACCGGGCCGCTTCCGTCCCGATGACCAGCTCTTGGCCTTCCTGAGCGCACTGTAGGAGCTGCGGAATATGCCGAGTGGTGCTTACCCATCGAATAAGGTACACCCGAGAAATTAGCGACAGAAGCGACGACCATGAAAACCACTCGGCATAGTTCCGAACCCGGCATGCTGCTCGATATGCCGCATGCGGCATATCCAGAAGCGGCCGCGCGGCGCCCGCCTCAATGAGTTGTCTCGGCATACCCGCGCCCCCAGCTCGTCTCATTGGCTTTCAGCAGCGCCCTGACATGATCACGCAGTCCCACCGCGATCTTCAGCATCAATTCCAAGTCATGGTGGCGAGGTCCATCCGGCCGACCACCCGCGTTAAGCATTCTCGCAATCTGATTGAGGTTTCGGCCAATCGCCCCCAGCTCTGCAATGGAGCGCTTGAGAGCGGCGAGCTCCTCAGCGGGTAGCGGAGTCAGCTTACGTAGGTGCGACCGCACCAGGACCGCCACATACGTCGCTGACGGCATTTCGCGCGCGGTGGCTCGCTCGCACAACAAGAGGCGGTCGTCCGGCGACAGGCGAATCGACATGCGCTCACCGCGCAGTTCCGTGTCGTCCGATTCACCGAGTGCGGCGCTGTCAGTTGCGGATGTCCTGACCAGTGTCTCGAGCAGCTTCCGGACGAGCGCCGACTCAGTCACCTGCTCGCGTGCGGCGATCCTCTGGAGGAGAGTCTTGGTTTCCGAACTAACACGACATCGCACCAGAGCATCGACAGCCATGGTGCGTATCGTGGACCAACAGCAGCCGCTTGGCTATCCTGCGTTTCTCACGAATTCACCCCGATACGCACGTTGTGTGTAGGATTGGCTCCTAACTCTTTAGAGTGTGGAGAGTCTCAAGGCGTATCAGAGCGTATCAGAGCACGAACTACCACCCGCAACATCCGCAACGAGGTCGTTTGAGTCGTTACTGGATGTGACATGCTGCACGCTCGAGGTCAGCATGCGGGACAGCCTCAATCAGCCCGCTGCGACGCGCATCGCAGCGGCGTAAGTGTCTAGACGATCGGTAGCAAAGGGTGTCACCGCCTGGGGCATTTTTTCACGCGCCTCGAGGGGGTAAGGCAAACGCTATTTTTCGATGTCGGTACGAGCAGATCTCGAGAAAATTTCAATCAGCTTAACGATTTCCCGCAACGACCCCCCCACTCACCAAAAACTGCTTAGGCAAACACTTTGTTTGAGTTTTAAGGGTCTAGCCGGGTAATTAGCACCAAGAAAAAGTCGAGTATTGGCGCGAACCGGCTGAAAACCTCGTGGTGACTTTTGGCCTCAGCTGAACTGATGATCGAGCTCGAGCGCGCGGGGTGCGCTCAATGTACAGCGGCAAATCACAGGAAGAACCAGATGAAATTTCTTCGCATAGCGCAGGTAATGCAAGTCACCGGCTTGTCCCGCATGACGATCTACCGCCTCGAGCTGGCCGGCGACTTCCCAAAGCGTCGGCGACTCAGCAAAAACTCGGTGGCCTGGCTCGACACGGACATCGCTCAGTGGGCTGAATCGCGGCCGGTCAGTCGGTTGAGGAGTACCCCCGCTTCCGGCAACGGGGGCGCGGCCTACGGTTAACTCCCGGACGGCGATCCGCCAGGAAAGCCCGCCATAGCGCTTCATCGTCGTCGCGAACGATATGTTCCCGAGCATTCGGTGCCCGGTCCCTGGCCGCGCCTTGCTTGAGGTGAGGATCGTCGAGCGGTGTGAAGCAGGCTGTGGAACGCCAGGCGCTGGAGCTTCGCTGCTTCGCTGCCTCGAGCACGGGCAGAACTCGCGCCCTAGGAACTGTGTTCAGCGAGCGGCAAGGTAAAACGAAATACGACACCGCCGCCGTGCTGATTCTCGGCCCGTACGCGGCCGCCGTGGCTAACGATGATGGTACGCGCAATAGAAAGGCCCATTCCCATACCGCCTTCCTTGGTCGTAAAGAACGGATCAAATATGTGTTGCAACGTGTCGGTTGGTATACCGGGACCGGAATCCTCGATAGAAACCTCGTTCGCGGTGTTACCCACATATGCGGTGCGACCTGTGATCCTGCGCTCGGGACTGTTCGCGCCGGTTATTGCATCCAACGCGTTCATAACCAGATTCAAAATGACCTGTTGCAGCTGAATCCCATCACCACTAACGCGCGGCACGGGTGTTGCCAAATCCAACCCAAGGGTCACATCCCGAACGGACGCTTGCGCGGCAAGGAGGGCGAATACCTCACTAACCACCTGATTCAGATCGATCTCCTGCAGCTCAAGCGGCGCCTTCGAAAGTAACCGACGCAGCCTGGCAATCACTTCGCCCGACCGTTGGTTGGCCCGTCGGATAGCGCCCACGACTTCCTTCAGCTCATTGAGATCCGGAGGCGATTCACTGAGGATCATTTCGGCTACGTCGGTGTCTCTGAGGATCGCACCCACTGGCTGTCCGAGCTCGTGTGCAATCGCCGCGGACAGTTCCCCAGCCACTGCACGACGGTTCATAAGGGCAAGCTGCGCAACGCGGTCGCGAGCTTCAGTTTCCGCACTCCTTCGACGTCGCCGCTCATATAAGAGGTTGATAATCAGCGCACTCTCGAGCAGGATCAAGCTGGCAGCGGATACAATAAGCCAGCGGTATCGTTCCCAAGCAGTCGGCTCGCGAAAGCGGACTTCACTTTCGGGCGGCAAAATAGCTTCCTGGATGTGCCATCGCTTGAGTTCTCGCCAGTCGAACTCCGGTGTCCCCAAATGAAGGGACGGTACTTTGATGTCCTCAGCGTGCTCGCCGCTCAGAATACGCACGGCAGCTGGTCCGCAAGTGTCCGGCGCGCGAGGTCTATGCGTCGGAGTTTCGTCTCATGTCCCCATCGGAGCGCAGCGAGTAGAAAGCGGAAGCCTGCACTCGTTGTCGTTCAGTGACAACGAGTCAGTGCCGCGGCCGGATACAACACTGAATGAGCCTGGTAACCATCCTGTGGTCCACGGGCGCGGCTGTTGCGTTGACGCTGGCGGGGTCTACGGCGTGACCTGGCTGCTGGAAAGGCGTCCCGTCCCTAACCTTCTCTTCTGCCTCACGTCTCCAGCAGTTGCGGATATTGCGCGCGCTGAGCTGGGTATGATGCATTCCGCGACGCTCGCTGAGTTCGCGCCAGCTGCGCATCCTGATCAACCAACTACGAACAGTCGGAATCGAGGGACGACTGAAATTTGAGCGACCGCCCGGTAGAAGACCTCAGTGCACGCTCGCGCGCGCACCCGCCCATTCGGTCGGGCAGCGCTGAAACCACCGTCGGAAGGCATGGTTGAAGGCGCTTTGGTCACTGAAGCCCAAAAGGAGCGCAACCCTCGTCAGCGGCAGCTGCCCCGATGCGACGTAGTGCTTGGCGACATCCGCCCGAACTTCATCCAGCAGATCCGCAAAGGTGGTTCCGGTTTCCTGCAGGCGCCGTTGCAGCGTGCGCTTGTGGACTCCAACCTGCTCTGCGACGGCCTCAATGGAGATCTCGCCCGAAGCCAGCGAGCGACGCAAGATTCCCTTGACGAGGCCGTTAACGTCCGTTCGCGCCGGCGCTGCGTCGGCGCGCAAAAAGTCAGTCAGCACACTCAGGACCTCATCGTCCCGCCTTGCATTGACGACCTCCAGATCGCGGCTATCTATCGTGACACCGTCCACTGGTGCCTCCGTGTGGACGTCAGTACCGAAGTGGCGCTCATATGTCGCGCGATCGCTGATCGCAGCGTGCCGTAACGAGACTCGTCGGGGAACATACTGCGCGCCCAGGCAGCCCCGAAGCAGTCGCAGTGCCGTGACCAATGAGTCCTCCATCCACTGCTCACCCCAGCGCCGCAACTGCGATGTCAAGATGAGCTGGAAGGTCGCTTCTTCCGGCCCGACGTCAAGGTACGGTCGGTAGCCGGTGTTCTGCACCGAAGCAAATCGACAGAATGCCTCAAAGCCGCTTCGTAGATTTCGAGAGTACGAAACGATCAGCTGTAACGGACCGAGAAATGACAATTGTCGCGTCGCGCCAAGTCGCAGTCCGAACGTCTTGCACCGAGTTTCGCTGGCGGCCACTTCATACGCGCGCAGCACTGCCGGGAACGATATCCAGTCGAGTGGTCGCGCTGTCGCGTCCGGAGGAAGTCCCATGCGCGTCAGTATCTGTGCGGCGTTGCCTCCGAGTTCTCCCACCAGCGGCACAAAACCATCAAGCGTTCGTGCACGTACCGTCGGCTCTCCTGAGCGCATAGTCGTCTCCCTCTGGTCAAATGATTAAATTTGTTCCTCAGTGACCGAGTCAGCGGTCACGACGACTCTGTTTTCATACGAGGACGGTGACCCGGGCATCGTTGCCCCCCGGAGCACCGTGATCGATAAACTAACAGCAAGTGCCCATCGTACGTACTGTCCTTTGGTGAAATGCTCAGCAGCCTGCGATGGCAAATCGGCGAACGTTCCACCACCTTGGCGACGGTTGAGCGAACTGGTTGCTTGAACATAGAGGCGCGCGCCGGAGAGGCGTCGCTTGGGTCCGTCTCGATCGACACTCAGGGCTGCTTGGAGCTCTACGGTGTTCGTGCTTCCCGGGGGTGGCGCCGGGCACTCGGTGCGTAAGGCTAGGGTCTTATTCCACAGGCGCCGGCCAAAGGCTAGGATCCGTCTGCCATTTGGGGATGCCCGCTCTCAGTAGCTTTTTTGCACCAGGGACCGAGCAGTCCCACACACGGAAGCGAGTCGATGGCCACCCTAGCGACGGTTCACCTTATCGATGACGATACCGAATTCCTCGCGGCGATCTCCCGGTTCGTCCGTAAGGGCGGCTTCCAGGTGGCGACTCACACCTCGGTCGATGACCTGCTGGCCACGGTGACTCCCGAGACGCGCGGCTGCCTCATAGCGGATCTGGTCATGCCGGGCGTCAGTGGCCTGGAGCTGCAGGCGCTTCTTTCCAAAAGGGGCGTCATGATGCCGGTGGTCTTCCTGACCGGTCACGGAGACATCCCGAGCAGCGTTCAGGCGATGCGCGGCGGGGCTGTAGACTTCATCGAGAAGCTCGCGCCAAAGGAGCAGCTGATCGGAGCCATCGTTCGCGCCCTCGAGCGAGATGCCGAAACAAATTTAGCCCGCACGCAACTCGAGGAGCGGCGACGTCGATTTGCTACGCTGACCGACCGTGAGCGCACGGTGCTCGGACTGGTCGTGCGCGGAGACAGGAACAAGCAAATTGCTGGCTTTCTGGGGGTCACCGAGCGCACCGTCAAACTGCACCGCGCTGCGATCTGCGCCAAGCTGGGGGTGCACTCGGCAGCACGGCTGGCGATTCTGGCGAGTGAAGCGCACCTGGACATGGACCTTCCGGCCTCAACAGGGCACTGAAGGTACCGACGCGCGACCTGTCCCGAGCCGCGCGGATATCTACACGCTTTCACCTAAGGACAGTAGCGCGTCATTGCACGGGGAGCTATAACAGCCCGTCTATGAGTGTCCCTGACACAGTGCTGATTGCAGTCGTTGATGACGATGAAATCCACTGTCGTGCATTGGTACGGTTAGCGCGTCATGCAGGGTTCGACGCCATAACATTCCACTCCGCCGAGGATTATCTCGCTGCCCCGGCGCGTGCCTCCCTGAGGTGTCTCTTACTCGACATTCATCTCGGGGGAATGTCCGGGATCGCCCTGCACCAAGAACTCTTGGCCCGCGGGGATCGGACGCCGGTCATCTACATTACCGCACATGAGGACGAAGCGACGCGCAGAGAGGCTGCGAAAACAGGCTGCGCCGGCTTCTTTCTAAAGACGGACGCCAGCAGCGCGATCATCGAAGCACTGCGCCGCGCGACGTCGGCTCGCTGACCCAAAACTGGGAATTGTCGGCGGCGCTGCCTCCCGAACCTTGCCCGAGAAATGGCCGGCGACCGAGGTCGCCGGCCATGATTTCACGCACAACATCAGGGGGTAGAAGTGCTGTACGTGAGACATCAAATATAAGCCGCGCTCCCCTGACCAACCATTATCGGGGATACCTGCGTTGCCGCAGTGCGCGTCTCGACGCTATGAATTACCTCGTTGTGTCGTAATTTCGCGCCATACAGCAGGCCCACCAGAGCGGTTGCCGTGCGAACCTCCATCTTGCGCAGAACTTCCCGGCGATGCGTCTTGATCGTCTTCTCCGCCACACCCAACTCGGCCGCGATCTGCTTGTTCAGTATCCCGGTCGTGAGCAGGTGCAGCACCTGATGCTCGCGCGGCGTCAACCGCGCCAGCCGCGCGCTGATATTCGCTTGTTCGCATCGACGCGCGCGCCGCTGGGCGTCAATTCTGATCGCCTCGCGAACCGCCCCGGTCAACTCCGCGGCCTGCACCGGCTTGGTCAAGAAGGTGACGGCGCCCGCCCTCATCCCCTGGACGACTGTCCGGACATCACCTTGGCCCGTAATGAATATGACGGGTCTCTCGATCCCGCGAGCGCGCAGCGCCCGCTGTACCTCGAGCCCACTCATTCCAGGCATACGCAGGTCTGTGATCAGACAACCGGGAGTCTCCTCGTCGTGCGCTTTGAGAAACTCGCTTGCGCAGGTCCACCCCCGGATTAGAAAGCCGCTGCCCCGGAGAACCCGCCCCAGTGCAGCTACGACATTGGGTTCGTCATCGAGCAGGAAAACGATCGGCGCGCCATTTGACATATACGCGTTCTTCATATCTCCAGATCCGCTCTCCAGGCGCCTCGCGCACCGACTCCACACCTGCGACGAGGCGCCTGCGCCCCATGAAGTCCCCTATTTCGTGCGTGCTGCGGCGATCCGCCGATCAGCGGTTGGCAATGTATAGGGTAATTTCCATGCCGAACCGCAACTCAACTGCGTAT
>Ga0306920_100001424_pt1 | contig 29668 bp, 23 predicted proteins | sample flu12Cox44000170_FD_204666 | JGI IMG/M metagenome (GOLD analysis project Ga0306920, IMG submission 204666) | Lab enrichment of tropical soil microbial communities from Luquillo Experimental Forest, Puerto Rico - flux4day.12C.oxic.44.000.170 (v2)... | ecosystem: Environmental > Terrestrial >... | reverse complement strand
TGCTTTCGGCCAGCAGGGAGGCTCAGTGGTCGCCGGTTGGAATGCGCCGAATCGTCTGCTCATTGGGCGCAATGTCAAGCCTGGACAGCGCATTCAGCTCGCGATCTTCGGCATGAATGGCCCGATCTCCGACTCGCCGACCAACTACATCTTCGTCCGCGAGGCAAAGCTCGAGTTCTTTCGGGGCAGTGAGGCACCGGTAGCCGTCGGCCCACATGAGGTGAACGTAAAAGTGGAGCGGACCGACCCGGCGATCAATGCCATCATCCCGCCGAATGCCAAACTGTTCAAAGTGGCCGAGGGTTTTCTATTCACCGAAGGGCCGGTGTGGGTGCGTGACCGGGACGTTCTTCTGTTCAGCGATCCAAACCACAACACGATCTATCAGTACATGCAAAGCGGCACGCTTTCGGTGTTTCGCGACAAGAGCGGCTACGATGCGGCCGACATCGCCGAGTACCTGCAGCCCGGCTCCAACGGACTGACGCTCGACAAGCAAGGGCGTCTGACGATCGACGAACAGGGCCGTCATCGGGTCAGTCGTCTCGAGCGTGACGGTACGCTCACGGTACTCGCGGACAGCTATGAGGGGAAGCGGCTCAACAGCCCCAACGATCTGGTCTACAAGTCCGACGGCTCACTCTACTTCACCGACCCGCCGTTCGGGTTGCCGAAATTCTTCGACGATCCGCGCAAAGAGCTCCCCTACAGCGGCGTGTTCCGCTGGAAGGACGGTCGCTTGCAACTGCTGACCGCAGAGCTCAAGGGCCCGAACGGTATCGTGTTCTCTCCGGATGAGAAGTACCTGTATGTCAGCAACTGGGACCCGGCGGCGAAGACCGTGACGCGCTATCCGGTTCGCCGCGACGGCACCATCGGGCGCGGAGAGATCCTCATCGATCTGACCCCACAGATCCCCGGCGAGGAGGCCCTGGACGGAATGAAGGCGGACATCAAGGGCAACCTCTATCTCTCTGCGCCCGGAGGCGTGTGGATCTTCGACCCGTCGGGCAAGCATTTAGGGACTGTGACCGCGCCCCACCCGGTGCACAACTTCGCCTGGGGAGGCAAGGATGCACGCACGTTGTACTTGTGTGCGCGCAGTGCCCTGTATCGCATCGACCTGCTGATACCGGGAATCCGCCCGTGAACGCCAGGAAAAGCGCCGTGCGCCCTGCAACGCACTCACCTGCTGCGTTGGCGTGCCTGCCACGCTCCGACTGTGTGAGCCTGGCGAACTCGTTCGATCACGAATGGCTGGTGACCAACGGACTTGGAGGCTTCGCCTGCGGCACGATCGCTCTCGCCAATACACGGCGCTACCACGGACTACTAATCGCCGCATTGTCCCCGCCGGTGCAGCGCGTAGTCATGGTTGCGAAGGCGGACGCGACAGTCCGTTATCGCGGCCTCACCTTCGAGCTCGGCTGTAACGAGTTTAGGGATGGAACGGTGGCACCGCGCGGCTTTGAGCTGTTGACCGCATTTCGTCTCGAGGATGGCGTGCCGGTGTGGACTTACGGGCTCGCGGATGCAGTGCTCGAGCAGCGGATCTGGATGGCGGACGGGCGCAATACCACGTACCTGAGCTTTACGCTTCGTTCGGGCTGCGACAGGGTGGAGCTCGAGCTACTGCCGTTATGTACCTACCGCGACTATCACTCGCACTCGCGAGGCGACCGCGCTCCGGAAGTGTCGCTCGAAGAGCGTGGTTGCCGTATCAGCGCCTTTTCACAGGCGCGGGCATACCGGCTGTTGATCGATCGGGGAGACTTCGCGGTATCTCCAGACTGGTATTGGGGCTTCCACCACCGCGCGGAGCAGGCGCGCGGGCTCGACGCGGATGAGGATCTGTTCCGTCCAGGTGTCTTTCGGGCCGAGCTCAATCCGGCTCAAAGCGTAGCCATCATTGTCACGGCGGACACGCGCGCGCCCGACGCAGCCGACGTCGCTCTGAGAGGTGACCAGGAACGCCGTCGCGCTCTTCTGAAGGCCGCCCCCGCGGCCGCTCCGCCATGGATACGCCAACTGACGCTTGCCGCCGATCAATTCATCGTCAAGCGCGCGGACCCCGGCGGTCAGTTGAGCGGTACCACAGTGATCGCTGGTTATCCATGGTTCAGCGACTGGGGGCGCGACACGATGATTGCGTTACCGGGCCTCGCTCTCGCTACCCGCCGATTTGCGGACGCGGGTGCAATTCTGCGCACCTTTGCTGCTCATGTGAGCCAGGGAATGTTGCCCAACCGGTTTCCGGATGGCGGCAGCGCTCCCGAATACAATACCGTGGACGCGACGCTGTGGTACTTCCACGCCCTGTCTGCGCATCTCGAACAAACCGCAGACCATAAGCTGCTTCGCGACCTCTACCCGACGCTCGGCGAGATCATCGACTGGCACCGGCGCGGCACACGATTCTCGATTCATATGGACCCGGACGACGGTCTGCTGTACGCGGGCGAAAGCGGTGTGCAGTTGACCTGGATGGACGCGAAAGTGGGCGATTGGGTGGTGACGCCGCGAACCGGCAAGGCCGTTGAGATCAACGCGCTCTGGCACTACGCCCTGACAAGCATCGCGAGCTGGGCGCGCAGTCTCGGTGACCGGCGAGCGGCGGCAAATCACGAGCAGGCCGCACAGCGCGTCGCGGGCGCATTCTCCGAGTCGTTCTGGTTCGAGGAGGGAGGCTACCTCTACGACGTCATCGACGCCCCGGGTGGCATACCCGATGCGCGAGGACGTCGTGTCGACCCGAGCTTGCGACCGAACCAGATCTTTGCTGTGTCGCTGGGTACCGACCTGCTTGATTCCCGACGCTCCCGCTCGGTGGTCGACGCCTGCGCGCGCGAACTGCTCACGCCGGTGGGCTTACGGAGCCTTGCCGTGCGCGATCCCAAATACGTCGGCCGTTATTGTGGCGGTCCAACCGACCGTGATGCCGCCTACCACCAAGGCACCGTCTGGAGTTGGTTACTGGGGCCGTTTGCGCTGGCGCACCACCGGGTATATGGCGACGCCGCGCACGCAAGTGCCCTGCTCGCCGGGATCGCACCGCACGTGGAGGAGGCGTGCGTCGGTACGGTGAGTGAGATCCAGGACGGGGACGCTCCTCATACGCCGCGCGGCTGCTTTGCGCAGGCCTGGAGCGTATCCGAGACCTTGCGCGCCTATCACCACCTGACGCGCTCACAAACACATTCCCGCGCCCGGATCGCTGAGCGCGCACGGAGTCGCAAGTGACGGGAACTGCAGAAGACAAACGCCTTGCGACGCCGTTTCCTGAAGGCGCTGGGTGGAAGAAGTGGGGGCCGTACCTTTCCGAGCGCCAGTGGGGCACGGTACGGGAGGACTACAGTCCGTTTGGCAACGCCTGGCACTACTTCCCACACGAGCAGGCCCGCAGTCGTGCTTACCGCTGGGGCGAGGACGGCATCGGCGCGCTCTCAGATTGCGCGCAGCGGCTGTGCTTGAGCCTCGCGCTCTGGAACACGCGGGACCCGATCCTCAAGGAACGGCTCTTCGGACTCACAAACAGTGAAGGCAATCATGGCGAGGACGTAAAGGAGCTCTATTACTACCTCGACGCCACGCCGACCCACTCGTACCTGAAGATGCTCTACAAGTATCCGCAAGCGGCCTATCCGTATGGGAGGCTCGTGGAAGAGAACCGGCGCCGTGGGATCGACCAACCGGAGTTCGAAGTCATCGACTGCGGCGTCTTCGACGAAGATCGCTACTTCGACGTGTTCATCGAATACGCTCAGCTGGAACCGGACGACATCCTGATGCGGGTGACCGTGGAGAATCGTGGATCCACGGCCGCGACCATCCATTTGCTGCCACAAATCTGGTTTCGGAACACCTGGAGCTGGCGGCCGGGAAGCAGCCAACCGCAACTGAGCAGGGCCGGACCGACCACGATCCGGGCCGAACACGCGCGGCTCGGCACCTATTACCTGCACGCGGCGGGAAAACCCGCTGCGTTCCTGTTCACGAACAATGACTCTAACCCCTCACGGCTCTGGGGGGATGTCTCAGCGTCCGGCTATTGGAAGGACGGCTTCCACGAGCGCGTCGTCACCGGCAGCCACGCCGCCGTAAATCCCGATCACCGGGGCACCAAGGCCGCGGTCTGGTACTTGCTGGAGGTCGGCTCGAGCAGCGCCGTCCAGATCCGACTACGCCTGTCACAGGGCGATCGCGACTCGCCGTTTCGCGAGTTTGACACGTTGTTTGATGAGCGCGTCCGTGAAGCGGATGAGTTCTACGCGCGCCTCCAATCCGGAATCGAGAACCCGGAAGCACGCATCGTGCAGCGCCAGGCGTTCGCCGGAATGATCTGGAGCAAGCAATTCTTTTACTTCGACATCCCGCAGTGGCTGAGCGGTGACCCGGCACAGCCGCCTCCTCCCGCGCGCCGGCACTACGGTCGTAACAGCGATTGGATGCACCTGAATAACGCCGACATCATCTCCATGCCCGATAAGTGGGAGTACCCCTGGTACGCGGCGTGGGATCTCGCCTTTCACTGCGTGACGCTCGCCCACCTGGACGCGGGCTTTGCCAAGGAGCAACTCGTCCTGCTGACACGCGAATGGTACATGCACGCGAACGGCCAGATTCCCGCCTACGAATGGGCATTTGGAGATGTCAATCCCCCAGTGCATGCCTGGGCCGCCTGGCGCGTATTCCAGATCGACCGCAAGGCTCGTGGCGATCAGGGTGATCTGGAGTTTCTCGAGCGCGTCTTCCACAAGCTGATGTTGAACTTCACCTGGTGGGTCAACCGCAAAGACGCCGAGGGTCGCAACGTCTTCCAGGGGGGCTTTCTGGGGCTCGACAACATCGGTGTGTTCGACCGCAGTCACGAGCTACCGACCGGCGGACATATCGATCAGGCAGACGGCACGAGCTGGATGGCAATGTATGCGCTCAACCTGATGCGCGTCGCGCTTGAGCTGGCCAGGCGCGATCGGGTGTACGAGGACATTGCCACGAAGTTTTTCGAACATTTCATGCACATTGCGCAGGCGCTGACGCATATCGGCGGAAAAAACGGCGGGATGGGCCTGTGGGACGAAGACGATCAGTTCTTCTACGACGTGCTGCACCTGCCGGATGGCAGCCTGCAGCCCCTCAAGGTCCGCTCCATGGTGGGCCTCATTCCACTGTTCGCGGTCGAAACCCTGGAGCCGGAACTGCTCGATCAGTTGCCCGGTTTCAAGCGCCGGCTCGAATGGTTTCTCGCCTACCGCCCGGAACTCGCCGCGCTCGTCTCCAACTGGAATGTCGAAGGCCGCGGTCGCCGACGCCTGCTGTCGTTGCTGCGCGGCCATCGGATGAAGCAGCTGCTCAAGCGCATGCTGGATGAAGCCGAGTTTCTGTCACCGTACGGGATCCGCGCGCTGTCGCGGGTGCATGCCGACTCCCCGTACGTGTACCACTATGGCAGCACGACTCTTTCCGTTCACTACCGGCCGGCTGAATCCGACACGGGGCTCTTTGGTGGGAACTCCAACTGGCGTGGCCCGATCTGGTTTCCAGTCAACTTCCTCCTCATTGAGTCGCTGCAGAAGTTCCACCACTACTACGGCGATGACTTCCGTATCGAGTGCCCGACCGGATCCGGTCACTTCTGCAGCATCAACGAAGTCGCGACCGAGCTTGCCACCCGGCTGGCGCGAATCTTCATGCCCGACGAGAACGGTTTGCGGCCTCTCTATGGACACCACCCCCGAATGCAGACCGATCCGCACTTCCGCGACTATTTACTGTTCTACGAATACTTCCACGGTGACAGCGGACGCGGCGTTGGCGCATCTCATCAAACGGGATGGACGGGACTCATTGCAAAACTCCTGATGCCCCGCTACGCGCACCAGTTTGCAAAGACCGTCGCGCAATCCGACACCCGTCAGCAACCGCTCGAGACGAATACCCGAGCTGTCGCAGAGCGGGTCGCCGGCGCGCGTGTCAGCCGTGTTCACTCCAAGATCTGAAGGAGTCCTAGGTATGGGAACTGACGCTCGCGAAGACGAAACGATCGAAGCGGTCATGCCGTGCGTACCGGCGCAGAAAGTGCTGAGCGGCCAGAAAGCCCTGGTGACGGGCGCCAACTCCGGTATCGGACTCGCGATTGCCCGCGCGCTCGGCGAGGCGGGAGCCGATGTCGTGATCAACTATGTCGCGGGCGAGGACCAGGCGCAGGCCCTCGTCGAAGAGATCCGCGCGATGGGATCCCGCGCCATCGCGCTCCGGGCGGACGTTTCGGATGAAGCTCAGGTGCACGAGATGTTCAAGAAGATGATCGATGAGCTTTCAACCATCGACATCCTCGTCAACAACGCGGGGATGCAACAGGACGCTCCCTTCCCCGAAATGACGCTCGCCCAGTGGAATAAGGTGCTGGCCGTGAATCTGACCGGACAGTTCCTGTGTGCGCGCGAGGCGGTCCGTGAGTTCATCAGACGCGGTGTTCGCGTCGAGGTTTCGTGCTCGGCCGGCAAGATCATCTGCATAAGCTCCGTGCACGAGGTGATCCCCTGGGCGGGGCACGTGAACTATGCAGCCTCCAAAGGCGGCATCATGCTGATGATGAAGAGCATTGCGCAGGAAGTGGCAGCCTACCGTATCCGAGTCAACTCGATCTGTCCGGGCGCGATCCGCACACCGATCAACCGGGCGGCGTGGGACACCGAGGCTGCCTACAGCGCCCTGCTCAGGCTCATTCCCTACAAGCGCATTGGCGAACCGGAAGACATCGGCCGCGTTGCGGTTTGGCTGGCCTCCGACTACGCCGACTACGTGCACGGTGCCAGCCTGTTCGTGGACGGTGGGATGACGCTCTATCCCGGGTTTCGGACGGGCGGTTGACCGTGGGCGCCCGCGACTCGCTGCGCGAACACTGGCCCGAATACCTGATGGAGGCCTGGGCACTCGGAACTTTCATGGTCGCCGCCGGAGTAGCAGCGACGGTACTCGGCTCCCCGATGTGGCCAGTTCGCAAAACGATCCCGGACGAGGCGCTTCGCAACGTACTCGCCGGGATCAGCATGGGTCTGACCGCGGTTGGGATCATCCACTCGCCGTGGGGGAAGCAGTCCGGAGCACACATGAACCCAGCGGTCACGGTCACGTTTCTCCGGCTCGGCAAGACCCACGCCTGGGATGCACTCTTTTACATCGTGGCACAAACACTCGGCGGCACTCTCGGCGTATTCCTGGTCGCGGCCCTTTTGGGCGCCGCGTTCACCCATCCACCGGTTACCTATGCCGCGACGCTCCCGGGCCCCGCAGGGCCCGCGCCCGCCTTCATCGCCGAGTTCGTCATCTCTGGCGCGCTGATGTTCGTGCTGCTGACGTTTGCGGCTTCGGCGCGCCTCGCAGGCTTCACGGGTATCGCGGCCGGGTGTCTCGTTGCGCTGTACATCAGTGTTGAATCGCCGTTGTCGGGCATGAGCATGAACCCGGCACGCTCGTTCGCCTCGGCGGCGCCTGCCGGACTGTGGCAGCACTTCTGGATCTACATGAGCGCACCGACACTCGGCATGTTGATGGGGGCACAGCTGTTCCTCGCGCTGCGCGGAGCCCGCCGGCTTGCGTGTGCGAAGTGGCTGCACCCGGCAGACACCCGATGCATTCATTGTGGGTATGAGCCTTCGGAGCCTTCATATTGAGCACACATCAATATGATGTCATCGTGGTCGGGTCAGGGGCCGGCGGCGCAGCTGCCGCCTATCGGCTCGCTCTCGCCGGCCTGCAGGTCGTGCTGCTAGAGAAAGGCAATCATCTGCCAGCGGACGGCAGCACGCTCGACATTGGTCGCGTCGTGCGGGACGGGGCATTCCTCAGCCGCGAGCGCTGGGTAGACGGGCGAGGTCGTGCCATCACACCCGAGGAACGGTTCAACGTCGGTGGCAAGACCAAATGGTACGGCGCGGCGCTTTTGCGCATGTCGGACCGAGAATTCCTCCCAGACCCGGCCCATCAGTGCCTCGGCTGGCCGCTCGCCGCCAGCGAGCTGGCACCTTATTACGATGAGGCCGAGCGACTGCTCGGAGTGCGGGTTTTCGACTGCGAACGGGATCTCGCGCTTCTGCTCGACCGCCTCGAGGCAAAAGACCCCCGGTGGCACGCCAACGTCATGCCGATGGGGCTTGATGCTGAAATCCTGGCAGATCGCGCTGAAGCTTCGCACTTCGATGGCTTCTCCTCGGTGCGGAATCTCAAAGGCGAAGCCGAACGGTCGTTCCTGTCGCGTCTGCGCTCGCGCGAGAATTTTCGCTTGCAGGTCAATTCTCCGGTCAAGTCGCTGGTGGGTTCGGCCGAATCACCCACCGCGATTACCGGTGTGCGTCTTGTCGATGACTGCGAGTTGCGCGCTCGATACGTGCTGCTGGCTGCCGGAGCACTGCATTCCCCGCGCTTGCTTTCACGGTATCTCGCGGCGACTGGGCTCGCAAATTCCCTGCCCGCCGCTGCGCTGGTCGGGCGCTATTTGAAGCTGCACTTGCTCACGGCGATGGTCGCTCTATCAGCGAGACGCAAGACCGATCTCATACGCAAGACCATGCTTCTGACCCACGATCGTTTTCCGCACTCGAGCGTGCAGCCGCTTGGGTTTGACGGTGAGCTCATCGGGACCTTGGTTCCGAGCTTCCTTCCCGGTCCGCTTCGCAGGGCGATTGGCCAGCGTGCCTACGGGTTTTTCCTGGTGACCGAAGACGGTTCCGACCCCCGCAATCGCGTGGTGGAGGACCCGCAGGGGTCGGCGCCTCCGGTTCTGGACTATGACGCCGCGCGACTGCCGCCCGCAGCGCGTGAGCACCGGGCGCTTACGCGCGCGTTCCAAGGCATTCTGGCTCGTACGGGTACGGTCGCCTTCACGCAGCGCATCGGTCTCACCGGCACGGCGCACGCGTGCGGTTCGCTGATCTGCGGCGCCGATGCAGCTCACTCGGTTGTCGACACTGACGGGCGAGTTCACGGCCTGCGCGGAATCTATGTCGTGGATGGCAGCGTATTGCCGCGCTCGAGCCGGGTGAATCCCTCTCTTACGATCTACGCGTGGGGGCTGCGCGTCGGGGACCTGATCGCGCGACAATTTCGGCGCGCTCCCCTGCCCCAACATTCATCCGAGTCCGGGTCCACGCGTGCCACCTGAGCTTCAGGACGGGTCGGCTGGCCGCTTGCAGCCGCCGAGGATTCCTCAATGTCTCGCCTGGCTGGCGCTCCTCGCGGTTGCGCTCACGCAGTTCGCGCGCCTTGCCACTGCTGCCGTACTCTCCGCTGCCGCAATTGACTCTGTTGGAATCACGGTGGGCGACATGGACCGCGCGGTTGATTTCTATTCGCGGGTCCTGACCTTCGAAGCGGTCGCTGATCGGGAAGTGGCCGGGGATGCCTACGAGCGCCTCTTCGGTGTCTTCGGCCTGCGAATTCGCGCCGTGCGGATGCGCCTCGGCACGGAGTACATCGAGCTGATGCAGTTCCTCGCGCCCCGCGGCCGGCCGATACCCGCCGATTCGCGCAGTAACGATGAGTGGTTTCAGCACGTCGCGATCGTCGTCAGCGACATGAGCGCAGCCTATGCGAGCCTGCGTAGCCTTCACGTCGAGTACGCCTCGAGCGGTCCACAGCGCCTGCCCGACTGGAACCGCAACGCCGCCGGTGTCGAGGCGTTCTACTTCCGCGATCCGGATGGTCACAATCTGGAAATCCTCGCGTTCCCGCCCGGCAAGGGGATCGCGAAATGGCACCTGCCAAACGGCCAGCTCTTTCTGGGTATCGATCACACGGCGATCGTAGTCTCCGACACCGAGGCGAGTCTGCGCTTTTACCGCGACGTGCTCGGCCTGCAAATCGTCGGGACGAGCGAGAACTACGGCACGGAGCAGGAGCATCTCAACAACGTGTTCGGCGCCCATCTGCGTATCACGTCGCTGCGGGGATCACAGGGACCCGGTGTAGAGCTTCTCGAATACATGGCTCCGCGGACCGGCCGTCACTTCCCCGCTGAATCTCAGCCGAATGATCTTTGGTACTGGGAAATCAATTTTCGCGTGCCGGAGCCCGCCGCGGCCGAAGGTCTGCTGCGCAAGTCACGCTACTCCTTGATCTCGTCCGGCGTGATCGAGCTTGGCGACGCCGCTCTGGGTTGGCTGGCCGGCATCGTTGTGCGGGACCCCGACGGACACGCGAGCCTGATCGGTAGCACACCCGCACGACACTAGCGAGGGCCTGCCGCAAAGGAGTCGGGCATGGACTACAAAAACCTCCTCATCGTCGGTGGCGGCTTCGCCGGCACCAAGGCCGCGCAAATGCTCGAGCACACGCTGCCCCCGGAGTGGACCTTGACCCTCATCAATCAGGAGAACTTCATTACCTTCAACCCCCTGTTGCCGGAAGTCGTCGGAGCCTCCATCTTGCCGGGTCACGTCGTCGCACCTCATCGGCTGATGATCCATTGCACGCGCGTTTTTATGGCACAAGTGACGCGGATCGATACCGCCAGGCGTGTGGTGCACTACCTCGGCGAAGGGCCCGGAACGCTGCCCTATGATCAGCTGGTGCTGGCCTGCGGCACGACGGCCAATATCGATGTTGTGGCGGGTATGGGTGAACATGCTTTGCCGCTGAAGACACTCGGTGATGCCCTGTTTCTGCGCAATCGCGTCATTGAGCGACTCGAGCAGGCCGAGCTGCAGCCCGACGAGCAGCAACGCCGATGGCTTCTGAGCTTTATCGTCGTTGGCGGTGGGTTCAGCGGGGTGGAGACGGCCGGCGAGCTCGTCGATTTCTTATGTGCCAGCCTGCGCTACTACAAGCGGATCCGTCTCGCAGACCTGTACATTGCGCTGCTGCACAGTGGTGATCACCTGCTGCCTGAGCTGTCTCACCGGCTGGGTGCCTTTACGCTGCGCAAGATGCGCACACGCGGTGTCGACGTGCGACTGAATGCGCCGGTCGTCCGCGTCAACGACAGGGAGGTGCGCCTGGCATCCGGCGAAGTCATCAGCGCGGGCACTGTAGTGTGCACGATCGGTACGCAGCCGAACGCACTGCTCGAGCAGATTCCTGCTGTCAAGAATCGCGGACGACTGGTCGTGAACCCGGACATGTCGGTGCCAGGGGTCGAGGGCGTATGGGCGCTCGGCGACTGCGCGGCGGTGACCAACGCTCACGACGCCAAAGTGTGCCCGCCGACCGCGCAGTTCGCCGAAGCCCAGGCCAAGCAACTCGCAATGAACATCGTCGCGCAGCTCAACGGGCAGTTCACACGCGCGTTCCGGTATCGGTCGAAGGGGCAACTCTCGTCGGTAGGGCACAATAAGGCAGTCGCCGAGGTTTTCGGCCTGAAGCTCTCGGGCTTCGTCGCCTGGCTGATGTGGCGCGGCCTGTACCTGCTTCGCATGCCGACACTCGCGCGCAAGACGCGGTTGTTCCTCGAGTGGAACTGGGCCATGTTTTTCCCCCCAGATATTGCGCATCTGGGTTTTCGGCGCACGCCGGGACGCGGCGCCTCGCCCTTGCCGGCGTCTTCAGCACGAAGCAACCACAGCACCTGACCTCGCGTGGAGCCGAGCGACATTAGAGCGTGGGCATGATCTACCCGGTGGTCGATTGCTGCGCGGCGCTCTCTCTCAGGGATCTAGCACAGCGCTTAGCGCAGCCGGATCACCTCCGCGCGGGCGAAGAGCGGCTCGACGCGGATGTTCAGGGGCGGACGCCGGTAGAGACCTGGGGGTACGCTGAGGTCGGCGAGGTACAGCTCGCCCACATGGGACTCCACGCCCGGTCCGAGGAGGCCTAATTTCGGCAACGCCAGAGTCATGGTGGCCGATGCGCAAATCGCGGGATCGAAGACGATTCCCGTCTCGGCATCGACACCTGAAGGGACGTCGAGTGCCAACACCGGTCCGTTCTGACGGTTGGCCCACTCAATGAGCGCGGCCGCAGCGCCTTTGGGCGGGCCCTTGAGACTGTACCCGATCAGCCCATCCAGGACGACGTCGGCCGCCGCGAGGCTCGCTATAGACTCGGCGGCGACAATTGGCACGCCCATGCGTTCCAGGATGTCCCGCTGATGAGCCGGCACTGCTGTCATTGAGGTCGCAGGTTGGGCGAATACCACAGCGACAGCAGCGCCCCAGTTGTGCAGCCGACGCGCGGCAACAAGAGCTCCCCCGCCATTGCCGCGGCTGCCGGCAAGAACGGTCACTCGCTTGCCCCTCGGGTCACCGTCGAGAAACCGGCTACGAGCGAGGTCGGCCAGGTTGCGGCCCGCGTTTTCCATCATCTGGATGAGCTCAATCCGGAAGTCCTGAACCATCGCCCGGTCGACTTCAATCATCTGCATCGTTGAGAGTCCTGGTACCACTTGGTCGTTGAAGATGGCTGGTGTGGTCACGACATCGGTCCTCGCAGTCCTGTTTCAGCCTCGATTGCCAGTAATTCTCGCTGGCCGCTCGTTACCGAGGGTTACGAACTTGGGATCGTTGCACGTCCTGGAGAGTGTGCGGCGCAATCGGGACCGGCACCGGGAATCCTCCTGAACCATCACTGATCAACGTGTCAGGATGTGCGACACTGGCCTCCTGCCGATTTTTCGAGCTTTCGTCGGCGAAGTCGTCGTGAGGCAGAAAAATTCCATCCAGTATGTACGCGAACTCAAGCCAGAGCACTTGGATGAGCCCCGCGGTGGCCAGCGCAACTCCAAGTCCCAGGAACGCTGCGAAGTACCGCATGTCGCCGACCCCCCTTGCGAGCGACGCGCCCCTCACCATTGTCGCGGCAGGGAACACCGCACCACCGCCTTGTTCGGAGCGCCCGCAGCTCCTAGGGTCGGACAACCCCAAGCAATGCGCATGCCAGATTAATTGCGGCGACAAGCGGCCCCGCAATAAATAGTGAAAAACCGCAGGGTTTCCCCCGAAGGCCAACTCCGGAGGACTGAACGGAACGATCGTGAAACGCGCCAGTCCGCGCTCGGCGCCACCGCCAGTTGCGGCTTCTGGCGCTGGGCCGCCGCCGGAGGCGGCTATCCGCGCACGAACCACTATTCCGCGGTCACGACTTCGTTGCTACCGGTCATCACCTCTTGTCACGACAGCTTCGCTGCTGACCGGATCTCTCGCGAGGCCGGACTCGCGATCTCCAGGTTGCATCAGGCCATGCCCGAAGGAACAGTCGCCTCGTAATGATGCACGTGCTTCGGGCGTGTTAGCAGGAATCTGTCGTCCTCCGGGTAATAGCGTGCCTGTCCGATATTCGCTCCCGCAAATGTCTTGATTGCCTCAGTGTCGCTCCACCAGCTCAACGTCACAATTTCAGAACGTGCTGAGTCCAAGTCGCGAACCGCAACTGAAGCTCCTAAGTTTCCGGGTGTGTGTAAGTAGGACGCCAAACCAGTCGCTTTCACGTACTGAACGTACTCATCCTTAAGGGCGCGGTGAATTTCGGCGCGCCACTCTCGTAATATGGCCATCGGTTTTCTCCTAACGCGTCGCTAAGGTCGCGATGTCTCAAAAGAGCTCTGCGAGCCCCTTCTGCTCAGATGGTGACCTCGAGGACCGTCTCGCGTAAGAACGGGTCGGCGTCGTGTGGGCGCGTTGACGGTCTTCCACGACCAGCTGTGAAGCTTCCGCAAAGCGCCGTTCATTCAAGGGGTCGAATCGGTCCCGTCGCCGTGCCTCGAGAAGCCCCGACATACGCCAGGTTCGTATTCTTGGTTGCGTTCCTCGGGCAGCGCTGCGAGGGGCTGTCGTTGGCGGTCTCACGACCGGGAGAGACTTATGAGGCGAAGCCTTGGACGTTTCGTGATAAACGCGTGAGATCTCTGGTCTCATATATCGAACCGGGGCGCCTGCGGCATAACATGTCCCGCGACATATTACTCATCGAGGACGATAAGGATCTCGCTGCCCTAGTCACGCTACACCTGCAGGATCTCGGCTGCGCAGTCACGACCGTCGCGGACGGGGCTACCGGACTAGCCGCAGCCCTTGAGCGGGGGCCCTGGAGCCTCGTCGTGCTTGATTTGGGGCTACCGCACGTCGACGGCCTTGAGATCTGCCGGCGTCTACGGCTTTCGGGGGGCTATACCCCGATTCTGATGCTGACCGCCCGCGCTGCCGAGCATCATCGCGTGCTGGGGCTCGAGACGGGAGCCGATGACTACCTGACTAAGCCCTTCAGCGTCGTTGAATTCGGCGCCAGGGTTAAGGCAATCCTGAGGCGGGCAGAGCGACTTTCAGGGACATCGGCGACCGAGCAGCGGATTTTGCGGATCGGTGACCTGCAGGTCGACCTCGATCAGCGCGTCGCCCGGAGGGCCGGCCTGTCCTTCGACCTCACCGCGAAGGAATTCGACCTCCTCGCCCACTTCATGCGCCATCCGTCGCGGGTATTCTCGCGGGCTCAGTTGCTCGACCAAGTCTGGGGAACGACGCACGACACGTTCGAGCACACGGTTAACTCCCACATCAACCGCCTACGGTCGAAGATCGAGCCGGACCCGGCTACGCCCCGTTATATCGTCACTGTCTGGGGAGTCGGCTACCGGTTCGCCGGCCCCGTAGAGTTGCGACTCGTATGAAGGCCCTCTACGTGCGACTGACACTCGCGACGGCGCTGGTGTTGGCACTGCTCGGTGCTGCAGTACTCGCACTGATGGCGCGGACGAGCGCGCAATACGCAGCCGAAGTCAGGCAGCGACTGGATGCCGGCATCGCTATGTACGTTGTGCGCGAGCTGCACCTGCTGGAGGGAGGCAAGGTGAACGAAGTGGCGCTCCGCGAACTCGCGAATCGGGCGATGACCGTCAATCCGTCCGCGGAGGTGTATTTGCTCGACCCTCGGGGGCGGGTTCTGTCGGCCGGACCGCAACGCGTACCGCTCGCGCGTACGTCAGTCGGACTTGAACCGATTCTGCAGTTCCTGCGCACACCCGAGCGGCGCCCCCTGTTTGGCGACGACCCCACGAGTTCTACGCGTCGCCGCGTATTCTCAGTGGCACCCATCGAGGAAGGCGGCCGACTCGAGGGATATCTCTATGTCGTCCTCGGCGGCCGCCCCGAACGCTCGATCGCCGAGCAACTGTGGGGAAGCTATGCATTGCGCGCGGGCTTTGTGACACTGGTGCTCGTGATTGTGCTCACTGTGGCTGCTTCGGCCGGACTCTTCTTCGGCCTGACGCGTCGGCTGCGAGCGCTTGATGGCGTCATGGACCGATGGGCGCGCGGGATTCCCGGCGAGGCGCTCAAATTCGACCCGAGCATATCGACGGGTGATGAGATCACCGCATTGAGCCGGCGCTTTCAGTCGATGTCGAACGCGATCGAAGCGCAGATCCAGGAACTGAAGACGACCGACGAGCTAAGACGCGAATTGATCGCCAATGTCTCTCACGATCTGCGCACTCCGCTGACTTCCTTGCGCGGCTACATCGAAACGGCGTTGGTCAAAGCACCGGTGGTGGCCATTTCCGAGCTCACCGCACACCTGACGGTTGCGCTGCGTCAGGCGGAGCAGCTCGGGCGCCTCATTGAGGCACTGTTCGAACTCGCGCGACTTGAATCGGGAACTGTTGCTGTCAAGATCGAGCCTGTTGCGATTGCGGAGCTTCTGCAGGACATCGGGATGAGATTCCGCCTGTTAGCGGAGGCGGCACAACTGAAGCTGAGCACGCGGCTCGACACTAGCGGTGTCTTGGCGTACGCCGACGTGGCCCTCATTGAGCGGGTAATCTCGAATCTCCTGGAGAACGCGATCAGGCACACGCCGGAGCATGGTGAAGTGCGCCTGGAAATGCATGTGGAAGATCGCGACATTCGCGTGCGAATCTGCGATACCGGGTACGGAATCGATCCGGAGCAGCTCCCGCGGATTTTCGATCGCTTCAAGGGAACGCGCGCCGCGGCGGACCGCAACCGGGCAGGTCTTGGCCTGCCGATCGTCAAGCGCATCATCGACCTGCATTCTCAGCGAGTGACGATCACGTCGGAAAAGAACTTGGGGACGACGGTGGAATTCACGCTGGAGCGCGTCGCGCCGCGCGCGGCGTCGTCGGTGGCTGCGAGCGCGTGAAAAGTCCGTGATCACTACGTGAAGTGCTGCGGGCAGGGTTGTGAGGCCCGGTTCGGGCGTATCAGCCTTGAGGTGCACTTATGATCTCGAAACACCCCAATCGCGCGACGATGGCAACCTTCGTCGGCGCAACGCTGCTCGTGTCGTCGTGGGCGCTGTCCGCGACTCTGTACACAGAGACTAATAACGCCAGCGGCAATCAGGTACAGATGTACGAATCCGCACCAGACGCAATTCCCACGCTCGTGGCCGAGGTCGCCACCGGCGGGCTCGGCAGCGGAGCCGGGCTCGGCAGTCAGGGTGCGCTCGCATTTTCCAGCGATCACGGATTCCTATTCGCGGTTAATGCCGGCAGCAACGACGTGAGCTCGTTTGAGGTTGGCCCCCATGGCCTGAGGCTGGTGAGCAGGGTCTCCTCGGGAGGAACCGCGCCCATTAGTCTCAGCCCGCACGGCGATCTCCTCTACGTCCTCAATGCAGGTGGCACCGGCAACATCGCAGGCTTCCACATCCGTCATGATGGGAGCCTGCAAGCCATTACCGGCTCGTCTCGGCCGCTGAGCTCGGCCGTCTCGGGTCCGGCACAGGTCGGTTTCGATCGCGACGGTGACATTCTGGTCGTGACCGAGAAGAACACGAACAAAATCGTCATCTACCACGTAACAGACGGTCGCGCTGGCGAACCTGAAGTGCACGCGTCACATGGCACCACCCCATTTGGCTTCGCTTTCGATCGACGTGACGATCTGCTTGTCAGCGAGGCTTTCGGAGGCAAGACGAACCAATCCGCACTGTCGTCGTACGATTTCGACGATGGCGAACTATCGCTGGAGAGCGGCTCAGTTCCCAGCGAGCAAACGGCCGCATGTTGGGTTGTCACGGCACGGCATGGCCGATTCGCCTATGTGACGAACACGGGATCGGGAACGATCACAGGCTATAAGGTAGCTCACGATGGCGAGCTTGCGCGGCTGACTGCAAACGGCATCACGGGCATCATCGGCGGCGGGCCGACCGATGCGACCACCGACCGCGATGGAGACACGCTGTTTGTCCTGTCCCCATCGATCGGGCAGATCGTGACGTTTCATGTGAAACGGGATGGCAGCCTGACGCGACTCGGGCTCGCGTCCGGTGTGGCGGCGACCGCAGCCGGCCTGGTGTCACGGTAAGCACTTGCTTCAGTAGGCTTCGGCCTCGCGCACGCTCCGGCGGGGCCGAAGTCCTGCGTTCATGAGGGGCTTGCCCGCTGTCCACTCCACCTGACTTGAAGGGACGCTTTCGAGAGGCAGCGACCGGTGACAACGGGTGCAACTGCAGCCGTTTCATCCGAACAGTCTCCGTTCGGCCAGCAAGAAACACTGGCCAAGTTTGCTCAATTTTCTGGTAACAGGAAATTGAAGGCTGCGGTTGGGATTTGCAGCGCCGCTGGGTCGCACACGCAGCACCTTGTGCAGTTTCTGCGCGCCTCTCAATTTGACGTTCAGTGCCTCGACGCAGCCGAGCGAGACCTTGTTCTCGGGCGTGCAGGAGACTGTGAGCGTCCCAATGGTGCTCGATCATCTGCGCGAACTGCTCATGCCCTACATTGCGAGCTGGGAACGACAAAGATAGAGATATCCTTTTGACAGTTGGAGATAAGAGATACGCTGGCTGATAAAATAACCACCTAATCTGCCACCGGGTTTGTCTTTGATGTTGGCGCCGTCCCAGAACCGCTAACTGGGGGCAGCATCGAGCTATTCGAAATTCGCCGTTCCCCTCCCGGTCTCTAGGGCTAATGAAACGTGCGGGCCGCTTGCCGCGCGGGTAAGTCTGCAGTAGCCGCCTATCGGGCGAAAAGACAAGGAGGACCTCATGAAATGCCATCGCATGTTGTTGTTGTTGGTCTCGGTGTCAACGGGCGTAGCATTTGCCCAGGATTCACTGAATTTCCAAGTCGTCGGTCAGAACACGCTGTTTAATCGTGGCATGAATGCAGCGGCGACCATCTTCCAGAACTTCCTGTATGTCGGTAACCGTACAGACGGCTCCAGCCGCTGCGGGTTCATTGACCCACGCCGTACTGACCCGAACTTTGGCTTGGACGCATGCCCTCACGTGCATCCCGGGATTTTGATACTCAACATCATCGACCCAACCAACCCAACGGTGGTGGCCGAGATTCCCGCGCCGCTGAACTTGTCCGGCCAGCCCATCGGAGTCACTTCGCGCGAACTGCGGGTCTGGCCGAGCGCAAGCCTGCTAATCACCATGAATTTTCGCTGCAGCTCGGTGATCCACGCCTGCCCACGCACGACCGATGCGACGTCTCCCTTTGACATCAAGTTCTTCAGCTTGCGGAGCCCGATGAATCCGCAGTTCATCTCGCACTTCGTACCGACGTCAAAGGCAGGCCTGGCGGTAAAGCCCCATGAGATGTTCCTGTGGGCTGACCCAAACGAGGACAACCGAGCGCTCCTCTTCGTGACGACACCTGCGATTACAACCGATCCGACAGTTCCGAACTTAATAGTTTTCGACATCAGCCGAGCTGCAAACGGCGGTTCTGTCACTGAAGTTGCAGAAGGGAACTGGAATAACCTCTATCCCGGCACCAATCAGGCTAATTATCCCTTCGACCCAGCTTCTCCCGACGGTTGCGGCCCCTACGACTGCAACCTTTTTGTACATTCGATCGGTGTGAAGGCTGACGGGACTCGGACCTACATGGCATTGGAGGCGGGCCACTTTCTAGTCCTCGACACCAGCGACATAACACGGAATAAGATCGCGCCGGGCAGCGTACTGTCGCTCAACAACAAACTGGTTACCGATCCCACGAATCGACCGGTCTGGCTACAGAGTCCACCGAGCCCGACAGCGGTCCCCAACGTGTTTCCCAACGGTTGCGGGAGACTAGACCCCACTGGAACGATCGCAAAGGACTGCCCCAACAGTCACTCTGCCGTCCAGGTACCCTCGAGGCAGCTCGCTCTCACAACCGACGAGATTTATGGCACATTGACCCTAAACGAGTTTGGCTGCAGGTGGGGCTGGATGCGTCTGATCGACGTGTCTGATCCGACGCACCCCTTCATCACGGGCGAGTTTCGGTTAGACCAGAACCAACTTTCCTTCTGCGGCAGTGCTGCCGATACGCCTGTGACGGAGGCGTTCAGGAGCTTCTCCACGCACAACCCGACTGTCCTTCAGGACCTCGCCTTTATTGACTGGCATTCCAACGGGGTACAGGCGATCGATATCTCGAATCCGAGGAATCCGATCCAAGCCGGTTTCTTCAGGCCAACGCCGATCCCGGTGGTCGCCACCGAGGATCCGGCGCTGAGCGCAGGTCCCGCAACGACAGTGGCCCAGCTCTTGAACCCTGACACCACCAATTCTGACTTCAAAACGAAAATCGTCATGTGGAGCTATCCCATCATCAGGAATGGGCTGATCTACGTTATTGATGTCCGCAATGGACTGTTCATCCTGCGTTACACAGGCCCGCATTCGGACGAAGTTCGGCAGATCAACTTTCTTGAAGGAAACTCTAACCTTGGGGATGCAGTAGACCTCGATCAAAACCACCAATGAGCAAAGGAGAGAAGGAGAAGCGTATCGGGCGCTGGAGCACTACACGGCAATGCGGTTGCGCCGCTGGTTACGGTACAAGCACAAGGCATGGCACAGCCGAGCGGGTCGCTTCTACGACTCGTACCTGTATGGTGAACTCGGTCTTGTGCGTCTGACCGCTCGAGGCCGTGACGTGCCGTGGGCGAAGGCGTGAGTCTGGTCCGAGAGGCGGATGCGGGAGATCTGCATGTCCGGTTCGATGAGCGACGACTGGAAACGGAACGGGTGACGAGGACTGAGGTACCGGCCATGCCGGTCAACAGCTACTCCCCCGCGTCACGCCGGTACCGCGCCAGTCGTCGACTCTACACATCCATTCGGCCAGTTGGGGAACTTCAATTCCCGCATCACCGCCTGAAGGCGCGGCTCATTGCACACGGGATCGATGAGACCGTATTACACCGCGCGGCGTCGGCGTCCAAACGCTGCAGGTCCTCCGAGCCTGTTCAAGAGCAGCCAGGTGGCGATGCACTGCCAGGCGAGAACGTTCTTGACCCAAGGACACAGCTACACAGCGAGGCCAGCCTGCTCCACAGCGAGATCTGGAATTCTGCGCCACACCACTCCGCTCAGTTTCAAGAGCTGAGCCTGGCCGTCTATGAACTGGAGGAACTCGGCCGTCTCGGGGCTCGCCGGCTCATCTGCCCAGCGAAAGATATGTTCACCAAGCGGGTCGAGGGGGATCGCGCCATTGAGCCAAAGACGACCGCGGCGCTCAATGACGCGCGTGCAGCCTGCCCAACGGTTCTCCGAATAGTACAGTCCGACATAACCCAGCAGGGACTGGCCGCCTTGAGTGGGGGACTCATGCGGATGGCCCGCCCGCCGTACCAACGTGGTCCCCATGACAACTCGATGACCGATTCCTTCTTCTTCTGAGTCGTACCTGAGGTGCTTCCTTCCAGCGCACGGCCGAAGACCCACGGGAAGAGCGCGAACTCCGGGTCGTCCGCCATGAACCGCTCCTCCTCCCGGTGTCGCAGCGTAATCTGCTTGCCATTGATGAGCAGCAACAGTGCGCCATTGGCGCTGGTGACCTCGAGACGCTCGCCGCGTTCGCTCAGGTAGTTGCCTTCGAAATCTGCGGTCTCGGCAATCGCCGTCTCATCAGCGCTTGGGGGTTGCGGCGGGGATTCGCGCTCCTGTCGGGCGCGCAGCAATTGCAGTGCATAGCGCGCGACCGCATTCGGCCGAAATTCCTGCATCGCGTTGATAGAGGCAAACGCACCGAAGCCGGCGTCAAGATCGATCCAGATTGCCGACATGAACGACACCATTCCGCCCGTATGAAGCAGTATGGTGTGACCATCGAGCTGATCGATAGCGAAACCGTAGCCGTACCCGGCATGGGGCCCGAAGTCGGCAGAGCGCAGATGCGGAGTGGCGAGGGTTTTGAAGCTCGCCTCTTGGAGAATACGCTGCTTTGGCCCGGCGCCGCGACGGATGAACATCGCCATATAGCGCGCCATGTCTAAGGGAGTAGACGCGATGCAGCCTGAAGCAGTCGTCCATGTCACGTTCCCAGCCGGTACGAGCGCCGCACCGCGCCGGTACGGCCGATCGTCTTCCTGCGGTACGTAGCTTTGCGCAATGCGCTGGCGCACTGTGCTGACTAGCGTGGGCGCCGTGTTCGTCATCCCGAGGGGCTCGAGAATGCGCTTGCGCAAGGCGAGCTCCCAGGTTCTTCCGTCCAACTTCTCGATGAGGTGCCCGAGCACACCGTAGCCGAAGTTGCTGTAGTGAAAGCGCGTGCCCGGGGCAAAGGCCTGACGATAGCGCTGCCCCGGTTGCTCAGGCAGTAGAGGTTCATCATCGGGCAGTCCGGCTGAATGCGTGAGCAAGTGGTGAATTTGGATTGGGCCGTAGGGAGTCTCGATGGGGAGCCAAGGCAAATAGCGGGTGATGTCGTGATCAACCGCGAGACGGCCCTCCTCCTGCAGTTGCAGCAGCATGACCGCGGCGAACGATTTGCTGATCGAACCTATCTCAAACAGATGCGCCGTCGTGACTGGAGTACGCGCTGCGACGTCAACCAAGCCGTAAGCCTGTGCGAGCAGCGGACCGTCTGCGCCAGCGAGCCCGAGAGTCAGGCCCGGCGCCCCCATGGTCCGCATATAGCTCCTGACGAACCGCGCGAGCGCGTCAGCGACGGCCTCGCCCCCTGAGCTCCGTCCGGCGATGGCACTGCCTGCGTAGGTGCCAGCCGCCAGGGCCAGAAGATCGCGGCGATTCATTAGCGGTCCGGGCATTGTTCCCCCAAGACGTGTTCGATGCCGGCGGGCGCAGGGCATCGCAAACATGTTGGGCAGCCTGACCCTGTGGAGCGTAGCTCAAAAACACCGCGCGCGACGGCTTAGTCACCGACCGGACCTCCTGGCAGGTTGCCGGAGGTCTCCTTACAGGCTCCGTGGGCGGGAGCTTAGCGTAAATGGCTAAGTTTGGCTGAGACACACCGGCGGCGCGTTTAATGTCCGCTTCGTTGCGAGAGCTGCCACGCCTCCGAGCCGTGTTCATACACTGAAGCAACCACGGGTAGCGGTGAAGCAAACTCGCGCCGCCGCACCGCTGGTTTGCGCTATCCTTGAAGAGTCAACTCTTATAAGAAGGCCAACATGCGCTCGACGGGGCTTTTTCGCGCGTTCCTGCGGATGGCGCCGCCATGTTGACCGCTGACGATGTCCGGAAAATTCCCCTGTTTTCGTCAGTGTCTGCAGCCGATTTGGAGCGGTTGGTACGGACCTCGGCCGACATTCATCTTTCCGCTGGCGAGTTCGCGGTGGCCGAGGGTGGCGAGCGCGCGCTCTACGCCGTGCTTCTCAGGCAAGATCGAGGTCGTCAAGCTGATCGACGGCCTCGAGCGCACGCTCGGCTGGCGCGTCCCCGGGACAATTTTCGGCGAGGTTCCGCTTGCCCTCGGGGCGCCGTTTCCGGGCGGCTATCGCGCCGTGGAAGTGTCGCGTGTGATGCGCGTGGAGGCAGCAGAGTACTGCACCCTAGTAGCGTCCAACCCCGAAGTTGCAACCAGGATGGGTGCGCTTGCACGCGAGCGTTTGGGAGGATTGCAGGCGATCGCCGCGGATCCGCCGAAGGCTCGCGTCACCCTCTGCGCAGCCGCGATCCCAGCGATGCCCGACCCTACGCCGGTTCCTCGGCCGCAATCAGGTAAGCCACGAGTGGCTCGCACCCGATGACCCGCAATTACCTGCTCGATGGCCGGGTCGGCTGCCGCAGGTGGACGAATACCCGGCCATCCGCTGCTCCGACGGTATCGTGCGGGAGCGACCCAGCATTCGTGACCTCGCCCGCGTGCTCGGTTTGCAGACCAGCCCTCGCACCACCCAATATGACACGATGATCATTGGCGGTGGACCGGCCGGACTGGCCGCCGCTGTCTACGGTGCGTCCGAGGGGTTGCGCACGATCGTAATCGAGCGTGAGGCTCCCGGTGGCCAAGCCGGCACGTCCTCCCGGATCGAAAACTACCTCGGATTCCCAAACGGGGTTTCCGGCGACGAGCTCGCAAGCCGCGCTCTGCAGCAGGCGCGCAGACTCGGAGCGGAAATCCTGGTGACGCGCACGGTTCAGCGGCTCGATTCACCGAAGATGGAGATCGTGCTCGACGGTGATGAGCGCGTCAGAGCGCGGACGGTGATCCTCGCAACCGGTGTGGCATGGCGGCGTGTCGCCATCCAGGGTGCCGAGCGCCTGATTGGGAAGGGCGTCTATTACGGTGCTGCCCGTAGCGAGGCCAACGCTACCCATGGGTTGGACCTGCATCTCATCGGGGCCGGAAATTCGGCCGGGCAGGCGGCACTATACTTCGCGAATCACGCCCGTTCGGTGACGTTGGTCGTGCGGGGTGATTCGCTCGAGAAGAGCATGTCGCAGTATCTGATCGATCAGCTGCGCCGACAATCCAACATCGGCGTTCTCCTTAAGTCGGAAGTCCAGGCAGCTCACGGTGATGCGAACCTCACGGCAATCGACATTCGAGACGGCGTCAACAAGAAAACGCATCGCGTGGAGTGCGGCGGTCTCTTTGTTTTCATCGGAGCCGACGCGGAGACCGATTGGTTGCCGGGCGACATCGCCCGAGATACGCGGGGCTATGTGCTGACCGGGGACGACGTGGTTAAGGCTGGACGCTGGTCGCATGAGCGCGATCCCTGCTCCTGGAGACCAGCGTTCCCGGCGTCTTCGCCTGCGGTGATGTCCGGCTTAGCCCCGTCAAGCGCGTCGCTGCGGCCGTTGGCGAAGGCAGCATGGCGATCGCCTTCGTCCAGCAGTTCCTGCAGAAAGCGTTGCACCGAACCGCCTAGGGGTGGCGGTTCGCCTTCCACGACTTGCGCGCTGAATGGTGGCCAGGCGCGGAATCGAACCACCGACACGCGGATTTTCAGTCCTCAGCAAATTGTCGCGTCCACATGTCCAAGATGCGGGCATGAACAGGTTCAGTCGTATTCGCACCTGGCACTATCAACGCTGCTCTGGCGCGGCGACCCTATTGAGGGGTACTGCCTGACGTGCCAAGAGTATTGGCAACTCGACAGCCACGAGCGGCACGATCTGGTGGTGAAGCTCACAAGCTGACCGACTTCAGCCGACACCTTGACAAAAAAGACGCGCACTACGCGTTGTTGCTTTTGATCGCGATCAACAAGCTTCACGAATAGATCGCTTGGCCCGCCTGAGTTGTCTGCGGCTGGGGACGAGGGCGGAGGCACCGGGCCACCGGGCGGACGGCACTAGGCTGTATTGGGATGCGAGGTTTACGGCCGGCAGCTCAGCGCTTGGCTGCGGTGGCGCCGGCCTTCGCCGTGTGACTCGACACGTCAGCGAGAGTGCCGTCGGACCAGCGCGTCACCGGTACGAAAAAAATGGTCAGCGGTTCGAGAAAAGTACAATCGCTGAATACCGGCGAGCCTTTGAGGTCGGCACCCCACTCATCCGCCGATGTGCGCGGCAGCAATGGCCGACGCCGTCGGCCAGATAAGTGTCCTTGGACATCATATAGACCATCGAGCCCAACTCGGGCCGAATTCGTGCGCTGCGACCCGCAGCCTTGGTGCGATTCAACATCTCCGAGCGGGACAGCCCCGCCGTGCACCCATTCGGTTCGCTTCAGGTAAGCGGGCAGCACCGAGCGCGCCGCCGCCTGGTTGAAACAGTGCGGCTGACGGACTGTCGGGTTCCAGAAGTCGGGCTTGTCGTAGTTGTTGGACCAAGCCCGTTCGACGATACAGACAAAATGGTTCTTACCCTTCACTGCGGTCTCATAACCTTTGGGACCGAACGCCAGGATTTCTGCCTCCGCAGAAATCGATGGCGGCGCCGCGCTGCGTGCCAACGCGATTTCAGCTTCCTGGCTGGGCGAGAGGTATTGCGCCAGCGGTGCCATGTTCGGATAGGGGTTTGTCGCGGTCTGCGCGCCGCTCCCGCCACCAAGCAGCAGCCCCACCAGGCCGAGTCCGACGGTCGCCCGTCTCACAGCCGCTCTCCAGGACACGGTGTCACTTCTCAATACTGCACTGTATGGTGAACTATTGAGAAAGCGCCACCGTTCTGTCAATGCCAATCATGCTGCTATGGCGTCCGGTCAGCCCATCGGAGTTGTGCGTGCGACGAGTAGCGGGGCATGCTTTGGACTAATTCAATAGTCCCTCTGTTCGACGGCGGTGTGATCCGGGTCTAGCCGGGTACCGTCTGCGTACCGGCAGGACACGGCCAAACCGGCCGAAAGCGGCCATTGATATATGCACGGTTGGGAATCGCAATGAGAAATCGCGAGTTTAGTTACGGCGTGCTCTGCGGCGCTGTGCTCACGTTGGCGGGAATAGCAATCGCCCACGGGAATCCGGAAAACGAAAGCGACGCAGTACAGCCGCTGATCGTCGTGCCCGGTAGCGTCCCCCGCTACAGCGGGCAACAGGGCAGAGAGGCGGACATTACTGAACTGCTCGCGACGAGTGCGCAAACTGGTGGGAAGCTCGGGATATTCCGGCAGACCATCGCGCCTGGCAGTGGACCGCCGACGCATCTACACCAAATGGAGATTGAGTTCGTTTACGTCGTGAGCGGCCAGTTCAAGTTCAAGGTAGATGATCGCGTGGTGAGCGTACCTGTTGGGACCTTAATCTTCGTTCCACCTAACACTGCGCACACCTTTAAGAACATCGGAACAAATCCGGGTGTGTTACTTTTCGGTGTGACGCCCGGTGGCTTCGAGAAGATGTTCGCGGAGCGACAGGGTGTAGATGCGGACACGAACAAGAGGCTGATGGAGAAGTACCACATGCAGGTGGTGGGCCCGCCTCTCCCGTAATCCCGCCCTTCACGCCGGCTTGACGCTAGCGTTGAGCCGAAAAAGGTTGCTCGGGTCGTAGCGCTTCTTGAGCGCAGCGAGTCGCGGATAGTTCTCGCCGTAAGCATCGTGCACGCGCACCTCGCGATCGTCCGTAGCGGCGAGATTCACGTACTGGCCGCGCGTCTGCTGCTCGATCTGCTTCCAGGCGTGCCGCACCCACTCGATGTCGCGCTGCCTATCGCCAGGAGGCATCTTCCAGGAGGTGAATACCCCCACGTTGTGGCTCGCGCCGCGATTGAAGTAGGCGGTGTCCTTCGGCGCCACGCGGCTGATCGCGCCGCCCTGATGCTGCAGCCACATCGCACCATCATCGGAGGGCATGGTCTCCGCGAACCCGACCATCGTGTCGATGAGCCGTGGGGTGACACCGAACACGAGTCCACCCTTGCCGTAGACGCCGAGCGGAGTGAAGCCGCGCAGATCCGCGCTCCCCTGGAGCTTGGCATAGGGCGCGGTGCCCATGTTGTCTTCGAACGGATTGCCGAGTTTTACGCAGCGGGCCGGCAACCCGCTCCGCGTCCGCCTCCGGTCCGCAGTAGCAGACACTGAGAGTCAGCCGGCGCTTGCCCTGCGGCGGCCAACCCACCACCGCATCAACGTAAAGCTCATCGGGCGCCGCGGCGATGAAGTCCGCGTAGCCGTGGAGCACTGCGCGCGCATCGGCGAACGGAAATCTGAGCGTCCCTCCGTACACGATCGGGTTGACTTCGTGGAGCCGAAACACGAACGTCGTGACGACGCCGAAGTTGCCGCCGCCGCCCTGTAGCGCCCAAAGCAGATCCGGATTCTCCTGCGCGTTCACCCGGAGCCAGTGGCCATCCGCGGTCACGAGCTCCGCTCCCAGGAGGTTGTCGCAGGTCAGCCCGAACTTGCGGGCGATGCGCCCAACACCGCCCCCCAGGGTGAGTCCCGCGACTCCGGTGTCGGCCGCGGTGCCGACGGGAGTTGCGAGCCCAAAGGCGAGCGCTTCGCGGTCGAGCTGGCCGAGCAGAGCACCGCCCTCGACGCGCGCCACCCGGGCGATCGGGTCGACCTCCACGGCGCGTATCGGCCGAGAGGTCGATCACGATCCCGCCGTTGCACCCGGACTGACCGGATTGGCTATGACCGCCGCCGCGCACCGCGGTGAGCAGATCATGCGCGGCCGCGAAGTTCACCGCGCGGCGCACATCAGCGGCGCCCACGCAGCGACTATGAGGGCTGGACGGAGATCGAAATCCGGGTTCCAAAGCCGTCGCGCCGCATCATAGGCCGGGTCACCGGCGCCGATGAGCTCGCCCCGCAACCCGGCGCGCAGGTCCTCGACATCTGCAGCGCTGAGCGCTAGCTCCCGCCCGTCGAGTCCCTTTGCGGCGATGTCACTGCCGTTCGAGCCCGCACGCGCGCGGCCGAACGGAATCGAGGTGGCTGCGACGGCAGCGAGACCCACTGCACAGAAGGTTCTTCTTCTCACGTTGGTCTCCCCCCTCGAGCAACACGTGTCAGGAGCCTGCGCGGGACGAGCCCTGGCAGTCAAGGGCGTAGGCCCTCGCCGCAATAACCGCCAGCAAGTAATGCAAGGTCGCCGACGGAGCTGCGGATCTCGCGCTCGAACGGCGGGGTCGAGTCGCGAGAGTGGCGGTAAGCGGGCCCGAACTGGCCGCTTCCTGGATCCCGACTGTCCGCTGAGAGGTAGCTCGGAGGGCCGCTCGGGGTCGACTTCGGCCAGATTCGCGTAACTGTCTCCAGTCGGCCGGGAGCCGTCATTACAAGGGCCAGCGCTCGTTCTCTACATAGCGGTGATTCAATTGCGCGGATTGTTCCGACATCAGAGGCAGGGCGTCACGGGGCAGTCTTTACTTCAGGCCGCAGTCCATGTTTCGGTTTCCAGTTTTCAGCCAAAGCCTTGCCCTGCGCGATCTGCTCTGGAGTCATCTGTCCTTCGGCTACACGTAACTCGTTCTTATAAAAATCCAGATTGTCTTTGGCGGCCAGTCGCAGCCACATATCGGCCTGAACCGGCTCGCGCGGAAGCTCGCCCTGCAAATACGCCTTACCCAGGAGCAACTGAGCGTCCTGGTTCCCCTGCTCAGCGGACAGCCGCATCCATTTCAGCCCTTCCGCGATATCCTTGTGGGGCAGTAAATACCAGGCACCCAGAAAGAATTGAGATTCGGCGTTGCCCTGCGCGGCGGCCTCTCTGAACCATTTGTTGGCCTGGTAAGGATCCTTTGGAACCCCCTGGCCCTTCAGGTACATCTTCCCAAGAATGAGTTGAGCGTCTGGATTGCCATGCTCCGCCAGCGGCTTGACTTCCTTGAGCGCCGTAGCGTAGTCCGCATTCTCGTAAGAGCGCCTAACGGACGCGAGATCCGGGGCGGCGAAAACTACCGAGCAAAGCGGGATGGCGAAAACACCAGGTAAGACGCGCCGCAGCCATGAACGCATCTTTATTTCTCCTTTCGTTTCAGTTGTTGGCGATGTCGCAGCAGGGGAATGTGAGACGCCTGCGTGCCGTAGAGGTAGCAAGAGTCAGGCCCCGGCGGGCAGCGATCGAGGCCTGACTCACGAGATCGGCTACATCGAGTTGGGACTATTGAAGTTGAAGACCTTGTTCTGCTGCACAGTGAGGTTTACCGGGCCCACGCAGGTCAGCGCTGCGAAGTTACCAGAGCCTTTGTTAGTGGCCGACCACTGCATCGTGACGTTGTAAATCCCGCTATTCAGGTTCGTAGCGAGCCAGTCGAAGCTGTGAGCGGAAACGGTGCTCTCGTTGAAGTTGAAGAAGCAGCCGGCACCGGGTGTCGTGCTCGTCGTGACGCACGATTGGGTGAGAGCGTTGAAGAGATTTGAGCTGATCTGGACATACCGGGCGTCGTAAGTGATCGGGAAATTCGGCACCACCTTTGCGCCTCCGTCAACCGTGACCCCAACGTTTACTCCGGCGAGAGCGGAGCTAGCTTGGGTGTCTTTGGTGATGCTGACGTCCGTCAGAAGACCAATGACCATCGAGGGCCTGATATCAAACAAGTTGCCGGCACCACTCGACGTCTTGATCGAAGTTGTGAAGCTTCCCAGGCACTGTCCGTTGTTTGCGGGGGTGGGCAGCGCGCCCCCGGAGCTCGCGCAGGTGTACCCGCCCGAGACGGTGCCATTGTCGGCAAGCTGACAGTTGACGCTGTTGCCCGTACTTGAATACGTGAAATTTCCGCTGGCTTGGGCAAGCGCCTGACCGGTGACGACGATCCCTAATTTCATCAAGTGCCTGGCGCGGCGCGTGGACGGAATGAAAGACTTCATGATTCGTGCCTCCCTGGGCTGATGCGTCTAAACGCGATAACGTTGGAACCGGAACGCAGTTTCGCTTTACTGAGACCGTTGAGATCAATCTCATCTGCGAGGGGGGGTGTAGCTCGCGACAAGGATCGCTGTGAATGCCAGGCCACAGTGATGCGTTTCACTTCGACCCCCAAGCAAGCGACTGCTCGTGACAGCCAGCAAGCTAACACGGCGTATCCCGCACGACACAATGTCGCCAACTGACGACCGCCAGGCGTCGACATAATCAGACGCAAACTGGCCTCTCGCAATCATTCAGTCTCTGTTCAGCCACCGTGTACC
>Ga0306920_100001423_pt1 | contig 29685 bp, 29 predicted proteins | sample flu12Cox44000170_FD_204666 | JGI IMG/M metagenome (GOLD analysis project Ga0306920, IMG submission 204666) | Lab enrichment of tropical soil microbial communities from Luquillo Experimental Forest, Puerto Rico - flux4day.12C.oxic.44.000.170 (v2)... | ecosystem: Environmental > Terrestrial >... | reverse complement strand
GAAGCTTCCTCACGCCGTGCGCAATGAAGGCGCCGCACAGCCGGTCGAGTTCTTCGAGCGACAGCAGGTCGGCCTTGGGCAGGAATGTCATGTTCTCCGACATGCAATAGACGCAGCGAAAATCGCAGCGATCGGTCACCGAGACGCGCAGATAGGTGATCGCGCGTCCGAACGGGTCGATCAGCGCGGGACGCGCGTCTTGGCAGTCGAATGCGAGATTTTGCGCGTCGTGCGTCATCACATGGCACTGCTCAGCACCCGAGCGAGCGCACCTGCGTCAAGGCGCTCCCGGGCAACGGAAAAAGGCGGCCTTTCCGCCGTTTCATATGGGAATTCTGACGGATATCGGCCAGAGCGTCCAGCGCCGTGGCAAGGGTCGGAACGACGATAACCGGCGCCCCGCTATGGCGCCGCCAAGCGAAATTATCGCGACGGCCAGGGATAGTTGGTCGCCGACGGCGCCGCCTCGGTCGGGGCTGAAGGTGCCGGGGCAAGTGCAGGTGCAGGTGGCGCCGCCGTCGGCGCGGGCGTAGGCGCTGCCGAGGCCATGGGCGGCGGTGCCGCCGGACGGGCCGCTGCCGCGACGGGTTTCTTCTTCTTCGCAACCAGCTTTTTCGGCGGTGCCGCCGGCCGCAGGTCCACGTGAACCGGATTGGGCGCGAGCCGCGGCGCAGCGGCTGCGCCCTCCGTCTCCGGACGCACCGACACGGTCTGCGGCTGATAGCCGCTCAGCGCAACCGTTACCGAGAACTCGCTACCGGGCTGGACCGAAAGCTTACAGGGCGTGCGGCAGCTCTCGCCCAACGAGGTTTTCGCGTCCGCCCCTGGCGGCTCGGACTCAATGGCCAGCGCCTCGGGCTGCGGGGTCGACTTCAGGAAATCCAGGCTCGGCATCGTTGCGGAACATGCGGCCAGCATGAAGCCACACGCCATGACGGCAATGACTCGGCTCATGATTGGATCCCACCACTGGGCGGCGCAGCGCCGCCTCTCCCCCAAGACCACGACCATAGAAGCGCGGCAGGGCCTGCGCAACCTAGGGTTCCTTCCCCCGCATGCTATGGCTTACCCACCCTAAAAGGCCCCCAAGTGTGGCGCCGATAAGGTAAAATAGGATTAACGTCGGTTTGCCGCGGTGGGGCTGCCGGCGCCCAACAGGTCGAATACCGCGCTTGGCAGCTCGGCGAAGGTACTGATGACCCGGTCGGGCCCCAATTCGCTCACCGGGGTCTCGGTGTAGCCATGGTCGACGGCAACGACCGGAACTCCTGCCGCGCGGGCGGTAGCGATGTCGCTGACGGAGTCCCCGACCATGACCGCGTGAGCGGGCTCGCCGCCGGCACGCGCGATCGTCCGACGCAGCAAGTCCGGATGGGGCTTTTGCAACCCGAACGTGTCCGCCCCGCAAATGGCGGCGAAGCGATTTGACAGGCCAAGCGCGTCAAGGAGCCGCACCGAGAGCCATTCGAGCTTGTTGGTGCAGACCGCAAAACGGCAGCCGCCGGCGGCGAGCTCATCGAGCGCGGCGTCGAGGCCGGGGAACGCTCGCGAGCGGTCGGCGATGTGCGCGGCATAGTGCTCGACGAAGTCTTTGACGAGGCTGTCGACCCCGGCCGCGTCGAGCTTGCGCGCTTGCGCCGCCAGCGAGCGTTCGATCATCGATCGCGCGCCGCCGCCGACCAAATTGCGCGCGGTATCGTAGGCGACCGGCGGCAGACCTTCGCGGGCGAAGATGACGTTGAGCGTGGCGACGAGATCGGGCGCGCTGTCGACCAGCGTGCCGTCGAGGTCGAAAATGACGGTCGGAGCAACCATCATCCGTGATCGCTACCGGGTGATGCGCGGGATGGCAAGGCTCGCTTTGGTGCGCGTTCGATGGCGAATGGACTATGCTCTCGCGCTGAACGAGGCTAGATAGACGCCGTCCTTGCTCCGGTGCCGGGCCAATTGTTTCGATCGCGATGGATGTCGATGCCCAAAAACGTGCCGCCGCCGCCCGCGCCCTCGAATTCGTGCGCCACGGCATGCGGCTTGGCCTGGGCAGCGGCTCGACCGCCAAGCATTTTGTCGAGCTTCTGGCCGAGCGCGTCCGCGCTGGCCTCGACGTGATCGCGGTGCCCACGTCGGAAGGGACGCGCAGCGACGCCGAACGGCTGGGCGTGCCGCTCACCAGCCTCGACGAGACGCCGCAGCTCGATCTCACCGTCGATGGTGCCGACGAGATCGCGCACGATCTGAGCCTGATCAAGGGCGGAGGCGGCGCGCTGCTGCGGGAAAAGATCGTCGCCTCGGCCTCCGCCCGCATGATCGTCATTGCCGATGAATCGAAGTGGGTGTCGGCGCTCGGCCGCTTCCCGTTGCCGGTCGAGGTGGTGCCGTTCGGATTGGGCGCGACGCGGAGGGCGGTCGAGGCCGCGGCCGCCGCCGTCGGCTGCGCCGGACCGGCCCTGCTGCGCCGCGCCAAGGACGGCCACGCTTTCGTCACGGACGGCGGGCACTGGATTCTCGATGCCGCATTCGAGCGGATCGCCGATCCGAAATCGCTCGCGGAGCGTCTCGACGGTATTGCAGGCGTGGTCGAGCACGGCTTGTTCATTGGGCTCGCGCACGCGGCCGTGATTGCCGGCTCGAGCGGCGTGCGCGTCGTCGAGCGGCGTTGAGCCTGTACCATCCGAAGAGGAGGTCTTGATGTTTGCTTCCCCAATCCCCAGGCCGCCCCGCGCCATGATGCTTGCGCTGGGCCTCGCTTTCGCCCTGGGCATCGGCGCCGCCGATGCACAACAGCCCTCGGCAAGCGCGATCGCGACCGCCAAGGAAGTGATCACGGCCAAAGGCGCCGCCGCGCTTTACAGCCCCTTGGTTTCGGGCGTCATCGAGAGGACCAAGAGCGTCTTTCTGCAAACCAATCCGATGCTCGGCAAGGATTTGAATGAAGTCGCCACCAAATTACACACGGAATACGCCACCCGCAGCGCGGAGATCGTGAACGACGTTGCCAAGCTCTATGCCTCGCGGTTCACGGAGCAGGAGCTCAAGGACATACTCGCCTTCTACAAGTCGCCGCTCGGGCGCAAGTTGATCGTGGAGGAGCCCGCCATCCTCGATCAAAGCATGAAAAGTGCGCAGACTTGGGCCGAAAACCTGTCGCAAGAGGTCATCGCCAAAATGCGCGCCGAAATGAAAAAGCGGGGTCACGACATCTAGATGCCGTGCCCGCTGACAGCTTGGACCCGACGATATGGCTGAGCATGACGTCGATCTCCTCGTCGTCGGAGCAGGCTCGGGCGGCGTGCGCGCGGCGCGGATCGCCGCCGGCTACGGCGCGAGCGTCATGGTGGCCGAGGGGTACCGGGTCGGCGGCACCTGCGTGATCCGCGGCTGCATTCCCAAAAAGCTGCTCGTCTACGCCTCGCGCTTTGCGGAGGAGTTCGAGGACGCGGCGGGTTATGGTTGGACGCTCTCCGAGCCGCGCTTCGACTGGTCGAGCCTCATCGCCAACAAGGACCGGGAAATCGCGCGGCTCGAGCTCGCCTACACCACGACGCTCGAACGCGCGGGCGTCAAGATCGTCAAAAGCCGCGCGGTGTTGGAAGATGCACATACCGTGCGTCTCCTCGCCACGGGTGAAAAAATCCGGCCGCGGCACATCCTCATCGCCACCGGCGCCGCGCCGTGGTTTGGTCCCAAGATCCCGGGGATCGAACACGTCATCTCCTCGAACGAGGCGTTTCATCTGGAAGAATTGCCCGCGCGCATCCTGATCCAGGGCGGCAGCTATATCGCCGTCGAGTTCGCCAGCATTTTCAACGGGCTTGGTTCCGAGGTGACGCTGGTCTACCGCGGCGAGAATATTCTGCGCGGCTTCGACGACGATCTGCGCGCCCATCTGCATGCGGAGATGACGAAGCGGGGCGTGCGGGTCCTTTGCGGCACGACGGTGAGGGCCGTGCAATGCACGCAAGACACCTTCACCGCCAAGCTATCCGACGACAGCCCCGTCGAAGTCGACAAAGTGATGTTCGCGCTCGGGCGCTGGCCGAATGTCGCCGGCCTCGGTCTCGATGCCGCGGGCGTGCGGTTCAGCGACCGTGACGGTATCGCGGTCGATCCGCTGTCGCAGACCTCGGTGCCGCACATCCATGCGATCGGCGACGTCACCAACCGGGTCAACCTGACGCCGGTCGCGATCCGCGAAGGCCATGCTTTCGCCGACACCGTGTTCGGGGGCAAGCCGACCGCGGTCGATCACGCCAACGTGCCCACCGCTGTTTTCTCCGAGCCCGAGGTGGGCGCGATCGGTCTGACCGAGGCGCAGGCCTGCGAGCGGCTGATGAAGGTCGACGTCTACAAGACGTCGTTCCGCCCGCTGAAGATGACGCTTGCGGGCCGCGATACGCGCGCCTTCTTCAAGCTCGTTGTCGACGGCGAGAGCGACCGTCTCGTCGGCTGCCATATCGTGGGGCCGGACGCGAGCGAGATGATTCAGCTCGTCGGGATCGCGCTGAAGATGAAGGCGACCAAGGCCGACATCGACGCCGTCATCGCGGTGCATCCGACCGCCGCCGAGGAACTGGTGACGCTACGGGAGAAGGCGCTGAGCCATCGCCGCGAGGCGGCCGAATAGCGCCCGCGTTTCGTCCGCGCTGTGGGCCTCATGCTCGCAATTCCATCTGGCTTGCGGCGCCGACCCTCGTGTATAAGGTCCCCGAACTGGAAAATCTCGCCCGTACTGGGGCTTAAGCGTGGTGGAGGGCCGTCATGCCCGAGCGTTGGACGCGCGACAGTTGGCGCAGCAAGCCAATCGTCCAGGTCCCCGATTATCCGGATAAGGCGGCGCTCGCCGCGGTCGAGCGCCGGCTTTCGACGTTTCCGCCCCTCGTTTTTGCAGGCGAAGCCCGCAGCCTGAAAAAGGCGCTCGGCCGCGTTGCGGCGGGGGAGGGCTTTCTGCTGCAGGGTGGAGATTGCGCCGAAGCCTTCACCGAGCACAGCGCCAACAATGTCAGCGCCAACAACATCCGCGACTTCCTGCGCGTGTTCTTGCAGATGGCGGTGGTGCTGACCTATGCCGCCGCCTTGCCGGTGGTGAAGGTCGGCCGCATCGCCGGCCAATTCGCGAAGCCACGCACGTCGCCGATGGAGAAAAGGGACGGCAAGGAGCTGCCGAGCTATCGCGGCGATATCATCAACGGTGTCGACTTCGATGAAGCGTCGCGGCGTCCGGATCCCGAGCGCCAAATCGAGGCCTATCGCCACTCGGCCGCCACGCTCAATCTGCTGCGCGCTTTCGTGCAGGGCGGCTATGCCAATCTCGCGAATGTGCGGCAGTGGACGCTCGGCTTCGTCAAGGACTCGCCGCAGTCCCACCACTACGAGGAGCTCGCCGACCGCATCTCCGAGGCGCTCGGTTTCATGCAGGCTTGCGGGCTCGATCTCGAAAGCCATCCCGAGCTCAAGAGCACCGACTTCTACACCAGCCACGAGGCGCTGCTGCTCGGCTACGAGCAGGCGATGACGCGCGAGGACTCGACGCACCCCGGCACCTTCTGCTGCACCTCGGCGCACATGTTGTGGATCGGCGACCGCACCCGACAGCCCGATCACGCGCATGTCGAGTTCTGCCGCGGCATCATCAATCCGCTGGGACTCAAATGCGGACCGTCGAGCAAGGTCGATGAGATGCTGCGGTTGATCGACATCCTCAATCCGGAAAACGAGCCGGGCCGGCTGACGCTGATCGTGCGGCTGGGCTCGGACAAGGTCGGCGATCAGCTTCCGGCCATGATCCGCGCGGTTAAGCGCGAGGGAAAGGTCGTGCTGTGGTCGTGCGATCCCATGCACGGCAACACCATCACCTCGGAAACCGGCTACAAGACGCGACCGTTCGACCGCATCCTGGCGGAGGTGAAAACCTTCTTTGCGGTTCACCGCGCCGAAGGAACGCACGGCGGCGGCGTGCATCTGGAGATGACCGGCCAGAACGTCGCCGAGTGCACCGGCGGTGCCCGCATGATCACCGACGCGGACTTCAAGGATCGCTACCACACGGTCTGCGACCCGCGGCTCAATGCCGAGCAATCGATCGACCTTGCGTTCCTGCTGGCCGACCTGCTCAAGGCGGAGCGCACCGCCAGGGCGCGGCCGCTGCCGGCCGCCGCCGGGCTCTGATCGCACCGTGATCCGCCGAAGGCGGACTGGGCAGGGAAGGTTTTCGCCTGTTTGTTTGCTAAGATGGTCGCAATGCGGGCGGGTGCGTGGCGCGTTCGCCAGGCCATAACGATCCGCGCAGCGGGAGGAGGTTCTCATGCATCGCCATATGGGAGGGGTGGGCGCGCTTTCGCTTGCCGCGTTGATGTCGCTGTCGTCCGGAGCCAGCGGCGAGCTGGCGCTTTCCGCCAATGACGGGAAAGCCGTTCTCATCGACGGCGTGAATGCGGTGCCGGCCAATCCGCCGGCGGATTCCGTCACGGTCATCGATCTCAGCGCGACGCCGCCCAAGGTCGTCGCCGAGATCCCGGCCCCGACCAGCGTTATCGGCCCACCGTCGAGCGTAGCGATCGCGCGCGACGAGAGTTTCGCGCTCGTCACCGGGGCATCCAAGATCGATCCGGCCGATCCGAAGAAGACCGTGCCCGACGACAAGGTCACGGTGATCGACCTCAAGGCCTCCCCGCCCAAGGTCGCGGCGCAGTTGCAGGCGGGGCAGGGTGCCGCGGGCGTGTCGATCAATCGCGCCGGGACCCTCGCGCTGGTCGCCAACCGGTCCGAGGGAACGGTCTCCGTCTTTTCCATCGCCGGCAATACGCTCACGCCGGTCGGCAAGGTCAGTTTGGGCGACGACAAATCGGGCCCAAGCCATGTCGCCATCACACCGGATGGCAAGACGGCGCTGGTCACCCGCGACGGCGACAGCAAGATTTCGGTGCTGTCGATCGACGGCAACAAGGTCGAGCACACCAAACGCGATATCTCGGCGGGGCTGCGGCCCTACGGACTCGTCATCCATCCCAACGGCAAGGTCGCGGTTGTGGCGAACATCGGGACGAGCAGCGGCGATGCCGATACCGTGAGCTTGATCGATATCGAGGCGAAACCGGCGCGGGTCGTTCAAACCGTTACCGTCGGTCAAACGCCGGAGGGGATTGCGCTGTCCCCCGACGGCGCCTTTCTCGCCGTGGGCGTGGCGAATGGGTCCAACAAGGCGAAGAACAACCCGTTCTTCAACGATTACGGGTTGGTGAAGGTGCTGAGCGTCAAAGGCAACGAGTTGGTCCCGCTGACCGAGGCCAAGGTCGGCCACTGGTGTCAGGGTCTTGCCTGGAGCAAGGGCAACCGCACGCTTTTGGTCCAGTGCATGGTCGAGAAGGAGATCATGGTCCTCAACTTCGACGGCAAGGAACTCAAGCCGGCCGGGTCGATCAAGCTCAATGCGGGCCCGGCTGGCATTCGGACGGCAGAGCCGTGAGCGGCAAGCAAGAGCCCGGCCAAACACGTCCTCCTCGCGCCGCGCCATCGCGCCGCGGCGCGAGCAAGCTGGATTTGGCTCAGGACGACGATAGATTGCGCGAGGACACCGTCGTTGCGCCAGGTCGCTATTCATCGCACTCCATGGAACGGTTGCTGCGCGCCGCCATCAATACCTGGCACGGGCTCCTCGCTGCGGCGCGTAGCGAGGAGGCTTTTCGCCAGGAACTGATTGCCCTCGTTGTGGCGGTACCGGTTGCCTTCTTGGTTGCCGAGGAGGCCTGGAAGCGCCTTGCGCTCATCGCCGTCGTGGCTTTCGTGCTTGTCGTCGAGCTGTTGAACACGGCGATCGAAAAGCTAGCCGATCGCGTCAACCTCGCGATCGATCCCCAAATCGGCCGGGTCAAGGACATGGGCTCCGCGGCGGTCGGCCTTGCGCTGCTCATCGCCGGGCTGACCTGGCTGTTGGCGCTGGCCGAGCGATTTGGGCTGATCTGACCAGACCTCGGCGCGATTGCCGGGCGCGGGCGCGACGCGCTAGACCTAAGCCATGAATGCGCGGCCCACCGACCGTTTGGCCATCGCGATCGGACAGCTCAATCCGATCGTCGGCGACATCGCCGGCAACGCCGACAAGGCGCGCCGCGCGCGGGCCGAGGCTGCCCGCTCCGGCGCCGACATCGTGGCGCTTCCGGAACTTTTCCTCTCCGGCTATCCGCCGGAGGATCTCGTGCTCAAGCCGGCGTTCCAGGCGGCCTGCCGAGCGAAGGTCGAGGAGCTTGCGCGCGAAACTGCGAACGGCGGTCCGGCGCTGCTGATCGGCACGCCTTGGCTCGAGGAGGGCAAGGTCTACAACGCGTATTGCTTGCTCGACCGCGGCGCCATCGCCGCCGTGCGTCGGAAGGTGAACCTGCCTAACTACGGCGTGTTCGACGAACGGCGCGTCTTCGCGCCGGGGCCGCCGCCCGGTCCCGTCAATTTCCGCGGCGTGCGCATCGGCATCCCGATCTGCGAAGACATCTGGACCGAATGGGGCGACTACGAGGACGTGGTCGAATGCCTCGCCGAGACCGGCGCCGAGCTGATGATCGTGCCCAACGGCTCGCCCTATTCGCGGGACAAGGACGACATGCGCCTCAACCTTGCCGTCGCCCGCGTGACCGAGAGCGGCGTGCCGCTGATCTATATCAACCAGGTCGGCGGCCAGGACGAGCTCGTGTTCGACGGCGCCTCCTTCGGCCTCAATGCCGATCGCGCGCTCGCCTTCCAGCTCCCGGCCTTTCGCGAAGTCGTCCAGACGCTGCGCTGGGAGCGCAGCGGCAATGGTTGGCGCTGCGTCGATGATTTCATCGTCGCGGTCGAGGCGGGCGAGAAGGCGGACTACTTCGCCTGCATGCTGGGGCTGCGCGATTACGTCGGCAAGAACGGTTTCAAGGGCGTGGTGCTGGGGCTTTCGGGTGGCGTCGACTCCGCCCTCGTGGCGGCATTGGCGGTCGACGCTCTGGGAGCGGATCGCGTGCATTGCGTGATGCTCCCCTATCGCTACACTTCGCGGCAATCGCTCGACGATGCGGCGCAGGTCGCCAAGGCGCTTGGCGTCCAATACGACACGGTGCCGATCGAGAGCGCGGTTCTGGGACTCGAGAAAGCCCTCGCGCCGGTCTTCGCAGGCCAGCCGCGCGACGTCACCGAGGAAAATCTGCAAGCGCGGGCGCGCGGCACCATCCTGATGGCGATCTCCAACAAGCTCGGCCTGATGGTGGTGACCACGGGCAATAAATCGGAAATGTCGGTCGGCTATGCCACGCTCTATGGCGACATGAACGGCGGCTTCAACCCGATCAAGGATCTCTACAAGACCGAGGTCTATCGGTTGGCGCGGCTGCGCAACGGCTGGAAGCCCGACGGCGCGCTCGGGCCCAGCGCGCAGGTGATTCCCGACAATATTTTGACCCGTGCGCCCTCCGCCGAGTTGCGCGAGAACCAGACCGACCAGGACACCCTGCCACCCTACGACGTGCTCGATCAGATTCTCGAACGGCTGGTCGAGCGCGAAGAGCCGATCGCCAAGATCGTCGAGGACGGCTTCGACCGCGAGACGGTCATGAAGGTCGAGCGCATGCTCAATCTCGCCGAGTATAAGCGCCGGCAGGCTGCGCCCGGCGTCAAGGTGACGCTCAAGAATTTCGGCCGCGACCGTCGCTACCCCATCGTCAACCGCTTCCGCGATTCCGGCGCGCCGCTGCCCAAGCCCGACGACGCGTTGGTGAAGAACGCGGCTGCGAAGAGCGAAGCGTACGATTTCTGAACGCTCCCTTCGTCCCTCCGCAGCGGGGAAGGCGAGGGACGCCCAGCAAGCGAGGAAAACGATGTACAAAGCGTCCGCGGGTATCGCTCTGCCAACCTCCATCATCGGCTCGCTGCCGCGGCCGGCCTGGTACACCGCGGTGCTGGGACCGAAGAGCTTCCTCGAAGCCATGGTCAATTCGCGTTACCGCGAGCAGTACGAGGATGCGGTCTCGTGCTTTCTGCGGGCGCAGGAAATAGCCGGCCTCGACATCTTGACCGACGGCGACGCGCACTACGACGAGGAGGTCGGCGGCATGAGCTGGCAGGGCTATCCGCTGACCCACATGGACGGTTTTGCCGAATTGCCGCAGCCGATGGTCTACAAGATCGGCGCTGTCGCCTATCCGCGCGGGCACATCCTGCACGACTTTCTCGAAGCGCGCGTGTTTCCCCGCATCGTGGGGCCTGTCGAGCGCGGCAGGTTGCAGTACACGGCGATGTGGAAGACGGCGCAGCGCATGACCAAGAAGCCGATCAAGTTCGGGACCATCCTGCCCGAACTGATCGCGGCTTCCGTCGAGGACGACTACTACAAAGATCCGGTCGAGCGCACGTGGGCGATCAGCAATGCACTCAACGAGGAACTCCATGAGCTCGCCGATGCCGGCTGCCCGGTCGTGCAGATGGAGGAGCCGCAGATTCACATGGTGCCGGCGCGCGGCAAGACGTTCGGCAAGCTCGACGCGGCCGACCTGGTGAAGATCTTCAACAACACCGTGAAGGGCCTGCGCGGCAAGACCGAAGTATGGTGCCACACCTGCTGGGGCAACCCGTCCCAGCAGCGCATTTTCCGCGACGTCCAGAGTTACCAACCGACGCTCGAGGCGCTCAACCAGGTCGAGGCCGATGCGCTGACGTTCGAGACCTGTTCATCCGGCACCGGCGATTTGAAGGCCATCGGCGAGGTGATCAAGGACAAGAAGGTCGTCATCGGCGTGATCGACCATCACACCCTGCAGGTCGAGCGGCCCGACGAGATCGCCGTGCTCATCCGGGAGGCGCTCAAGCATATTCCCCCGGAGCGGCTGATCATTTCATCCGACTGCGGCATGGGCCGTGAGGGCATGGGCCGCCGGCACGCCACTTACAAGATGGTGGCGATGGTGCTCGGCACCAACATCGTGCGCAAGGAGCTGGGGCTGCCGCAAGCGGAATGCCTGGCCGCGGAGCAGCGCTATTCGCTCACGGCAACCAAGAGCGCATAGCCCGCGGCCGCTGCCGAGAGCCACGTCCATGGATCGATCACGATTGATCCGTCACCGCACCGGATAGACGGTCGGTCCGACTGCGCGCACTTTGCGCTTGCCCGGTGGTTGCTCGGCCTTTTCCTCGGCGGCCGGCGCGGCGCCTTGATCGGCGCTGGCGGGGGGCAGCGGGGCGCTGTTGACGGCATCGGTGCCTTTGGGCGACTGCCGGCCGGGATTGGCGCCGAGATTGACCGGCTTGCCCTGCGCGTCGAAGCGCGGCTGCGACAATTGCTTCGCCCGCTCCTCCGTAACGACGATATCGCCGCGTTCCACGGTCTGGTCATCCCCCTGCCGCAAGGCGTCGGCCCAGGACTGGCCGGGTAACCGACAGCTGCAGGCGGCATTGTACTGCTTGCGATAGCTGAACGCGGTGGCCAGGTCGGAGTAGACGCGGCCGCTCATGGACACCGCGCGGGACACGTCCTCGCCGGGGTTGCGGTGGCTGTAGAGGGTCACCTCGGTGGCCGGGCACGTGCGCCGGCAAAGCGCTTCGTCGTCCGCGAACTTGCCCGGCACCGTGGAGTAGGAAATCGGGAAGTAATAGCCGTCGCAGGTTCTCACGCACAGCGTTCGATAGGTGCCCGCGAGCGGGGCATTCGGGGCGGGCGCGACGCCGCCGAACAGGCTGTCGAAAAACCCGCCCGGCCCGCCGGTAACGTATTGGCGGTACTGCGGGCCGCAATCGTTCTGCCCGAGCGCCACCAGGATGCCGCGCCGCTGTCCTTCGCGCTCGCCGCTGTTGCCCTGCAGCCGCTGGATGTCGGTCAGCGTGCGGTCGAGGTTCGCGCGCATCTGCTGGATCTGGTTGTTGAGCGGGCCGCATTGCGGCGACTGTCCGCTGAACAGGGCGAAAAAGCCGCCGCCCTGGCAACCCAGGCGCTGGGATTGCTGGCCGAGGCGGTCGAGTTCAGCCTGCTGCTTTGCCGCGGCGTCTTCGTAGCGCTTGATCTGCTCCGCCTTTGCGGGGTCGACCCCGGCGCCGCGATCGATCGCGGCGAGCTGGCTTTCGAGGCGCAGGCAGGCTTGGCTGCGCGTGCCCGCATTGGGAGCAGGGGACGTATTGGGAGCCGGGACAGGGTTGGGAGGAGGAGAGGAGAACGGAAAGGAGAACTGCGCCGCTGCGGGCGCGGCGCAAAGAACGAGAACGGACAGAGCGGCGCCCGGTCCGCGCAAGACTTTCGTGATCGCTGTGCCAACCATGGAGCCCGACCCGACGCCCACAGTCGAGGATGGAAGCGCCGGAATGGTGACCAAAGTGTGAAACCCCTGTGCCCAACCGCAAACACCCCTTGTAGCGCCTAGGGCGGGTCGGGGTGAGCCGCCTTTACAACCGGCTTTTCCATGTCGATCGACGGCCCGATCGGCCGTGCGGCTTCGCTGCGCAAATTCCATAGGATGCCCGTGATGATCAGGCCGGCGCCGGTAAAAACGAAGACATCGAGCGATTCGCCATACATCCACCAGCCGACCACCGCGATGAGGGGAATGCGCAGGAAGTCGAGCGGTACCACCACACTCGCATCTCCGGCCCGAAACGCGTTGGCCAAGCAATAGTGCGAGGCCAGCCCCGAAATGCCGACCGCGACCGCCGCGAGAAGCTGGCCGAGGGTGAGCTTGGTCACGAACAACGGGTGCGAGCCGAGCAAGGCGAGCGGCAGCTGGATGAGGTTCATCCAGAAGATGATCGCGAAATTGGTGTCGGTGCGCGTCAGCTTCTTGGTCGTGATGAGAGCAATGGCGAATCCGAGCGCGGCCAGCAGCACCAGGAGCGCGGCCGGCTGAAACGTCTGCAAGCCCGGACGTAGGATGACCAGCACGCCCATGAGGCCGAGCACGACGGCGCCGATCCGGCTCGCGGTCATGCGTTCGCCCAGCACCGGCAGCGCGAGCAGGAGTGCCCAGGCCGGCGCGGTGAATTCCAGCGCGAACACGGTCGCGAGCGGGAGGAGCAGAAGGCTCTTCGCCCAGAGATACTGCGCTCCAAGATGGACGGTGTTGCGAAAGACGTGCAGCGGCAGGTGTCGGCTGAAGACCGTCGATCGCAGGTCGGCGCGCATGGCCGCCAGGGTGGCCATCACCACCAAGCCGAGGCCGGCGCGCGCGGCGAGGATCTCCATGACGCTCAACGTCTCGGCCAGCACCCGCACGGAGACGGCCATCGCCGAGAACGCGAGCAATGCGCCGCTCATCCAGAGGACGACGCGAACGAGGTGTCTCTGTGCCACGATCGGGGCGTCGCCGCTCAAGAATGAACTACGCGCGGATGGCGATCGATGACGAGATCACTCCGCGTCAAGCTGGTTCTCCGGCCGGGCCTGCTCAAAGGCGGCGAGTTTCGCGCATGCCACATCGACCGCGACGATTTTGGGAAATCGATCGAGCGGCACCTTCAGACGCCGCGCGTTGTAGACCTGCGGCACCAGGCAGACATCGGCCAGCGTAACCTCGCTGCCGAAGGCATAGGGCGCCGGGCGGATCATGGTTTCCATCGCGGCGAAGCCCTCGAGAATCCAGTGGTGGTACCAGGCGTCGATCTTGGCTTGGTCCTGACCGAGCTCGTTCTTGAGGTAGCGCAGCGGTCCCACGTTGTTGAGCGGGTGGATGTCGCAGGCGATCACCTGGGCGAACGCGCGCACCTTCGCCCGATCGATCGGATCGCGCGGCAGCAGGGGCGGCTTGGGATGGACTTCGTCGAGATAGTCGATGATCGCGAGCGATTGAATGAGCACCTCGCCGGAATCGAGCTGGAGAGCCGGCAAGCGCATTTGCGGGTTGACCGCGCGGTATTCCGGTTTCTTGTTGAGGCCGCCTTGCTTCTGCAGGTGGATGGGAATCATCTCGCTGCTCAGGCCCTTGAGGTTGAGCGCGATGCGCACCCGATAGGCCGCAGACGAGCGAAAATAGGTATAAAGCTTCACGTCTCCTCCTTGTGGGGCGATCGTCGGGCGCGCCGCGTCGTCAGATCTTGCCGCTTTCGACTTCAGCGACGAGCTCGGCCGAGCGTTTGGTTAATTGCTTCACGGCGCGATCAAAGGCGGGACGATCGGCGGGTGCGACCACCTCGCCGAGCCGGTTCATGAATTCGAGCGCGCTCGGGGCAAGTTCTTCATAGATCGCGCGGCCGGCCGGTGTCAGCGACAGAAAGGATTCGCGCAGATCCGCGCGATTGGCACGCCGGCTGAGAAATTTGCGCTGCTCGAGCTGCGCCACCGCGCGAGAGACCTTGGTCTTGTGCATATGGGTGTGCGCGCCGACGGCTTTGCCGGTCATCACGCCGTTCTCGCCGAGGGTGACCATGACCCGCCACTCCGGTATTCCTATACCGTACCGTCCGTAGACGCGCGTTAGCGCCTGCGACACCAGGCTGGACAGGACGTTGAGCCGGTGGGGCAAGAAATCTTCGAGCTTGAGCAGCGGCGCTTGAGCACCCGTTTGGTCGGGCGCCGAGGCGGCGTGTGCCGCGCCGTCACGCACTGGACCGGAGTTCGTCATCAACCGCGCCCCGGGGCTGGAGCGGTCGGCTCAAACCTCGACCGCCGCGGCGAACATTGGCGGAAGATGGCCACCCGCGCAACGGAGCGCAGCTCGCGTCGCTTGCAGGAGCGCCGGCGCGCCTTGCGTCTGCGCCGACACGTTGCAGTTGCACTATGCATTGTAAAGAACAGGCCCGAAACAATGGAATCGGATCGGCGAAGGTTTCCTACAGCCCCAGGTTGGTTCGATCTGGCGCGGGAGGCTTGAGGGATTTTTCCGCCTTCGCCCGTCTCAAAAGAGCATGGTTCGGCTCTCCTTGTCTGGTCTTCAAGAAAGCACACCTCGCGGATGCGCGTGCGCGCAAACAAAAACTCGCGGCAGCATCCCGCGGGCCGGTTGGCGCAACTTTGGTGAATACGCTTTTCTCGAAGATTCTCGCCACGCGAGTCAACAGGAAAATACGCGGCGCAAACGGCTCACGGACTTGGCAACAGCGGTGTCGCGGCGACGGTGTGGCGCGGCCTCAGCGCAGGCACTCGATGGCGACGAATTCGTCGCGGGCGGAGGTGCCGTTGGTCGTCGGCACCGCGCCGGCGATCTCCTCGCGCTCGACCTTGTGGAACGAGGCGGCTTCCATGTAGTCGCGGGCTTTGCAATAGGCGGTGGCAACCGCCGCCCCGCAGGTCGCGCCGGCCGCGAGACAGCGGTCGACCCCGTAGCCGTCGGAATTGTTGGCAATGATGAAGGTGCGCTTTTCGGCCTGCGCCGCAGTGCCGAAAGCGGCGGCCGCGAGGACGAGCGCGGCGAACAAGTACCGCATCCTTGACACCCCCTTCCCCGGTTTTTCCCGGAGAACCCGACGGCGACATTGCGAGGAAAAGCCTTAAGGCGCCCCTAACCGCCAAGGCTGATCCCCGCCGTCAAGACTGGTGATAACGGGCTTTGGCGGCCTTTGACTAGGACATGAAAGCCACACTCTCGGGCGATCTTGCAGCCGTCGAAAACGCCTTGCGGACATGGGAGTTAGGCAGCATTGCCGGCCGGCGCGGGCGGGGCCCTTGACGCAATCCGCGCGCTTGCCCATGCTCCGCCGTCATGAACGGCCTTAACCACGTCTGCGGCATTTGCCGGGAGATTATCGGCTAGCGACCCACGCTGGCTGCGGCCGTCTTTTCTCCTCACCCGAGATGTTTGGACGCCCGGCCAGCGAGGCCGCGAGGCGTCTCTGTTTCGTTTGGGCCGCGCGCCGCAAGGTTGAGACGAGACGTTGGGGGTGAGAACTGGTGCGATGGAGCTCAAGCTCTACGATACGCTCACGCGCGAGAAGCGCCCCTTCAGGCCGCTCGATCCCGCGCGCGTGCGCATGTACGTGTGCGGGCCGACGGTCTACGACTTCGCCCATATCGGCAACGCGCGTCCGGTCATCGTCTTCGACGTCTTGTTCCGCCTGCTGCGCCACCTCTACGGCGCCGATCATGTCACCTACGTGCGCAACATCACCGACGTGGACGACAAGATCAACGCGCGCGCCGCGGAGGAATACCCCAATCTGCCGCTGAACGCGGCGATCCGCAGGGTGACCGAGACAACCGACAAGCAGTTTCATGAGGATGTGGCCGCGCTCGGCTGCTTGCCGCCCACGGTCGAGCCGCGCGCGACCGAACACATCGACGCCATGAAGACGCTGATCGAGCGGCTCGTCGCTTCGGGCCACGCCTATGTCGCCGAAGAGCACGTGCTGTTCAGCGTGCCCTCGATGCCGGACTACGGCAGGCTTTCGAAGCGCTCGCTCGACGAGCTGATCGCGGGCGCGCGCGTCGAGGTCGCGCCCTACAAGCGCGACCCGCGCGATTTCGTGCTGTGGAAGCCGTCGAAGCCGGGCGAGCCGGCGTGGCCGTCACCGGCGGGCATCGCGGCGCCTGGCCGTCCCGGCTGGCACATCGAGTGCTCGGCGATGGCGTGGAAGCACCTGGGCGAGACGTTCGACATCCACGGCGGCGGCATCGACCTCGTGTTTCCGCACCACGAGAACGAGATCGCGCAATCGCGCTGCGCGTTCCACCTGCCGGTGATGGCGAATTTCTGGATGCACAACGGCTTCCTGCAGGTCGAAGGCGCGAAGATGGCGAAGTCGGAGGGTAATTTCGTGACCATCCGCGAGTTGTTGGCCGACTGGCCGGGAGAGGTGCTGCGCCTCAACATGCTGCGCACACATTATCGGCAGCCCATCGACTGGACGATGGCGGGCATACTGGAAAGCCAGAAGGTGCTAGATCATTGGTATGACATCGTTGCCGACATGCCGATGTCAATCGGCATCGATGCAGACGAGGAAGTGGTCGGATCGCTTTGCGACGATCTAAACACACCAAGCGCACTGACGCGGCTGCATGCTCTTGCGGGTGAAATTCGAACCTCCGCATCAGGTTTGCGTCAACTGGAGCTCCGGAACAAACTAAAGGTGTCGGGCACTTTTTTGGGAGTGCTCGCGTTCACGAAAGGCGAAGCCCTCGAAAATCATCCTCACCGCCGTGTCGTCGATGCGGATAAGGTGAACGCGCTTGTCGACGCGCGCAATGCCGCCCGCAAGGCGAAGAATTTCAGAGAGGCCGACCGCACCCGCGACGAGCTCAAGGCGATGGGCATCGAGCTCGAGGACCACAAGGACGGCACCACGACTTGGAAGGTATCGCGATGATGGCGCGCGTACAGTCGAAGCTTGCGTTGCGGCCGTTCCTGTCGACGGACGCGCCGCTGCTCGCCGAAATCTTTCGCGCCAGCATCGAAGGGCTGACCGCCGACGACTACAGCGCGACCCAGCAAGAGGCCTGGGCGTCCATGGCGGATGACGAAGCCGCCTTCGCCGCGCGGCTCGCCAATGCGCTGACCTTGCTTGGCACCATCGACGGCTCGCCCGTGGGCTTCGCATCGCTTGCCGGTCCCGAGCGCATCGACATGCTCTACGTTCATCCCGCGGCCGCCGGGCAGGGCATCGGCAGCATGCTCATCGACGCGCTGGAGAAGCTCGCGGGCTCGCGCGGCGCGCCCCGGTTGACCGCCGACGTCAGCGATAGCGCGCAGGAGTTCTTCAAGCGTCGCGGCTTCGTGGCAAAGCAACGCAACTCCATTCCCCTCGGCAACGAGTGGCTGGCGAACACGACCATGGAAAAGCGGCTTGCCGCCAAGGAGCGCGCGCAATGAAACGACCGAACACGCCGCTCCCGGGCCTGCAGCGGCACCATATCGTGATCGCGGTCATCGCGATCGTGGTCGCCGTCGCGCTGGTGCTCAACTATTATCTCTGGTGACGCGCTCTGGAGGATGCAGGCGATGACCAAGCCAGAGACGCCGTTCCCGAGACACTGGCTCTACTACATCGTGCTCAAATACGCGGTCATTGCTGCGGCGGTGCTGATCGCGCTTTACGTCGCATCCCAGCTGTTGTGAGTTCATCATGGCCCGCGAACGCCTCTATCTCTTCGACACCACGCTGCGCGACGGCGCGCAGACCAACGGCGTCGATTTCACCCTCAACGACAAGCTCGTCATCGCCCGAATGCTGGACGATCTCGGCATCGACTACGTCGAAGGCGGTTATCCGGGCGCGAACTTGACCGACACGCAGCTGTTCGCCGAGGAGCGCGGGCTCAAGACTATCTTCACCGCGTTCGGCATGGCGCGGCGGCCCGGCCGTTCGACCTCGAACGATCCAGGCCTCGCGGCGCTGCTCGAGGCCAAGGCCGACGCCATCTGCTTCGTGGCGAAATCCTGGGATTACCACGTGCGCGTCGCGCTCGAGACCAGCCCGGAGGAAAATCTGGCCTCGATCCGCGACAGCGTGCGCGCGGCGGTGCGCAGCGGGCGCGAAGTGCTGCTCGATTGCGAGCATTTCTTCGACGGCTACAAGGCCAATCCGCAATTCGCGCTCGCGTGCGCCAAGGCTGCCGTCGATGAAGGCGCGCGCTGGGTGGTGCTCTGCGATACCAATGGCGGTGCGCTGCCGCACGAGATCGAGAAGATCGTCGGCGAGGTGGTCAAGGTCATTCCGGGCGACCACGTCGGCATCCACGCCCATAACGACACCGAGCAGGCCGTGGCCAATTCGCTCGCCGCCGTGCGCGCCGGCGCGCGCCAGATCCAAGGCACGCTCAACGGGCTCGGCGAGCGCTGCGGCAACGCCAATCTCGTGTCCATCATTCCGACCCTGAAGCTCAAGGGCGAATTCGCCGACCGCTTCGATATCGGCGTCTCGCACGCGCAGCTCAAGACTCTGGCGCATGCCTCGCACACGCTCGACGAGATGCTCAACCGCGCGCCGAACCGGCACGCGCCCTATGTGGGCGAAAGCGCCTTCGCGACCAAGGCCGGCATTCACGCTTCCGCCATCATGAAGGAACCCGCGACCTACGAGCACGTGCCCCCCGATACGGTGGGCAACCGGCGCAAGCTGCTGGTCTCGGAGCAGGCCGGCAAATCGAACGTGCTCGCCGAGCTCGACCGCATCGGGCTCAAGGTCGACAAGGACGATCCCCGCATCGGCCGGCTGCTCGATGTCGTCAAGGAGCGCGAGGCGATCGGCTATGCCTACGAGGCGGCAGATGCGTCTTTCGAGCTGCTGGCGCGCCGCGTCCTCGGCAAGGTGCCGAGCTATTTCGACGTCGAGAAGTTTGACGTCAATATCGAGCAGCGCGACAACGCGCTCGGCCAGCGCGTCACGGTGTCGTTGGCGGTGGTCAAGGTGAAGGTCGAAGGCGAAACGCTGATCTCGGCGGCGGAAGGCAACGGGCCCGTCAACGCGCTCGATCTGGCGCTGCGCAAGGACCTGGGCAAGTATCAGAGCTACATCAGCGGGCTCGAGCTCACCGACTACCGCGTGCGCATTCTCAATGGCGGCACCGAGGCGGTGACCCGCGTCCTGATCGAGAGCCAGGATGAGACCGGGGAGCGCTGGACCACGGTCGGCGTCTCGTCCAACATCATCGACGCCTCGTTCCAGGCGCTGATGGATTCGATCATCTACAAGCTCGTGCGGTCCGGGGCGCCGGCGTAGCGGCCAGACCTCATATTTGTCCTGCGCACGCGGGCGAGGGGCGAGGCCTTGGGCGCCACCCGGCTGAGGCCGCCTTCCCCCGCTGCGTGGGTGCGCGGTCACACCAAGTTCGCGGGCGCGTGCTCTATCGCATCCGGGGCACGAGGATGGTTCTTCAATGATCGACCACATCTCCATTGCAGTGCGCGATCTCAACCGGGCGACGCGCTTCTATCAGGCGGTGCTGGGCGCCGTCGGCTACGAAAAGCTCGTCGTGCGGCCGCGCACCATCGGCTTCGGCAAGGCCTATCCCGAATTTTGGCTCAACCTGCGCGCGACCATGGCGCCGGTTAACGGGGACTGCGGCGTCCATGTGGGGCTGCGCGTGCGCACGATTGAATTGGTCGATGCGTTTCATGCCGCGGCGCTCGCGGCCGGCGGCAGTTCCGACGGTGCGCCGGGCCTGCGACCGCAACACGGTGAAGGCTACTACGCCGCCTTCGTCCGCGATCCCGACGGCAACCGCATCGAGGCGGTGACGTTTCTCAAGGCGCAGGAGTGATGCCCCCGCGCCTCGTCCTACATCCGCCCGGCGGCCACCGACGTCATCTTCTTTTCCGCTTCTGAAACGGAGCGCGCCGCCTCGAACAGCTTCGGCAAAATCTCCTCGACCTGCTCGGCCACCAGGAGGTTGACCGGCAGGCCCGCGCGGATGAAGTCGAGCCTCTCCATCTGCTCGAGCAGAACGCAGAGCGGCTCCCAGAAGTTGGCGGTGTTGAGGATCAGGATCGGTTTCTTGTGCCGGCCAAGCTGCGCCCAGGTCAGCTGCTCGACCAGCTCCTCGAGCGTCCCGACGCCGCCCGCAAGCGCGACGAAGGCGTCGGCGCGCTCGAACATCACCCGTTTGCGCTCGTGCATGTCGGGCGTGATCACCCGCTCCTGCACGCGCAGCAGCATGTGCTCGCGATTGACCAAAAAGTCCGGGATGACCCCGATCACGGTCCCGCCGTGATCGAGGACCGCTTCGGCGAGCGCTCCCATCAGGCCCACCGACCCGCCGCCATAAACCAGGCGGATGCCGTTCTCGGCCAGGATGCGGCCGAGCTTTGTCGCTGCGTCGATGAAAGCTGGGTTGTTGCCAGGGCCGGAGGCGCAATAGACGCAAATCGATTCGATTGTGCTCATGAGCAATGGATGTGGCCCGGGGGCGGCAGGGCGTCAAGCCGCGTCCGCGGCATGGCCATGCTGGAGAACGTCACCCGCGGGCTTGACCCGCGGGTCCATCTTCTTCGCAAGAACGCTTTTTGCGAAGGAAGTGATGGATTGCCGGGTCAAGCCCGGCAATGACCGCCCGGGACCACTGATATTGATGGTCGGATTTTCCCGTTCGGGGTGATTGCAGTCTAGAAAATCTCTATATGAGAGGGGTTGGACGGTCTGCGCTTGCGGCCCGTCAGTCCGGGCCAGTCTGCAGAATGGATTCCCATCCGCGTTCGACCGAAGCATTGAAACGCGAAGTGTCCGCCGACGGCGGCGGCTCGCTGTTTTCGATCATGCGCGGGCTGTGGCCCTATATCTGGCCGGCGGACCGCCGCGACCTCAAGCTTCGCGTCGCCGTGGCGATGCTGCTCCTGCTCGCCGCCAAGCTCGCCACCATCGCCGTACCGTTCACCTTCAAGTGGGCAACCGACGCGCTGACCGGGGAGGGGAGCGCGCCGGTCCTGCCGTCGGCATGGCTCGTCTGGGCGCTCGCGGCCCCGATCCTCATGACCATCGCCTACGGCGGGACGCGCATCTTGATGGCGGTGCTCACCCAGATGCGCGACGGCATCTTCGCCCAGGTCGCCATGAACGCGGTCCGGCGGCTCGCCTACCGCACCTTCGAGCATATGCACCAGCTCTCGCTGCGCTTTCATCTCGAGCGCAAGACCGGCGGCCTGACGCGCGTGCTCGAGCGCGGGCGCAACGCCATCGAGACGATCGTGCGCATGGTGATCATGCAGCTGGTGCCGACGATCATCGAGCTTGCGCTGATCCTGATCGTGCTGCTCTATCAGTTCGACTGGCGCTACGTCGTCGTCATTCTCGCCGTCGTCGCGCTCTACATGGCGTTCACGTATCAGGCGACCGAGTGGCGTATCAACATCCGCCGCCGCATGAACGACAGCGACACCGACGCCAACGTCAAGGCGATCGACTCGCTGCTCAACTACGAGACGGTGAAATATTTCGTCGCCGAGGAGCGCGAGGCCGCCCGCTACGACCGCTCGATGGCGCGCTACGAGCGGGCGAGCGTCCAGGCCTATGTCTCGCTCGCCGTGCTCAACGCCGGCCAAGCCACGATCTTCACGATCGGCCTTGCCGCGGTGATGGTGATGTGCGCCTACGGCATCAAGGCCGGCACCAACACCATCGGCGACTTCGTGATGATCAACGCCATGATGATCCAGCTCTACCAGCCGCTCAATTTCATGGGCATGGTCTATCGCGAGATCAAGCAGGCGGTGATCGACATCGAGCGGATGTTCGCGATCCTCGCGCGCGAGCCGGAGATCAAGGACAAGCCGGACGCCAAGCCGCTCGTGGTCAAGCGCGGCGCGATCCGCTTCGAGAACGTCTCCTTCGCCTACGAGCCCGATCGAGAAATCCTCAAAGGGCTCACCTTCGAGGTCCCCGCCGGCCACAAGGTGGCGGTGGTCGGTCCCTCCGGCGCCGGCAAATCCACCATCTCGCGGCTGCTGTTCCGCTTCTACGAGGTCAGCGGCGGGCGCATTTCGATCGATGGCCAGGACATCCGCGACGTCACGCAGAAATCGCTGCGGGCGGCCATCGGCATGGTGCCGCAGGATACCGTGCTGTTCAACGACACCATCCGCTACAACATCCGCTACGGCCGCTGGGAAGCGAGCGACGCCGAGGTCGAGCAGGCGGCGCGGCTCGCCCAGATCGACGATTTCATCCGCCTGTCGCCCAAGGGCTACGAAACGGAGGTGGGCGAGCGCGGCTTGAAACTGTCCGGCGGCGAAAAGCAGCGCGTCGCCATCGCGCGCACCATCTTGAAAGCTCCGCCGATCCTGCTGCTCGACGAGGCAACCTCCGCGCTCGACAGTCACACCGAGAAGGACATCCAGGATGCGCTCGAGCAGGTGTCGGAGAACCGCACCACGCTCGTCATCGCGCATCGGCTCTCGACCATTGTCGACGCCGAGGAGATCATCGTGCTGGATCAAGGGGTCATCGTCGAGCGCGGCAACCACCATCAACTCATCGCAAAAGGCGGGCTCTATGCCAGCATGTGGAACCGGCAGCGCGAGGCTGCGGCGGCGCGCGAAAAACTCGCGCTGGTGGACGATGACGTCGCCGCGCCCAACCGCAACCCGCCGTCGGTGGACGAGGCCGAAGCGCCGATCGACAAGGAGCTCTCCGGGCCACCGATCGAGCGCGCCGACGCGGCGGAGTGATCATGTCGGTTCTCGCCTCCATCCGCTCCCAGCTGGCGCCGGTCCACCGCGAGGGCCTGCCGTTCATCGGCGTGTTCGCCGTGGTGAGCCTGCTGCTGTTCTGGCTGTGGCCCCTGCTCGGTTGGCTCGGTGCGCTGGCCACGCTCTGGTGCATCTATTTTTTCCGCGATCCCGCGCGCGTGACGCCGATCCGCGACGGGATCGTGGTGGCTCCTGCCGACGGGCGGGTAAGCCGCATCGTCAATGCCGTGGCGCCGAAAGAGCTTGAGCTCGGCGAACGGCCGCTGCCGCGGGTGTCGATCTTCATGAGCGTGTTCGACTGCCACGTGAACCGCAGCCCGCTCGCGGGCAAGATCGAGCGCATGATCTATCGCCACGGCGCCTTCCTCAACGCCGACCTCGACAAGGCGAGCGAGGACAACGAGCGCAATTGCCTCGTCATCGCGGGCGACAGGGGGCGCATCGCCGTGGTGCAGATCGCGGGTTTGATTGCGCGCCGAATCGTCTCGTTCGTGCGCGAGGGCGCAACCGTCGGCGCCGGCGAGCGCATCGGCATGATCCGCTTCGGCTCGCGCGTGGACGTCTATCTGCCCGAGGGCGTGTGGCCGCTCATCGCCGAGGGGCAGACCGCCATCGCCGGTGAAACGGTCATCGCCGATCTCACCGCCCGCGACCCGCAGCGCACCTTCCGCGTGGGTTAAACTCTTAATCAATAACGGTTAATCGGCGCTGCCCTGGCGGCGCCGCGACCCTTCCGCTATAGTAGCGCCATGCCGTTCTCACCGTTCGATCCCCGCCGTCTCGAGGGCAGGCGCCCGCGTTTCCGCCTGATCCCGGTGCGCACGCTCCTGCCGAACTTGATCACGTTGCTGGCGCTGTGCGCGGGATTGACGGCCATTCGGCTCGCGGTCGAGGACAAGCTCGAATGGGCGGTCGCGGCTATCGTCTTTGCGGCGCTGCTCGACGGCATCGACGGCCGCATCGCGCGCATGCTCAAGGGCACGTCGCGTTTCGGCGCCGAGCTCGACAGTCTCGCCGATTTCGTCAATTTCGGTGTCGCGCCGGCGCTGATGCTGTACTTCTGGGGACTCCACGAGCTCGGCAATGCGGGCTGGATCGCGGCCATGGTGTTTGCAATCTCGACGGGGCTGCGCCTTGCGCGCTTCAACGTGATGGCCGACGACCCGAACAAACCGGCTTGGGCGGCAAACTTCTTCGTGGGCGTGCCGGCGCCCGCCGGCGCGATCACCGTGCTGCTGCCGATCTACGTCTATTTCCTCGGCATGCCGCGCGTCGTCTTCGTGGCCCCGGTGGCGCTGGTCTATACGCTCACCATCGCGTTTCTCATGGTATCGCGGCTGCCGGTATTTTCCGGCAAACGGGTCGGCAAACGGGTCGCGCCCGAGATGGTGCTCCCGGTCTTCGTCGCGGTGGTGCTGTTCTTTGCGCTGCTGATTTCCTATCCCTGGGTGGTGCTGACCATCGGCACGGTCTGCTTTCTCGCGAGCCTGCCGCTGGGCTATCTGTCCTATCGCAAACACGAGCGCAAGGATGCAGCCGGCGCGAGCGTCCCGCTCGCCGCGCGTGCGGGCGCGCACGCCCCTCCGCAAAGCGAGGCGCCCTCGCTCTCGCCCGGCCATCCCGAGCACCCTGGCGACCCCAGCCGGCCCGCCCGGCTCAATTGAGGGGCGGAGGGAGTACACGAGCGGGACGCACCCGTCATTGCCGGGCTTGACCCGGCAATCCATCTCCTTCGCAAGTAGCCTTTTGCGAAGTAGATGGACCCGCGGGTCAAGCCCGCGGGTGACACTATGGGTTAGCGGCCCGGCAGCGGATGCCCCGGCATCAGGTCGTAGGGATGCTTCCAACCCGGCAACACTTTGACGCGGTCGAGCCAAACCGCGATGTTCTTGTGCTGGGCGGCGATATCGAAGCCGAATTCCTCCGCCGGATAGTAAAGATAAGCGACCAGCGAGAGATCGGCGATGGTTGGGCGCGCGCCGAGCAGGAAGGGCCGGGTCGAGAGCCGCTTGTCGACGATGGCGACGTTGTTGTCGATGCGCCCCTTGAGGAACGCGAGCACGGCCGGATCGCCCGGCGGTTTGGCGAAACATCGCAGGAAGCGATAGGGGCCGAGAAAGCCGTTGACCTTCTGATTGTCGAAGATGATCCACCGCAGCGCCTCGAGCCGCTCGTCTTCGCCCTCGGGGCGGAATTTTCCCGACCGCTCGGCGAGATAGTTCAGGATCACGCCGGACTGGCTGAGCTTCTTTCCTTGATGCGCCAGCACCGGCACCTCGCCCATTTCGTTGACGTTGGCGCGGTATTCCGGCGAACGCGGCTCGCCCTTGCCGAAGAAATCGACAAAGCGCGGCTCCCAGTCGGCGCCGATGAGATTGAGCATCAACGCGGCACGGTAGGCGTTACCGGATTGGGCGAAGCAGTAGAGCTCGTATTCGGCCATGGCGTGCTCCTTGCTGGTGCTCGCGTTGGAGTGTGATCTCGGGCAGCGGACGAGCCGGGTGAGGGGTTCTTTTGGTGCGCACACCCCTCACCCGGGCGCTCGCTTCACTCGCGTCCACCCTCTCCCGCAAGGGGAGAGGGTGATAAAGCGCGCTGACCGACTGCGCCTGCGGCTCGATCGCGCGCTCACTTCATCGTCGGAATGACGAATTCGGCGCCTTCCTTGATGCCCGAGGGCCAGCGCGAGGTCACCGTCTTGGTCTTGGTGTAAAAGCGCACGGCGTCGGGCCCGTGCTGATTGAGGTCGCCGAATCCCGAGCGCTTCCAGCCGCCGAAGGTGTAATAGGAGAGCGGCACCGGGATCGCGAAGTTCACGCCCACCATGCCGACATTGACGCGGGTTGCGAAGTCGCGGGCGGTGTCGCCGTCGCGGGTGAAGATGGCGACGCCGTTGCCGTAGTCGTGCTCGGAAGGAAGCCGCAGCGCCTCCTCATAGGTCTTGGCGCGCACGACCGAGAGCACCGGGCCGAAGATTTCCTCCTTGTAGATGCGCATCTCGGGCGTCACCTCGTCGAACAGGCAGCCGCCCATGAAGAAGCCGCTCTCGTAGCCTTGCAGCTTGAAGCCGCGGCCGTCGACCTTGAGCTTGGCGCCTTCCTTGAGGCCGAGGTCGACGTAGCTCTTCACCTTTTCGAGATGCGCCTTGGTGACCATCGGCCCATAGTCGGCCTGCGGATCGCTCGAAGGTCCGACCTTTAAGCTCTCGACGCGCGGGATGAGCTTCTCGACCAGAATGTCCGCGGTCTTCTTGCCGACCGGCACCGCGACCGAGACCGCCATGCAGCGTTCGCCAGCCGAGCCGTAGCCGGCGCCGATCAGCGCGTCGACCGCCTGGTCCATGTCGGCATCCGGCATCACCACCATGTGATTCTTGGCGCCGCCGAAGCACTGCACGCGTTTCCCGTGCGCGCAGCCGGTGGTGTAGATGTATTCCGCGATCGCAGACGAGCCGACGAAACCGATAGCGCGCACACGCGGATCGGTGAGCAGCGTGTCGACGGCCTCCTTGTCGCCGTTGACGACATTAAGCACGCCCGCCGGCAGGCCGGCTTCGACCAGCAGCTCGGCGAGCCGCATGGGCACCGAGGGATCGCGCTCCGACGGCTTGAGAATGAAGGCGTTGCCGCAGGCGAGCGCGGGCGCGAACTTCCACATCGGGATCATGGCCGGGAAGTTGAACGGCGTGATGCCGGCGACGACGCCGAGCGGCTGGCGCAGCGAGAACAGATCGATGCCGGGTCCGGCGCTCTCGCTGAATTCGCCCTTCAACAGGTGTGGGATGCCGCACGCGAACTCGACCACTTCGAGTCCGCGCTGGATGTCGCCCTTGGAGTCGGCGATGGTCTTGCCGTGCTCGGAAGACAGGAGCTGGGCGAGGCTGTCGAGCTCTTTTTGCACGAGCTCCAGGAACTTGAACAGGACCCGCGCGCGTCGCTGCGGGTTGGTCGCGGCCCAGGCCGGCTGCGCCGCCTCCGCATTGGCGATCGCCTGCTCCACCTCCGATTTCTTGGCGAAGCTGACCTTGGCTTGCACCTCGCCGGTATTGGGGTTGAACACGTCGCCGCTGCGGCCGGACGTGCCTGCGACTTTCTTGCCGCCGATGAAATGGCCGATTTCGCGCATGCGTGCCTCCCTCGGACGCTTGGCTCGCGTTGGAGAGCCGTCGTTTCCCATGTCAGATAGCGCAGCTTGCGCCGCGCGGGAAGCGGGCGAAGTTGACGAGAGACGGATCGGCCGCCGACTCCGGCAAACGATCGTATTGAGCGGGATATCGCCCTGACGCAGCGCCGTCGCCGTCCTAGGCGGCGGATTTTGAACCGCCATTCTCGTCCAAAAAGGCGCAGACCTCCGCCACGAAGCGCTGCCATGCCGGCTCGTGCGACAGGATGACGTTGTTGCGGCTTTCGAGCGCAACGAACCGGGCATTGGGGATTCCGCGCGCGAGCATCAGCCCCTGCTCGAACGGGCAGGGGGCGTCGCCGCGGCTGTGCAGCACGAGCGTCGGTGCGGCGACGCGCGGTAACAACTGGGTGACATCGATGTCGCCGAACACCTGCAGCAGGCGGGCCGCATTCGCGGGTGAGGTGGACACGCGCTGCAGATCGTTGACCCACTGCGACTGTTCGAGCGTCCCGCCGGGGATCATGAGCGAGGTGAAAACCTGCCGGAAGGCGGGGTTGTCCTGCCCCCAGCCGACGCGAACGAGCCTGAGCAACGCCTTGCGCCCCTCGATTTCAGCCGGGTTTCCCCGCGCGCGCCAGCCTTGCGCGTAGCCTCCGGAAAGCACGAGCCGCGACACGCGCTCGGGATGGCGCACCGCATAGGCGATCGCGACCGCGGCGCCCTGGGCGTTGCCGAACAGCGCGAAACGATGAAGATCAAGCGCGTCGGCCACCGTCTCGAGATCGCGCACGAACGTTTCGAATGAAATCTCGCCGACGTCCCAATCGGAAAGGCCGGTTCCGCGCTCGTCGTAGCGGATCAGGCGGAATTGCGCCGCCAGCCGCGTGAGCAGCGGCGACCACACCGGACTTTGCCAATCGAACTCGACGTGGTTCATCCAATTCGCGGCCTTGACCACGGGCAGGCCCTTTCCGCACACCGCGACCGCGAGATTGATGCCCTCCGAGGTGCGGCAGAAGCTCACCTCCTGGGCGGGCATACGATCCGCCCTGCCGGGCACATGGTCCGGCCCGCCGGCGGGCGGCGCGGCAGACTGCTCGCGCACCTCGCCGACGAACCTGAAGCCGCGGCGTCACACCGTGCGTATGAAGCGCTGCTGTTCGCCGCTGTCCCCGATCGCCTGCCGCGCGGCGGTGATCCGGCTGGTCAACGTCGACTCCGAGACGATCCGTCCGCGCCAGACCGCCGCCAGCAGATCATCCTTGCTCGCGACGCGATCCCGGTGCTCGACCAGATACGCCAGGAGATCGAATACCTGTGGTTCGACCTCGACCAACTCGGCACCGCGCCGCAGCTCGCGCCGCTCGAGGTCGAGCGCGTAGTCGCCGAACAGAAAGCGCATCCGGGGGCTCCCAACCCAGCGCACATTATACCGCGGCTAAAACCCACGACCCCAGGCGAAAATCGCGACTATCTCAGGGATAAACCAGGATTACTTCAAGGTCTGCCGTTAGCGAGTCTGTCATCTTGGCACGAAGCCAACCGCTCGCGGACTGCGCACCGGAATCGGGGCTGCGGCAAAGCGCCGCTTATGGTCCACGAGACGACGCAGGAGCAACGGCCATGACCTTGGGACTCAATCATCTTGCACCGGATTTCGAAGCCGACACGACGCAGGGCCGCATTCGCTTTCATGAGTGGATGGGCGGCTCCTGGTGCGTGCTGTTCTCGCATCCGAAGGATTTCACCCCGGTTTGCACGACCGAACTGGGCTACATGGCCAAGATCAAGCCCGAGTTCGACAAACGCGGCGTCAAGATCATCGGCCTCTCGGTCGACCCGATCGACAAGCATGCGGGATGGGCCAACGACATCAAGGAGACGCAGGGGTACGCCCCGAACTACCCGATCATCGGTGATTGCGATCTCAAGATCGCGAAGCTCTACGACATGCTTCCGGCCACGGCGACCGGCGACGCAGCGGTGCGGACGGCGGCCGACAATCAGACCGTGCGCAACGTCTTCATCATCGGACCCGACAAGAAGATCAAGCTCGTCCTGGTCTACCCGATGACCACGGGCCGCAACTTCGACGAGGTGCTGCGGGTGATCGATTCGCTGCAGCTCACCGCCAAGCACAAAGTGGCTACGCCCGTGAACTGGAAGCACGGCGAGGACGTGATCATCGCCGGCTCGGTCAGCGACGAGGAAGCCAAGCAGCAATACCCGCAGGGCTGGAAAGCGCCGCGGCCGTATATCCGCATCGTCGCGCAGCCGCACTGAGCTAGCGAGCCTGCGCCAGGACCTCGGGTCGTTGCGCGGGGGACGCGCCTGCGGCGAACTCCGGTATCACTTCGGTCGCGAACAGGCGCATGGACTCTTGCGCCGCATGGAAATCGAGCGTGCCGAAATTGATCTGCAAAGAGGCGTGCTCGAACGGGCCGATCGATTCGACGACGCGGCGGATGATGGCCTTGATCTCGTCCGGCGTGCCGACCCAGGCGCCGCCCGAGGCGAT